>Ga0315540_10000743_pt1 | contig 18546 bp, 18 predicted proteins | sample SalMarSW160110MG_FD_203677 | JGI IMG/M metagenome (GOLD analysis project Ga0315540, IMG submission 203677) | Salt marsh sediment microbial communities from the Plum Island Ecosystem LTER, Massachusetts, United States - Salt Marsh Sediment SW1601-10 ...
CGTGGCGCGTGAGGGCAAGGGCGTCTTCGAGACGTTCCGCGGCATCTCGCACCTGCTCATGGAGAAGGTGACGAAGGACCTGCGCCGCACCCCCGGCGGACGCACGAGCACGGCCCAGGACCATGCGGAGCCGCGCGAGAGCGTGCGTTCGACCGCGCCGCCGCCGGCGCCCTCCCAGGTCATTCACCACGAGGCACAGGCCACGCTGGGGGCCGTGGGTGGGGAGACGGCCCGCATCGACTACGGCCGCGAGATCGAGTTGCCCGGCACGCACTCCGCCGCCGCGCGCGCGAACGCCTCCGCGCCGGCGGGTACGCCCGCGCCGGCGAACTCGCCCGCGCCGCAGGTCGTCCCGGTGGGCAGCCCCTCGCTGATCATGCAGGTGCCCGCGGGGGCCCGCGCCGCCGCGCCCGCGCCCGCGTCCTCCCCGGCCGTTGCCGCGGCGCCCGCCGCGGCTCCGGCGCCCGCCGCGGCTCCGGCGTCCGCCGCGGCTCCGGTGTCCGCCGCGGCTCCGGTGTCCGCCGGCCAGGCGGCCCAGCGCGTCGTCGTGCCCGTCACGATCGCGAAGGGTGGCACCTACGAGATCGTGGTGAAGGTGCAGGTCGCGGACGGAGACTGACGAGTCGTTGACATCGGGCTTTCGGGAACCCGCGCGATCCCCAATCGTCCATTGACTTGGGGCGCGCGGGTTTCTAGTTTCGTGCGTACGGAGGTCCGAACCATGATGCATCGCGCAGCAGTCGTTCTCGTCGCGCTACTCGCCTTCACCGCGACCGGCGCCCGTGCCGGCACGATCCTCGATCCCGCGGCGGCGGGCTTCACCCCGCGCGTTCCGGTGAGCCTGCTGGCGGCGCCTGCGGCCTGGTTCGACGCCTCGCGGCTGCACATGAGCACCACGATCTCGGTGGGCTCGGGATGGGGAACGACGAGCGCGCTCCAGAGCACCAGCTTCCAGTACCAGTTCCGCGCGCCGGTCGCGATGAGCGTGACGCTCGGCAACCAGCTCGGTACGGGCCGCGTGGGCAACGCGTCGTCGTTCTTCCTGCAGGGCCTCGACCTCAGCTGGAAGCCCTCGGGCAACTCGATCGTCCGGCTCCAGTACCAGGACCTGCGCTCGCCGCTGCAGTACGGCTACGGCTACGGGTATGGCTATGCGAACCCGTACGGCCACGGCCTCGTCGGGGGACCCTACCCGGGCTGGTGAGCCCCGCTTGAGCGCTTCCCGTCTCCAGGCCGCGTTCGCCGCGCACGCCGGCCGCACCGGGTTCATTCCCTTCGTCACCGCCGGCTACCCGGACCTCGACGCCACGCTCGAGATGCTCCGGGAGTTCGCGCGTGCAGGCGCGCTCGCAGCCGAGGTGGGACTGCCGTTCTCCGACCCGATCGCCGACGGGCCCGACATCCAGCGCGCCTCCGAGTGGGCGCTGCGCGGCGGCGTGACGACCGACGCGGTGCTGGACCTGATCGCCCGGTTCCGCGCCGGGTCCGATCTGCCGATCGTCGTGATGACCTACGCGAACCCCGTGGTGCGCGCCGGCGTCGGGGCGTTCGCGAAGCGGGCGAAGGCGGCGGGCGTGGACGGGCTCATCGTCTCGGACCTGCCGCCGGACGAGGCACCCGAATGGTGGGCGGCCTTCGACGAGGCCGGGCTCGACACGGTCGTGCTCGTCGCGCCGACCACCGACGAGGCGCGGCTCCCGGTCCTGCTCGGGCGCTCGCGGGGATTCGTCTACTGCCTCTCGCGCACCGGCGTCACCGGACGCGGGGAGGGCTGGTCGGGCTCGCTGCCCGAGCGCCTCGCGGCGATCCGGGCGCACACGAAGCTGCCGGTGGCGCTGGGCTTCGGCATCTCGAGCGGCGCCGACGCGCGGGCGTTGCGCGGCACGGTGGACGCCGTCGTCGTCGGGGCGGCGTTCATGCGGCGGGTCGCCGAGGACCCCCGGCACGGAGCGGCCGGGCGGGTCGGGGCGTTCGCCCGCGAGCTCGCGGACGCGCTGCGGAGCTGACGCGACCGAGGCGGAGGTCCAGGGGCTCCCGGTGGGCGCACCGGGAGCCCCATCCCGGTCACTCCCTCAGCGCCTGATCCACCAGAGGAGGTCCAGCAGGACCATCACGAGTCCGACGTCCACGGCACACCTCCGACTTCGAGGGCCCGCATACGGCCTGTTGCGGGGTCAACCGCTACGATCGGCCGCCCGTGGGTTGGCTGCACGGACGGGGGAGGCGGCGTCCTGGTCGCCTCAAGGATCCGTATCGGCTCCCGCGGCGGCGGGCTTGAGGGCGGAATCCCCCGGCCGGGCCCGGCCGGCCGGACGGGTGAGCTGCTTGAGGACGACCAGGGTCAGGTCGTCCAGGGGCTCGTCGGCCCAGCCCCGGACGGCCGCGAGCAGCTCCTCGACGATGTCCGCCGCCCGGCGGTGGGCGTGGCGGGCCAGGACTGCGGCGGCCCCCTCGATCCCGAACATCCGGCCCTCCCGGCTGGCCTCGGTCAGGCCGTCCGTGTAAACGAGGACCACGTCGCCGGCTTCGAGGTCCACCCCCGCGGTCGGGTAGGTGGCGGCGGCGCTCACGCCCAGCAGCAGGCCGCCCTCGCGCACCTCCTCGACGGTGCCGTCCGCCGCCCGCCGGACCAGCGGCGGGGTGAGCCCGGCGTTCCCGAACCGGACCACGGCCCGGGTCACGTCCACCCGCGCGCAGATCAGCCCCATGAACCGCTCGGGCTGCTCGTGCGCGACGAGGTCCCGGTTGAGCGCCTCCAGCAGCTCGCCCGGCTGGCGCGCGCGCTGGGCGAGGTCGCGGAAGCGCGACTGGACCCCGGCCAGCACCAGCGCCGCCGGCACGCCGTGCCCCGCTGCATCGCCGACGGCGAGCGTGAAGTCCCGCGGGCCGGCGTCCACGAAGTCGTAGTAGTCGCCGCCCACCGACTCGGTCGAGAGCGTCAGCGCGGCGCAGTCGAGCGTCGGGTAGACCGGTGTGCGGCGGGGGAGGCGGTGCTCCTGCACGTGGTGCGCCTCGCGCAGCTCGCGCTCGAAGGAAGCGTGCGTGCGCGCCTCGCGGCGCAGCTCGGCGTTCTCGACGGCCACGCCGAGGTGGCGGGCCAGCCGGTCCAGCTCGCTGACCTCCGCCCGGTCCAGCCACGCGCCGGCGAGCCGCCGGCCGAGCAGCAGCACGCCGGCCACCGGCGCCCCGGGAACGGGCAGCGTCCAGTGGATGCCGGCCATCTCGAGGGCGTCGCGGTCCTCCGGTGCGAGGTCCGAGCCTGCGAGCGAGCGCGGGCCGTTGCCGCGGGCCATGGCCTCGGCGAAGCCCGGGCCGAGCGAAGCGGCGAGCGCCTCGCCCGCCCCGGTGCCGCCGTCCTGCCCCGCGAAGCGCGGCCCGCCGCCGTTGAAGACGATCGCGGTACAGCTCTCGAGCCGCAGCGCGTGCCGCAGGAGACCGCAGGCCTCGAGCAGCATCGCGCCGGCACCGCCGGAGCGCGCCGCCTCCTCGCTCGGCGACCAGGACGCGAGCGGCACCTCGCCCGCGATCGGGACCACGCGCGCGCCGAACGCCGCGACCCGCGTGCGCGTCGGCCCCGCCAGCGCCGCGACGAGCGCGAGGAAGGCGAGCGAGACGCCGGAGACGTCTCGCCCGAGCGCGGGCCAGAACGTGGCCGCCATCCAGTCGCCCGCGGCGAACGCGGCCACGGCGAGCAGCGCGAGCCCGGCGACGGTGACGATGGCGCGCAGGGCGACCCGGAAGTCGAACACGCGGTGGATCGAGATCGCCCAGGCGAACGAGGCCGGCACGAACAGCGTCGAGGCGACGACCAGCCGGTCCCCGGGCAGCTCGGCGCCGGGCGAGACGTTCCGCCACGCGACGATCGCCGCGAACGGCGCCGCGCCGAGCAGCGTGCCGAAGAACGCGACGCGAAGTCGCCGCCGGGCGTCCGGGTCGCGGGCGCGCGCGAAGGAGATCGCGAAGAGGACGAGCCCGCCGAGGATGCCCGCGACGAACAGTGCGAGGTGCGCGGCCTCGAGGATCCCGAGCGCGCGGCCCCAGTGACCGGGCCCGAGGCGGGACTCGAGGTCCACGGCCACGACCGCGAGGAGCAGGCCCGTCGCGATCACGTAACCCGCGCGCACCAGCGCGAGCGCCCGCGGCCTCGGCGCCGGCTGGGGGAAGAGCGCGAAGAAGTGCATGAACAGCACGGCCATGTAGACCTGCGCCGCCATGAAGGCGAGATCGTAGAGCGACTGCCATCCGCCCGGAGGCAGCCAGGGGGCGGGCGCGAGGCTGGCGGCGAACGCGAGCCCGAGCAGCACGAAGACGCGCGTGAGGTGATCCCGGCGCTCGCTCCACACCCAGCCGGCGAGCAGCACGAAGACGCACGCGACCGCCAGCAGGAACGCCCGGTAGCGGCGCTCGCCGGCGGGCAGGGGTTCGGGCGCCAGCCAGACCGCCTCGACCTTCCCGTCCCGCCCCAGCCGCAGCGGGAGCGGGACCCCGGGCTGCGCGTGCCTCAGCAGGTCGGTGTCCAGGAAGCCCGGGGGAGGCGAGCCCGGCCCCGGCAGGAGGCGGTCCCCCGGACGGAGACCGGCCCGGGCGCCGGGGCTGCCCGGCTCCACGGTCGCGACCCGGTCCCCCCGCAGCGAGACGCCGGTGTAGGCCTGCCGCGAAAGGGTCAGCGCGGAGACCACCAGCCCCACGGTGGCGGGGATCATCAGCCAGGTCAGCCAGCGATTGACCATCCCGCGTTCCATCGGTCGCCAATCCTCCCGGCAGAGAACAGGATGGAGGCTATCAGTGGTGCCCTCGGGCACCAAGCCCACATCTTGCTTGGTGCGCTGGGGCCCGACCGGTATTCTCGATCAAGTCCCATTCCCGCCATGCCGATACGCATCCCGTCGGGAAGACGGTGCCGCGTGGCCGCGGTGCAGTGCAGCGGAGGCTCGAGACGATGCTGGTCCTAACAAGGAAGTTAGGAGAGAACATCCGGATCGGTGATTCGGTGAAGATCACCGTGCTCGAAGTGCGCTCCGGGCAGGTGAAACTCGGCATCGAGGCGCCGCCGGAAGTCAAGGTGCACCGCGAGGAGATCTACGCGCGCATCCAGGAGGAGAACCGGCGGGCCCTCGAGGGCCAGAAGCCGGCAGGACCTGCGGACCCGGGCACGAAGCCCTGAGAGCGTGAAGTCGTATCGGCACGAGCCCGGGCGGCACGAAGCCACGGGAGGCGCCGGAGCGGTTCGAGGACCCATGACCACGACGCATCGCCGTACGAGCAGCAGCCGCCGGAGTTCCGCATCGCGCAACGTGCCCGTCGCCGCCGGGACCCTCGTGCGGCTCCCGAGGGTGAGGACGGCGCAGAAGCGCATCGAGTCGGGCTACTACGATCGCGACGAGGTGCGCGACCGCCTCGCCAACGCCGTGCTGAAGGTGATCCAGCGGGGCTGACGCGCCCGTTCCGCGCGCGTCCGGCCTGCGGCCGGCCTCCGCGGGTCGTCCTCGCCGCGCCCTCCCGGGCGCGGCGTCCGCGTTCCGGGACCTTTCCGCGCTTCGCGCCGCCCCCGCGCTTCCCTATACTGGCGCGCGCGACGGAACGCACATGACCGAACGAACCCCGCGCGCTCGCCGCGCGCCACCCTGGGAAGCGCTCGTCCGGGCGCTCATGGACGACGCCGAGACGGGGATCCTCGTCCTCGACGCGCGCTCGCGCGTGGCCGAGGCGAACGCTGCCGCCGAGCGCATCCTCGCGGTGCCGGTCTCGAAGCTGCGCCGCGCGGACGCCGCCGAGCTGCTCCGGACGGTCGTGGCCGGCGACGACCTCGTTCGCGACGCGTTGCGCCACGCGCGCACCGAGCGCGAGGTCGTGCTGCACACGCCCCGTGCGGGGGACGTGCCGGCGCTCGTCCGCACCTACCGCGCGGGCCGGCCGGCCTGGGTGCTCGTGACGCTGCACGACCTGACCCAGGTGCGGCGCATGCAGCACGAGCTGCGCCGCCACGAGCGGCTCGCCACCCTGGGCCAGCTCTCGGCCGGCGTCGCGCACGAGATCCGCAACCCGCTCGCCGGAATCGGCACGAGTGCGCAGGTGCTCCTCAAGCGCTTCGAGCCGCGCGACGATCGCGCGCGGTTCGTGCAGGTGATCCTCGACGAGGTCGCGCGGCTCGACCGCATCGTCACGAGCCTGCTCCAGTACGCTCGGCCCCGTACCCCGGAGCTCCGGCAGGCGAACCTGTTCGAGTGCGTGGACCGCGTCCTCGCCCTGGCCGCCGACGCGATCCAGCAAGCGCACGTGCGGGTCGAGGTCGAGGTGGCGCCGCGGCTGCCGGCCCTCTACATTGACCCCGATCTCGTCACCCAGGTGCTGCTGAACGTGACCCTGAACGCGGTCCAGGCCATGTCCGAGGGGGGTACGCTGCGCTACGAAGTCCGCCGCGTGCGCCGGCGCCGGCCACCGCGCGGACCCGGGCGGCGTGCCGAGGACCGCACGCGCTCACGCGGCGGCGACCGGGGCTGGATCGCCTACGAGCAGGTGCGGGTGATCGACACCGGCGTCGGGATCCCGAGGGGCGTTCTCGCGAAGCTGTTCGACCCCTTCTTCACGACCAAGGCCACGGGCACCGGGCTCGGGCTCAGCATCTCGCAGACCATCATGCAGGAGCACGGCGGCTCGATCGCCGTGGACAGCCGCGAGGGCCGGGGCACGACGGTCCTCCTCAACTTTCCGATGGAGAAACGTCATGGCGAAAGGCGACAGCCCGACCCGCGTCCAGGCCGCCCAGACGCTCCTGATCGTCGATGACGAGCGCTCGCTCCGGTTCAGCATCGGCGAATGGGCGCGCGACACCGGCTTTGCGCCGCTCGAGGCGGCCACGAGCCGCGAGGCGCTCGAAGCGGTGCGCGAGCGGGGGGTGGACGCGGTCCTGCTCGATCTCAAGCTCGGGGACGAGGACGGGCTGAAGGTCCTGAAGGCGCTGCGCGAGACCGATGCGACGCTGCCGGTGGTCATGCTGACCGGCCACGGCACGGTCGAACACGCCGTGCGCGCGATCAAGATGGGCGCCTACGACTTCATGCTGAAGCCGCCCGACCTCGACCACCTCGGCGTCGTGCTCGAGCGCGCGCTCGAGCACGCGCGTCTCAAGCGCGAGGTGGACCACCTGCGCTCGACCTCGCCGAACGCCCAGCCGATCATCGGGGCGAGCGATACCCTCCAGCGCTCGATGCACCTGCTGGAGCGGGCCGCGAAGAGCGGCACCTCGACCGTGCTCGTGCACGGCGAGACGGGCTCGGGCAAGGAGCTCATGGCGCGCTACCTCCACTCGAAGAGCGCGCGCGGGGGCGGCCCGTTCATCGAGCTCAACTGCAGCGCCATCCCGGAGCTGCTCCTCGAGAGCGAGCTGTTCGGCCACGAGCGCGGCGCCTTCACGGACGCGAAGCGCTTCAAGAAAGGCCTCTTCGAGCTCGCGGACGGCGGCACGCTGTTCCTCGACGAGATCGGGGAGATGGCCCCCAATCTCCAGTCGAAGCTCCTGCGCGTGCTCGAGTCGCGCAGCTTCCGCCGCGTCGGGGGGCACGCCGACATCACCGTGGACGTCCGCGTGGTCGCGGCGACGCACCGGGACCTGCACAAGATGGTCGCCGAGGGTCGCTTCCGCGAGGACCTCTACTTCCGCCTCAACGTCGTGCCGATCGCGGTTCCGCCCCTGCGCGAGCGCACGAGCGACGTCGGACTGATCGCCGAGCACTTCGTGCAGCGCTTCTGCCGCGAGCTGGGCCGCCCCGCGGCGCGCGTGCACCCGGCCGCGCTCGCGGTGCTGCAGCGCTACGGCTGGCCGGGGAACGTCCGCGAGCTGAAGAACGTCATCGAGCGCGTCCTGCTGCTCGAGGCGGACGACGAGATCCTGCCCGAGCACCTGCCGCCCGAGCTGACGCGCGCGGCCGGAGGCACCGTGGCGGAGGGAGGGAAGGACCCGTTCCCGCCGGGGCAGGTTCGGCCGCTGGCCGAGATCGAGAAGATGGCGATCGAGCACGCGCTCGGCGTGTGCGGGGGCAACAAGACGCGGGCGGCCACGCAGCTCGGGATCTCCCGGCAGACCCTGCGAACGAAGCTCAAGGAATACGCCCTCGGTGACGATGCTGAGGAGGGTGAAGGCCCGGCCTGACCGCCGGCCGGGCGACCAAGAAGCAATCGCACCGCTGCGCCCTGCGGTGCGAGGTTGAGCGGCGCCTTCGGCCCCGGCGCCCGGCCGCGCCGGCGGCCCGCGGACCCCCGGCCGTGCGCCGGGAACGCGCGCCCGCCCCCCAAGTGCTTTCGCGCGAACGACCTGCCGCGGTCTTGCGACCTCCTTCCCGCCGCCGATCCGGGGCATTTGGCGCGGCGCCCCGCCGCGCCCGTGCAGCGCGCCTGCGTGGCACGCGTGCTGCAAAACCACTCCGTCGTCACGTCCGCTTCGTACCCGACGACGGAGCCTCCCGAGATGCCGCACATCCTGATCGTGGAAGACGAACCGACGACCTCCTGGGCGCTGGCCGAAGGCCTGTCGGACGACGGCTTCACCATCGACACCTTCCGGTCCGCCGAGGAAGCGCTCGCCTGGCTCGAGACGCACGACAGCGACCTCGTCATCTCGGACCTGCGGCTCCCGGGCATGAGCGGCCTGGAGCTCGCGCGCAAGCTGCGCCGCGGCCGCCGCGCCCAGCCCGTCATCCTCGTGACCGCCTACGGCTCCGCCGAGACGACCGACGAGCTGCGCCGCGCGGGCATCGCGGACGTCTTCCCCAAGCCGTTCCACATCGACGCGCTGCGCCGCTCCGTGCGCCGCGCCCTGCTCGAGTCGGACGGGCGCCGCCGCCCGCCCATGCGAAAGGCCGCATGATGAAGCGCTCCTCCGCGTCCCGTCCGCGCCGGATTCGGCGCGTGCTCGAAGCCATCGACGAGCTTCCCGAGCGCGAGCGGCTCGCGCTCACCCTGCTCCTCGTCGAGCGCCTCACGGTGCTCGAGGCCGCCGGCGCCATGCGCACGACCATGCGCGAGGTGGGCGAGCTCTACGCCACCGCCCTGCAGCGGATCGCCCGCGGCACCGGGCTGTACGCCCAGCGGAGGGCCGCGTGAGCCCGTTCGTCCCGCTGACGCGCGCCGCCGACCCGTCGGCGCCCATGCCCGAAGGGCGGGGCGCGCGACGGGACGCCGCCCGCGCCGCCGTGGGCTCGCTGCGCGAGGAGCAGCGCCGCCTCGAGCGGCTCGGCTTCGAGCTGCCGCTCGCCCGCTGCGACCGCCAGCTGCGCTTCTGGCGCTTCGTGTCCGTCCTCTGCGAACTCGAGCCGGAGTCGCGCGCGTGACCGCCCGGCGCTCCCGCCGCGCGGCGTCCCGTCCGCCGATCCAGCTCGTGCCCGTCGAGGGTGCCGCCGTCCCGCTGCCCGAGAGCGAGCACCCGGCCCGCCTGAGCCGCCCGCGCGCGCGCACGATCGTGGTCGCGAGCGGAAAGGGCGGCGTCGGCAAGAGCAACCTCGCCGCCAACCTCGCGGTCGCGCTCGGCGAGCGCGGCGCACGCGTGCTGCTCGTGGACGGGGACCTCGCGCAGGCGAACCTGGACCTGCTGCTCGGGCTGCATCCGCGCTACGACCTCCAGCACGTGCTCTCGGGCCAGAAGACCATGGACGAGATCGTGGTCAACGGCCCCGAGAACGTGCGGCTCGTGCCCGCCTCCTCCGGCGTGGAGGAGCTGGCCGACCTCGACGACTTCCGCCGCGAGGCGCTGCTGCGCGGGCTGAGCACGCTCGACCAGGACGCCGACCTCGTGATCCTCGACACGGCCTCCGGCGTCACTCGGCAGACGACCGAGTTCTGCCGCGCCGCGCACGAGGTGATCGTCCTGACGACGCCCGAGATGCCGGCGTTCTCGGACGCCTACGCGCTCGTGAAGCTGCTCCAGAAGCAGGGCGGCCTCGCCCGGGCGCCGCACCTCGTCGTGAACATGGCGAACGGGGCCGAGGAGGCCGAGGACACCGCGCACCGCATCCGGCTCGTCGCCCGCCGCTTCCTGCGGATCGAACTCGACTGCCTCGGCGTCGTCCCCTTCGACACGTCGGTTCCGCGCGCCGTGCGCCTGCAGGAGCCCGTGCTCTCCGCCTTCCCGAAGTCGCCCGCGTCTGCGGCGTACCGCGCCCTGGCCGCGAAGCTGTGGAAGCCCGCCCCCACCGGCCCGAAGTCGCTGGTCGAGCCGGTGCCCTCGCAAGAGCGCCTCGAAGCCTAGGAGGTCCCCGATGCCCCGTGCCGCCGTGGCCACGTCCCGAAAGAACAGCTCCAAGCGCACCTCCGCCAAGCCCGCGCGCCGGCCCGTCCTCCGGGTCGTCCAGGGCCGCAAGCCGGCGGAGCCGGCGCCGGCCCCCGTGACCTACGGGAAAAACGACCTGCTGAAGCGCTTCGCGCCGCTCGTGCGCCACGTCGTCGAGCGAGTCGCCGCGACGCTGCCGCGGAACGTGGACCACGAGGACCTCTACTCGGCGGGTGTGCTGGGCCTGCTCGACGCGCACGAGAAGTTCGACACGCGCAAGGGCGTCAAGTTCGAGACGTACGCGGTCTGGCGGATCAAGGGCGCCGTGCTCGACCAGCTCCGCGCCCTCGACTGGGCCTCGCGCTCGATGCGGCGCAAGGCGCGCAACCTCGACGGCGTCACGCGCCGGCTCGACCAGAAGCTCGGCCGCGCGGCTTCGGAGGAGGAGGTCGCCCGTGAGCTGAAGATGTCGCGCGACGACTTCTACCGGCTGCTCGACCACGTCCGCGGCGCGGTGCTCGTCTCGCTGGACGAGTCGCGCTCGAACGACGGAGAGGACCAGGGCACGCTGGCCGACCACCTCGCCGACCCGAACGCGGAGGATCACGAGGCGGCACTCGAGGACCGGCAGCAGCGAGCGGTCATGCTGGACACGATCGACCACCTGCCCGAGCAGGAGCGGCTGGTCGTGGCGCTCTACTACTACGAGCACCTCACGCTGAAGGAGATCGGGCGCACGCTCGGCATCTCGGAGTCGCGGGTCTCGCAGGTCCACACCCGCGCGATGACGCGGCTGCGCCTGCGGCTGCAGAAGGCGATGACGATCCGGGAAGAGGCGGCGTGAACCCGGACCCGGCGGAACGGGCGAGGCCCCCGTGGGAGACCCTGCGGGACCGGCTGGAGGCGGAGGCCGGGCAGCGGGCCGCGGCGGGCGACGCCGTGGCCGCCGCGGCGATCCGCGCCCACCTCGCCGTGTGGTGGGAGGAGCAGAGGGCGTGGAACGCGCGGCTCCTCGAGAGGCTCTCGGTGCATCACGAGATCAACAACGCCCTGGTCGGCGTACGGGGCAACACGCAACTGCTGCTCATGAATCCGGCGGCCCAGCAGCCGGGCATTCGCGAACGTCTGGAGGTCGTACTCCGTGAGTCGAGCCGAATCCAGGAAGCGGCAGGTCGCATCGCCGAGCTCAAGGCGGGGCTCGGTGGCGGCGCTTCCCACTCGCAAGCGGCCTGAGGCCGGCACCCCGCGGACCCACGAAGGTCCGCTCGAGCGCAAGGGCGACGCCCGCGGCGCGATCGCCGCGACGCGCCGCGGCGACCGGCGCGCGGCCTCGGGCTGCCTGTGGGACGCCTGCGAGGCGCTGCTGGCCTCGCTGTCGGACCCGAAGGCGCTGCCCCGGGCGCTGGACTCGCTGCGGGCGGCGTTCGACTGCGACGGCGTGGCGCTGCACGCGGTCTCGCCGGATGGCGCGCTCGAGCCCTGGTGCGCGCGCGGCGAGTGGAAGACCGAGGCGGGCGACCTGCGCGAGTGCATCGGCACGCCGCTGTTCCGGGGACGCGAGCGCGTCGGCGCGCTCGACCTGCGGGCGCGGCGCGGCCAGCGCTGGACGCCCGACCAGATGACGCTCGTGCGCACCGCCTCGGGCGCGCTCGGCGCCGCCCTCGGCGCGCGGCTCGAGCTCGAGCGGCTGCGGCGCGCCCCCGGGCGGGACCCCGTGACGGGCCTGACGGACGCGCGCGGGCTGCACGCCCGGCTCGTCGAGGAGACCGGGCGCGCGCAGCGCACCGGACAGCCGCTCGCCGTGGTGGCGCTCGACCTCGACCACTTCGCCGGGCTCAACGAGCGTTACGGCCGCACGACCGGGGACGAGGTCCTGGCCGAGGCCGCCCTGGTGCTGAAGGTGGCGTTGCGCGAGGGCGACCTGCTCACGCGCGTCGGCGGCGACGAGTTCGCGATCGTGCTGCCGGACTGCGACCTCGCGCCGGCCCGCCGGCTCGCGGAGCGGCTGCGCCACGCGATCGAGGAGCATCGATTTGCCCGCGCCGGGCGGCTGAGCTGCTCCGCCGGGGTCGCCTCGTTCCCGCGCGACGGACTCGACGGCACCGAACTGCTCGCGGCCGCGGAGCAGGCGCTCGGGCTGGCCAAGAAGGCGGGCCGGAGGCGGACGGCGCAGAGCGGCCCGGGACACACGCACTAGCGCGCGGGAGGCGCGGACACGAAGACCGACATGGACGACCTCAGGGGAGACGGTACGGGAACGGACGGCAACGTCCGGGCCGTGGACGAATCGGCGGGCTTCCGCGCGCCGGTCCAGCCGCGCGTGCTCGTCGTCGAGGACGACGAGACGGTGGCCGACGTCCTCCGCGAGGTGCTCGTGGACCAGCCCTACCAGGTCTCGTTCGTCTCCTCGGCGGAGGAGGCGCTCGCGCGCCTCGCGCTCGAGCCGCCCGACCTGATCCTCACGGACATCTCGCTGCCCGGGAAGAGCGGCCTCGACGTCATGCGCGAGGCCCGCGCGGCCGATCCGGAGCTCGCGGTCATCCTCATGACCGGCTACGCCTCGGTGCAAACCGCGATCGACGCGCTGCGCCAGGGCGCCGACGACTACGTGACCAAGCCGTTCGACGACATCGCCGACCTGCCCGTGATGGTCGAGAAGCGCCTGCGCAACCGCCGCCTGCGCGCGGAGAACCGCGCGCTCATGGAGGAGCTGCGCATCAAGAACGAGGTGCTGCAGCGCCACGAGCAGGAGTTGCGCGAGAAGGTCGCCCAGGCGACCTGGCAGCTCGAGACCCTCTACCGGGTTTCGATGGAGATCGGCGCCGGCATCGACCTCGAGCCGCTGCTGAAGCGCATCGTCGAGACGACCGCGCAGATCATGGGCGCGCACGGCGCGGTCGTGTACCTGCAGAACGAGGAGACGGCCGAGTACCGGGCCGCGGCCGCGCACGGCGTCGAGCTCGAGAGCGCCGACGACCTCGGGCCGCACGTGCTGGCCGGCAGCGGGCCGATCGGGAAGACCGCGTTCGACCTGCGCCCCGTGCGGCACGGCGAGACCGGCAGCGTGCCGTTCTCCGTTCCGGGCGTGCAGGGTCGCGCCGCCTCGATGCTGGCGGTGCCGCTCGTGCAGGGCAGCCAGGCGCTCGGGGTGCTCGTCGCGCTCGACAAGACGGGCGGCTTCACGAACGACGACCAGGAATTCCTCTCGCTGTTCGCGTCGCAGGTCGCGGTGCAGATCCGCAACTCGCAGCTCTTCGAGCACACGAAGAGCCTCGACCGGCTCAAGTCGGAGTTCGTGGCGGTCGTCTCGCACGAGACCCGCACCCCGCTCACGTCCGTGAAGGGCGCGCTCGAGCTGCTCGTGGACGAGCGGTACTTCAAGAACAACGAACAGCAGGTCAAGCTGCTCACGATCGCCCATGCGAACGCGGAGCGCATGCTCCTGCTCATCAACGACATCCTCGACTTCTCGAAGCTCGAGTCGGCCTCCCTGCCCATGACGATCGAGCGCCAGCGTCTCGAGCCCGTCGTGCAGCAGGCGGCGAACAACCTGCGGATGCTGATCGAGGAGCGCCGCATCCAGCTGGAGCTCGACCTGCCCTCGAACCTGCCCGACGCGCTCATCGACGCGCACCGGATCGCGCAGGTCCTCACGAACCTGCTCTCGAACGCCATCAAGTTCTCGCCCGCGGGCGGCTGCATCGAGGTCGCGGCGCGCACGGTCGGCAAGGAGGTGCGCGTCGAGGTGCGCGACCACGGCGAGGGCATCGCGGCGAAGGACGTGCCGAAGCTCTTCCGCAAGTTCCAGCAGATCGACTCCGGCGCCACGCGGAAGGTGGGGGGCACCGGGCTCGGCCTCGTGATCTGCAAGGGCATCGTCGAGCAGCACGGCGGGCACGTCGGCGTCGAGACCGAGCCCGGCGAGGGCAGCGCGTTCTGGTTCACGATTCCCGCCGCCGAGGCGCACGTCGCCGAGGCGCGCGGCGCCGCCTGAGCCCGGTCGCCCCGCGCCGGCGGGACGCGCCCCGGACGGCGCGGTCCGCTTGACCGTCGCCGCGGTGCGAACGTAACGTGCCGGCGCGGTCCCGCAGGATGCGGGACCCGATCACTCCCTCCCCGCACGGTCCCTCGATGAGCGCCAGGGAAGACGCGATCCAGACCCCCGCCCGCACGGGCCGCCGGCCCGCCCCGTTGGTCGTCGCGACCCTCGCCGGGTTCGCCACGGGCCTCGCCGTCGCCCTCGTGCTCGCCCCTGAGTCGCTGCCGCTTTTCCGTGCCCGCGTCGCCTGGACGGGGCCCGCGCCGGCCGCGTCCGAATGGCCCGAGCCGGCGCGCGCAGGTGAGAGCGCCCGCGTCGTCCGGGTCCCGGGGGGCCACGAACTCGAGGTGCGGACCCCGCGCGCGCCCCGCGCCCGGCGCATCGCCGCCGCGCTCGCCGCGCGCCGGGCGGGGGGGATCGACGCGCTCGAGTCTGCGCGCGCCTCGCTCCTCGAGGCGTGGGGCTCGCAGGTCGAGCCCGCGCCGCTGCCGCCGTTCACGCCCGCGGCCGAGTGCGCGTCCTTCCTGCTCGCCGACGCGCAGCGCCGCCGCGACCTCGCACACGCGCTGCCGATGCCGTACGCCGCGGGCCTCGCCGCCGGCCCCGTCGGGCGCGACCCCGCGGTCGCGCGCGCCGAGGAGGCGCTGGCGGCGTCGCTGCGCGCCGCGGATCCCGCGGCCTGCCGGAACGCGCTCGTCGTGCTCGCGGCCGCCGAGGACGCGCGCTTCGCCCGCGGCGTGCCCGTCCCGGGCGCGCCGGCCCCCGAGCGCGGGGCGGCCTGGCGCCGGGCGCAGGTCGAGCGCGCCGACGCGCTCGAAGTGCTCGCCGCGCGCGCGCTGGAGGACCAGACGCCGTTCCAGAACGAGCTGGCCGAAGCGGGCGCACCCGAGCGCGTCGTGCGGCTCGCGGCGGCGATGGGTGACCCGTACGCGCCGCTCGTCGCGGCCGCCTCGCCGCCGCCCGTCGAGCTCGGGCCGCTCCCGGGCCCATGGGCACGCCTGCTCCTGCTCGGCGGCGGACTCGGCGCGCTCGTCGCGCTGCTCGCGGCCTGGCTCGGGCTGCGCGGCCGTCCCGTGCGCGCTCCCGGCCGCGCGCCGTTCGTGCCCGCGCGCGACCCGGCCGAGGCGGCGCCCTGGCTGCACGTCGTGGCGGGGCCGTCGCCCGTCGCCGCCGTCCGGGCCGCGCTCGAGCTGGCGGCCCACGCGCTCGCGCGCCGCGAGCGGGTGCTCGTCGTGGACGCGGGCGGCACGAAGCTGCACGAGCGGCTCCGCCGCGACTCGCGCTGGGGCCTCGAGGAGTGCCTCCACGGCGCCATGCCGGTCCTCGGGCTCGTCCAGTACGCGGGGCGCCCCGGCTTCTACCTGCTCGCCCGGGGGCGCTCCTCGCGGGCGGCGACGTGGGCAGGGCTTGGACGGTGCCTCGACGAGGCCCGGCAGCACTTTGGCCGGGTGATCGTGGTCGTGGACCGCACGACCCCGCGCGAGTTCGGCGACTCGGTCGCCGGCCGGCCGCTCGAGGGCTGGTGGGCCGCCCCGGTGGGCCGGCTGCCGGAGCGGGCGATCGAGCTCACGACCCGGCTCGGTATCGCGTTTTCCGGCATCGGCTTGAAGCAGGTTCCCGAGGTCTCGCTGGAGGTCCTCGGGGCCCGCGTCGCGGCCCTCGCGGCGACCCTGCCGATCGCGGCCGAGCCGCCTGAGCAAGTCGTGGCCGAACCGGCGCCCCTGCCGGTTCCGCCACCCCTTCCGGAGCCCATCGTGCTGGACTGCGACTTGCAAGTGCGCCAGCGGCTGCGGTTCCTGGCGTGGATGCGCCGGGTGCAGTCGGAGAGCCGCCAGGGCTCGCCCCGCGCCGCGTCGCACTGACGCGCGCCCCTGGGCCCCGGTGGCCGGACGGAAGACCCGCTCCACGGAACGGAGCGCGTCGCGTCGCACCCGGTGACGGCCCGGCGACTCGGGACCGCGCCCGCGACGGGGCCGTCGCAGGCAGGCCGGCGCGAGGCGCGCCGCCCCGCGACAGGCGCCGCCGCGCCGGGAACGCCGCGGCGGCACACGCACGAGGCACGATTGAACTCGAGGACGCGCGTCCTGCTCGTCGAGCACCTGGACGCCACCGGCGCCGCCCCCGCGGACGCCCGCGCGCGCGCGCTCGCGCTGCGCAAGGCCGGCTGCACCGTGGAGGTGGTCCTCCTCGACGGCCGCGCCGACGACGACCTGCTCTACCGCTCGGCCGATCGCCGGACCGGGCCCGGCACCGAGGCGCTGGTGCCGAACGCGAACGGGCTGCGTGCGCTCGCCGCGCGCGTGCGCGACTCCGGTGCCCCGCTCGTGCTCTGGGCCGGGGCCGCCCCGGGCGGCGGGACCGCGGCCGCCGCGCTGGCGGGTATCCCCGGGGCGCGCTGGTGGCCTTCCGGGCATGCGCCCGCCGGAACGGCCGCGGGTCCGCTGCGCGCCCTGCCGGGCTTCGGGCCGCCGTGCGGCGCGAGCGCCGTCGAGGCGCCCCGCTCCTCGCGCCAGCGGCTCTCGCTCTGGGACGGACCGTTCGTGCTCGTGCCCGCGCCGCTCTCCGAAGCGACCGCGCGCGAGACCTTCGACGGCTTCGCCGCCGCGGCCGCCGGACGCGACGAGGTGGACCTCGTCGTGCTCGACCATCCGCGCCGGCGGCTGGAGTCGCTGGCCCGCGCGGCCGGCATGGACGTGCGCACGCACTTCGTCGGGCCCGCCCCGCGCGAGGCCGAGGTCGCGTGGCTCGTCACCGCGGCGGCCGTGCTGGTGCCCGGCGACGCGCCGGTTTCGGGCGGCCTTCTCCTGCGCGCGCTCTCGGCCGGAACGGCGCCCGTGCCGGTCGGCGCCGCCGCCGGGCCGATCGCGGACTGGCTCGGGACGACGGGCTGCCTGTGGGCGCGGCCGCGCGACGCGGAGGGGATCGCCGGCGCCCTCGGCCGCGCGCTCGACCGCGAGGACGGGCCGCGACAGGCGGGCGAACACGCCCGCGAGGCCGCGCAGGCCTGGCGGCCCGCGGCCCTGGCCGCGCGGATCGAGGCCTCGCTCGGCGCCTCTTCTCGAAGCGCCGAGGCTGCATGAGCGCTTGCGCCCGGATTCGGCCGCGCCTTAGCGTGCGCGCGATCCCGCGCCGGGACCCGGCGCGCTTCCACGGAGGACCGACGTGCGCATCCTGGTGACCGGTGGCGCCGGCTTCATCGGCTCGAACGTGGCGGACCGCTTCGTCGCGCTGGGCCACGAGGTGGCCGTCTTCGACGACCTCTCGAGCGGCTTCCGCGAGTTCGTGCCGCCGAAGGCGAAGTTCTACGAGGGCGACCTCGCGGACGCGATCGCGGTGGACGCCGCGGTGGCGGACTTCCGACCCGACGTCGTGGACCACCACGCCGCGCAGATCGACGTCCGCAAGTCGGTCACCGACCCGGTCTTCGACGCCCGCGTCAACGTGCTGGGCTCGATCGGGCTCCTGCAGGCCTGCACCGCGCACGGCGTGCGCAAGTTCGTCTACGCCTCGACGGGCGGCGCGCTCTACGGCGAGGGCCGGCAGCTGCCGGCGACCGAGGACCACCCGGTGAACCCGGAAGCGCCCTACGGCGCGAGCAAGCACACGGTCGAGCACTACCTCTACCTGTGGAAGCTGCTCCACGGGCTCGACTACACGGTGCTCCGCTACCCGAACGTCTACGGCCCGCGCCAGAACCCCCACGGCGAGGCCGGCGTGAACGCGATCTTCATCGGCCTCATGCTGGCCGGCCAGCCGCCCAAGATCTTCGGCGACGGCCACGCGGTCCGCGACTACCTTTACGTGGACGACGTGGTCGAGGGGAACGTGCTCGCGCTCACGAAGGGGAGCGGCGAGAGGGTCAACCTGGGCACGGGCGTCGGCACGTCGGTCAACGACATCGTCCGAGAACTCAAGGCGATCACCGGCTTCCCGGGCGAGGCGATCCACCTGCCCGCGCGCCCGGGCGAAGTGCAGCGCATCTACCTCGACGCGACGCGCGCCAGGAAGATCCTCGGCTGGGAACCCAAGGTGACGTTCCGCGAAGGCCTCCGCCGCACCGTCGAGTGGTCGAAGGCGAATCCGCTCCCGACGAAGCACTGAGGGGTCGCAGCCACTCGTCGCGGTACCCGCACCACCTTCCCGGCAGCCGTCGTGGGGGAGGCCTGCTCCGCCGCTGGGGCGAGAGCGCGGGGATGGGACTCTCGGGTCGGGAAGGGAGCGACGGGGCCCTGGCGGTGGAGCAGGC
>Ga0315540_10000744_pt1 | contig 18538 bp, 10 predicted proteins | sample SalMarSW160110MG_FD_203677 | JGI IMG/M metagenome (GOLD analysis project Ga0315540, IMG submission 203677) | Salt marsh sediment microbial communities from the Plum Island Ecosystem LTER, Massachusetts, United States - Salt Marsh Sediment SW1601-10 ...
GCGCTCGGGCGCGTGCCTCGCGCGAGCGCGCTCCCGGTGGCCACGGCGCTCGCCAGCGTGAGGGAAGCACTCGGCGACACCGGCGGGGCGCTGGCGGCGCTCCGGGCGACGCTGGACGGGCTGCGAGCCTGGCAGGTGCCCGGGCGGATGCTCGACATCGCCCGGTTCGCGTTCGAGGCCGGTGCGAGCGATTCGGCGATCGCCTACACGCGCTGGATCTGCGGCGTCACGAACCGCCGGGACGTCGTCGCACCGGCGCTGCTCCTGGCCGGCCGGGCTTGGGAGAAGCTCGGCCGGGCGGATTCTGCCTTCGCCGCCTACGACGGGCTCTTCGTGCGCTGGGCCGACCCCGGCCCCTTCGAGCCCGAGGCGCGGTTCCGCCGGGCGGTCCTGCTCGCGCACGACGGGCAGTGGGAGCGGGCCCGGGCCGACTTCGCCGCCCTCGCCGCCGCGGCCCCCGCGGACCCGTTCGCCTTCCAGGCCCCCCTCGAGGTCGTCCGGCACTACCTCGACCGCCACGAGTTCGACCTCGCCCGGCTCGAGGCGTCCAATGCACTGCAGCGGATCGCCTACCTCGCCTCGACGAACCGGGACCCGGCCGTCCAGCGGCTGGCCGGCCTGGCCCGGGGTCAACTGTTCCTCGACCTGGGGTACAACGCCCGGGCGGAGTCCTGCCTGGTGGACCTGTGGCGCCGTTTCCCCGAAGATTCCGCCACCGAGTCCGGAGCGCTCCGCGGCGCTGCGCTGGCGGAGCACCGGCCCGGGGGAGGTCCGGCCGCCGCCGCGATCTACGATTCGCTCGCACGGCACGCGGCCTTCGCGCCGGTGAGGCGTGAAGCCGCGCGCCGGCTCGCGGCTCTCGACGCGGCGGGGCAGGCCCCGGAGGGAGCGAATCGGCCATGACGTGGAACTTGGAATCCTCGCCGATCCAGGCGGCCGCCGTCGCGGCCAGCGCGATGCTGCTCGCCGCCATCGGCTTGTTCGGGCTGTTCCGCCGCGGGCAGTGGATGACGACGCTCCTGTTCGCGTCGGCGTTCCTCTCCCTGGCGGCGTTCCAGGCGGGCACGCTGGGCATGGTCAACGCCGTGGACGCCGCGCACGCCCGCACCTGGGCGACCTACCTCGCCCGCATCTCCGCGCTCGTCTCGTGGCTGTGGCTGACGCTGAGCGTCGTGCTCGGGCGGCCGGAGCCCCGCCTGCAGCTGCGGAACGCGGGCGCCTATCTCGTGCTCTCGCTCGTCGGCTGCGTCGTGCTCGCGGCGACCGCCGGCACGCCGTTCGCGGTCCGGGCGGTCAACGGGCACGGTCCGGAAGCGGTCGTCGTCTTCGGGCCGCTGGGCAAGGTCTTCCTCATGTACCTCGTCGTCGCGATGGTCGCGGTGCTCATGAATCTCGAGAGCATGCTCCGCGTCGCCCCGGCGAGCGGCCAGAAGCGCGTCCGCGCCCTGTTCCTGGCCATCCTCGTGCCCATCCTCACCGAGCTGCTCGTCGTCTCGGCGGGGCTGCTCTACGGCGGCCTGCGGGTCAGCTGGATGGTCGGCGCCGCGCCGGTCATCTTCGTGGCGGGTACGGTGGCCGCCCTGGCGCTTGCGCGACGGACGCTGTCCGACATGGACGTGCCGGTCGCGCGGCCGGTCATCTACTACTCGTCGGTGTCGCTGACGCTGGCCGGGGCGTTCATGCTCGGCGTGCTCGTGCTCAGTCGCCTCGTCCCCGTGCTGTCGTCCCAGTGGCGCTTCGGCGTGACGCTGGCCTTCCTCGCCTTCGTCGGCGGCGGCGGCCTGCTGCTGATGCTGAGCCCCGCGACCAGCCGCACGATCCGCCGATTCATCGACCGCAACTTCTACGCGAACCGGTACGACTACCGCCGGGAGTGGGAGCGTGTGACGACCTCGCTCGTGCCGACCGCGCGGCCGGAGGAGCTGGCGCGACAGATCGAGCTGCTGGTGCGCGGCGTCTTCGAAGCCGACCGCATCGCGCTGCACCTGCGCGAACCGGGCGGCGAGCTCTCCCTGCTGCACGGTCCCGAGGGGTGCGCGCCGGCCGTGCCCGCCGATCACCCGCTGCTGCTCCACCTCGCGAAGCGCCAGTTGCCGGTCGTGTTCCACGACATCGAAAAGGACCTCGACCTGCTGCCGGTGGTGGTCGAGAGCCGCGAGACGATCGAGGCCCTCCACGCGGCCGCCTGCGCGCCGCTATCGGTGGGCGACGAGGTGATCGGCCTGCTGTGGGTGTCCCGCAAGCGCGTGGACGAGGACTGGAGCTACGAGGACGTCGAGTTCCTCGCGTCGTTGTCGCGGCACGTCGCGTCGGTGCTGTGGTTCGCGCGCCAGACCGAGCAGCTCGTGGAGGCGCGCCAGCTCGAGTCGCTGAACCGGCTCTCGAGCTTCGTGCTGCACGACATCAAGAACCAGGTTTCGGGGCTCTCGCTCGTGGTCGAGAACGCGCGCCGCCACCTGGGCAACCCGGAGTTCGAGCGCGACGCCATGGCGGTCGTGGAACGGACCGTGGCGTCGCTTCGCGAGCTCATGAGCCAGGTCTCGGGGGTCGCCCGCACGCTCGACGTCCGGCCGGCCCCGTGCACGTCGCGCGAGATCGTGGACGACGCGCTCGCCGAGTCCGGCTTCGCCGCGGGCGCCGCGAGCGGGCTCCAGCTCTCGGTCGAGGTTCACGATGGCGAGCTCGTGGCCGACCGGCGTCTCCTCGTCCGGGTGCTGGTCAACCTCCTCGTGAACGCCCGTGAGGCGCTCGAGGGGCGGGGGCACGTGAGCCTCGAGGCGGGCGTGCGGCCCGACGGCGATTCCGGCGCCCGCTTCGAGATGGTGGTCACGGACGACGGGCGGGGCATGTCCGAGGAGTTCGTGCGTTCGCGGCTGTTCCGGCCGTTCTCGTCGACCAAGAAGAACGGGCTCGGCATCGGCCTCGCGCAGTGCCGCACGATCGTCGAGGCGCACGGCGGCCGCATCGAGGTCCGCACCCGGCCCGGGGCCGGCGCGACGTTCCGCGTCAGTATTCCGGCCGCGGGGATCCCGGCGGCGGCCGGGACGGGCGGCGGCGCCCCGGACCGGGGCTGAGGACCGTCATGGCGCTCGAGAAGATCCTGATCGTCGACGACGAGGATTCGATCCGGAACCAGCTGCGCTGGGGCCTGGCCGGGGAGTACGAGGTGCTCACGGCGGGCACCGCCTCCGAGGCGCGGCGCGTGCTGCAGGACGAGCGTCCGAGCGTCGTGACCCTCGATGTGACGCTCGGCCCGGCCGACGCCGGGCCGGAGGGGCTCGACCTGCTGGACGAGATCGTCGAGCGGCATCCGTTCACCAAGGTCGTCATGGTGACCGGGAGCGACAGCCGCGAGAACGCCCTGGCCGCGATCCGCCGGGGGGCCGTGGACTGGTACGCGAAGCCGATCCAGCTCGAGGAGCTTCGCGTCATCCTGCGCCGCGCCCTCCACATCCGGCACATCGAGCAGGCGCAGTCGCCGGACGCGCCGCCGTCGCGGAAGCGCTACCACCGCCTGGTCGGCGAGTCCGAGACCATGCGGCGCGTCTTCGGGCTGATCCAGCGCGTGGCCCCGACGGACGCGAACGTGCTCGTGGCGGGGGAGAACGGCACGGGCAAGGAGCTGGTCGCTCACGCGATCCACATGGCCAGCGGCCGGCGCGACGGGCCGTTCGTGCCCATCAACTGCGGCGCCATCCCGGAGCAGCTGCTCGAGAGCGAGCTGTTCGGCCACGAGCGCGGAGCGTTCACGGACGCCTACCGGACGCGAGAGGGCAAGTTCGAGCTCGCCGAGAGCGGCACGCTGTTCCTCGACGAGATCGGCGAGCTGCCGACCCACCTGCAGGTCAAGCTGCTCCGCTTCCTGCAGGACCACATCGTCGAGCGCGTGGGCGGCCGCGAGCCGCTGCACGTGGACGCGAGGGTCGTGGCGGCGACGAACCGCGACCTGCAGGTCATGCGCTCGGAAGGCCGGTTCCGCGAGGACCTGTTCTACCGGCTCAGCGTCGTCAGCATCGTGGTGCCGCCCCTGCGCGAGCGCGGGGACGACCTGCGCCTGCTGTCCGAGTACTTCCTCGAGTTCTACGGGCGCCACCACAAGCGCCGGCTGCGCGGCTTCACGCAGGCGGCCCTGCGCGCGATGGCGGCGCATCGCTGGCCCGGGAACGTCCGCGAGCTCGAGAACCGCATCCAGCGCGCGGTGATCCTCGCGCAGGACGCTTACCTGCGCCCGGAAGACCTCGACCTCGCCCCGGCCGGGGACCCGCCGGCGGCGCTGCCCACGCTCCAGGACGCGCGCGACCGGGCCGACCGCGAGCTGGTGGTCGAGGCGCTCACGCGCAACGCCGGCAACGTCTCGCGCGCCGCGCGCGAGCTGGGCGTCAGCCGGCCCACGCTGCACGACCTCCTTCGCAAACACGGGCTCGAGGCCTCGCGTTTCCGGCGGCCGGAGCTGCCGGACGACGAGGACGACCCGGCGGAGTCTTGACGCTCGTGCGGCACGCCGATAGCGTGCGGTGCGCCGCGCTCCCGGAGAGACGCCGAAACCCCGCCCGGGAAGACCGGGCGGGGTTCGCGAAGTTCAAGGGGGGCTTCGTTCTCAGAGTCGCGGGCCGCACGCGAGATTCATCGAACTGGCCCCCCACTTCTTTCACTGCTCTAGACGCTGGGGGAGGGGAAAGGGTTCCGGGTTTTTTCCCGGGCCGACCGCCTCGCCCGACGCGCGCACTATCGCACGGGCCCGCCCGTGAAAAGGTTCTGGAAGTGTCACTTTACGGGCCCGAGTTCACGCAACTGAAAAACCGGCCGATGGAAAACGACCACTTGAGCCAGGGCTTCTTCCTCGCGATCGCGGGCAACATCGGGGTGGGCAAGACGGAGTTGACGAACCGGCTCAGCGCCGAGCTCGGCTGGCTCGCGTACTACGAGCCGGTCATCCAGAACCCCTACCTCGACCCGTTCTACCGGGACATGCCGAGGTGGAGCTTTCACCTGCAGATCTACTTCCTGAGCGAGCGGTTCAAGGCCCAGGTCGAGATCGGCCGCAGCTCGTTGCCGTTCATCCAGGACCGCACGATCTACGAGGACGCGGAGATCTTCGCGCGCACGCTGCACGACCAGGGCTCGATGACCGACGTGGACTACGAGAACTACACGTCGCTCTTCAGGGTCATGATCGACTTCCTGCGCAAGCCCGACGTGATCCTCTACCTGAAGGGCAGCCCGGAGACGCTGATGGGGCGCATTGCGCGGCGGGGGCGCGAGAGCGAGAAGGGGATCGGCATCGAGTACATCCGCCGGCTGAACGGCGCCTACGAGGACTGGATGCGCCGGGCGTCGTCGGACACCGAGGTGCTCGTGATCGATACCGACCGCGTGCCGTTGCAGGGCGACACGCCCGCGTTCCGGGACCTCGTCGAGAAGCTCAAGCGGCGTTACCCGCCGCAGGCCGAGCTGCGCCTCGAGGGGCCCGGGAACTGACGGAACACGGCCGCGGCCGGCGTCAGCGCGTCGCGACCGCCGCCGAGCAGCGCGAGCAGAGTGCGGCACCCGCCCCCGTCCTCGCGACGTCGTCGCGGAACGTCCAGCAGCGGTCGCACTTCGGCATGTCCGTCCGCCGCGCCTCGACCGCCGGGGCCGATCCCGCCGCGCCGGCGCGCAGTTCCGCCTTCGCAACGATCAGGAACGAGGCGAGTTCTCCCGACCACGCCGAGAGCCGCTCGATCCACGCCGGGGCGGCCGTGATCGTCACCTCCGCCTCGGCGGTCGTCTTCATCGTGCCGGCGGCCCGAAGCGGCTCGATCGCCGCGTTCACCGCGTCGCGCACCTCGAGCAGGAACGTCCAGTCGTCGCTCCCGCGCCCCGGATCGCCGAGATCGCCCCACTCGGCGAAGTGGACGCTCTCGCACTCCTCGAGCAGGCCGGGGTGGTGCTGCCAGGCCTCCTCGGCCGTGTGCACGAGCGCGGGCGAGGACGCGAGCACGAGCCCGCGCAGCGCCCGCCACAGGACGGTCTGGGCCGAGCGCCGGGCCGGGTCGGCCGGGGGCAGGGTGTACAGGCGGTCCTTCGCGACGTCGAGGAAGACCGCCGAGAGGTCCACCGTGCACAGGTCCGCCAGCCCGTCCACGGCGCGGTGGAACAGCAGCGCCGACCAGTCGCGGCGCACGCGGTCGAGCCGGGCCGCGAGGTGGTCGGCGAACGCCCGGTCCACTCCCGTGAGCCGCTCGCGCGGCAGCCCCTGGGCCGGCCGGAAGTCGCTCAGGTTGCCGAGCAGGAAGCGGAACGTGTTCCGGACCTTGCGGTAGGCGTCGGCCACGCGCTGCAGGATCTCGTCGCCGACGCGCACGTCGCCGCGCCAGTCGGTCGCGAGTGCCCACCAGCGCACGACGTCGGCCCCGTGCTTCTGGATGAGCGTGAGCGGCGAGATGACGTTGCCGAGCGACTTGTGCATTGCACGGCCCTCGCCGTCGAGCACCCAGCCGTGCGTGCAGACGGCGGTGAACGGGGCGGCCTTCTCGACGGCGGCACCCACCATGAGCGAGGAGTTGAACCAGCCGCGGTGCTGGTCGGGGCCCTCGAAGTAGACGACTTCCGCCCGACCCTCGCGGGCGGCGTCCCACGCGGCCTTCAGCTCCGGGTGCGTGACCTGCACCGCGCGGTGCGTCGAGCCCGAGTCGAACCACACGTCCAGCACGTCGGTCTCGCGACGGAAGGGTCCCTTCGCGCCGCACTTCGGACAGGCGAATCCCGGTGGCAGGAAGTCCTCGAGCGGGCGCTCGTACCACGCGTCCGAGGTGTGCTCCCGGGTCCGCCCGGCCACGCGGCGGATCACGCGCGGATCGAGCGCGGGCTCGCCGCAGGCCTCGCAGTAGACGGCGGGAATGCCGACGCCCCAGGCGCGCTGGCGGGACAGGCACCAGTCGGGTCGGTTCTTCACGGCCTCGCGGATGCGGTTCTGGGAGCTGCCCGGATCCCAGCGCACGGCGCGCTCGATCAGCTCGACGCAGCGGTCGCGGTGGCCATCGTGGTCCACGATCATGAACCACTGGTCGGTGGCGCGGAAGATGACCGGCTTGTGGCAGCGCCAGCAGTGCGGGTACGAGTGCGTGAACGAGGACGCGTGCAGCAGCGTCCCGCGTCCGCGCAGCCACTCGACGATCGCGTCGTTCACGTCGAGCACGCTGCGTCCCGCGAACTCGGCCACCTCGTCGGTGAAGCGACCCGCTTCGTCCACGGGGCAGGAGATGCCGAGCCCGGTGCGCGCCCCCACGACGAAGTCCTCGGCGCCGTGCCCCGGGGCGGTGTGCACGATGCCGGTGCCGTCCTCCATGCTCACGTACGGCGTGCCGTCCACCGCGCGCGAGTCATTGCCGAAGGGCGCCTCGAAGATCGAGTCCACGAGATCGGCCCCCTTCAGGGTGGCAAGCACCTCGTGCCCGCCGCCCAGCAGCTCCGAGAACGGGGCGAGGCGCGCGGAGGCCACGATCATCTCCCGCCCGTCGAGGCGGACGACCGAGTACTCCGCCTTCGGATCCACCATCAGCCCGAGGTTGGCCGGCAGCGTCCAGGGCGTGGTCGTCCACGCCACGGCGCTGGCGCCGGGCCAGCGCGCGAGGGCGCCGGTCGCGTCCCGCCGCAGGGGGAAGGGCACGTAGATCGATGGCGAGGGCGAGTCCTGGTACTCGATCTCCGCCATCGCGAGCGCCGTGCGATCGGTCGGGCACCAGTGGATCGAGCGCTTGCCCCGCTGCACGAAGCCGCGCTCCGTCAGCGTCGCGAACGTCTCGAGGATCTCGGCCTCGAACTCCGGGGCCATGGTGAGGTAGGGGCGCTCCCAGTCGCCCCAGCAGCCGAGCCGCACGAACTCGTCGCGCTGGATCGCGATCCACTTCGTCGCGTACTCGCGGCAGCCGCGACGCAGCTGGAGGCGGTCCGGGTGGATCTTCTTCCGGGCGAACTCGCGGCCCACCTGCATCTCGATGGGCATGCCGTGGTTGTCCCAGCCGGGCACGTAGGGCGAGTCGAAGCCCGCGAGCGTCGCCTGGCGGACGGCGGCGTCCTTCCAGATCTTGTTCGCGGCGGTGCCCATGTGGATGTGGTTGTTCGAGTACGGCGGGCCGTCGTGGAGCAGCCACACGGGGCGCCCGGCGCGCCGGCGCCGCAGCTCGGCGTAGCGTGCCTTCTCCTTCCACTCCGCGATGCGCTGTGGCTCGCGCGTGGTGAGGTCGGCCTTCATCGGGAAGTCGGTGGCGGGCAGGTTCAACGTCTCCCGCCAGCCGGGCTTCCTGGGCTGCTCGGACATGGGCTCCTCCGTGCGACGGCCGAAAGACGAAAACGCCCCCACGGCGTTCGGACGCCGTCGGGGCGACGCAGGTCGCGGTACCACCCGACTTCACGCGCGTCTCGCGGCGCGCGCCTCGGCGGAGCCTCGCGGCTCCCGGCCCCGTGTCGGGGGGGCCCTCCGTCCGAGCCTACTGCGCCCGCGGGGCGGTTCGGTCGGCGGCTCGGGGGTGATCTTCGCCGCGCCAGCATGCGCCGGGCTCCCACCGCCCCCGGCTCGCTCGTGCCCTGCGCACGGCTACTCGTCCCCGTCTCAGCCTTGACTTCAGGGGCGGCACAATGCCACCGCGCTCGAACGAACGTCAAGCCCGCCGAGCGCTCCGCACGGCCGTTCAGCGAGCGGCGCCGCGCGGGCGCTTCGCGCGCGGCTTCGAGTCCGAGGCGCTGCGCGCGGGGGGGCGCTCGTCCGGCCCCGCGAGGTCGGCGAGGAGCACGCAGGCGTCACCGGTCGTCGGGTCGCCCGACAGGTGCCGGAGCGCCTTCGGGTGCGCGGCAGGCCGGGCCTCGCCGAAGCGTGCCTCGCACTCGCTCTGGTGCTCCTCCTCGCCGAGGGGGCCGTGCGGCGGCCCGATACCGGTCTGGTGCAGCCGCCTGACGTCGCGCGCCAGCTCGCTCCAGGAGACCTGTTCGCCGGGCGGCGCGTCGAACTCCTCCTCGGGAAGCAGGCCCGCCTCGATGAGCGAATCCCGGAGCCCGGCGGGCGCCGCATCGACGTTCACGCCCTCGGGCCGGACGGCGCGCGCGAGCATGGCCCACCAGACCTCCCGCGTGAGCGGCGTGGCCGCCCGCGCGCCGGTCGGCAGGAGCGCCTCGCCCCGCGCCCACTCGACGTAACGCGCCAGCGCGCCGCCGGTCGCCGGGGGATCGGCGAAGTGCGCCTCGGCGAACTCGACGGGGTCGGTGACGGGCGCGTTCTCCCACCGCTCGTCGGGCGACCTCGGCAGCCGCACTTCGAAGTGCAGGTGGGGCGTGGTCGCGCGGCCCGTGCGGCCCACGAGCCCCAGCGGGTCCCCCGCGCAGACGACCTCGCCCGCGTGAACGAACGCGCTCCCGCGCGCGAGGTGGGCGTACACCGTGTAGGCGAGCCGGTCGTCCTCGAGCCTGTGGGCCAGCACGACGTGCCCGCCGTAGCCGTTCCCGTTCGGGCGGTTGCGCACGAGCACGACGAGCCCGCTCGCCGCGGCGAAGACGGTGTCGCGACCGCGCCCGTCGGCGAGGTCGGCGCCCTGGTGCGTCACCCGCCCGCGCCGCGAGCGCTCGACGCCGCGCGTCATGTGGAAGGCGGGCTCGCCCGGGAATCGCGGCTGGCCGAGCTCGCGCGGGTCGCCCACGGGCAGCTGCCAGGCGCCGGCCGGGCCCCAGCGGCTCATCGCCGGGTCGTCGAGCGAGAGGACGCCCCCGAGCAGGAGGGGCAGGGGGGACCCCATCAGCACGAGCGCCAGGGTCAGGGCGATCAGCGGACGACCACCAGTCGGGCCGCGAGACTCCGCCCGGCGCGCACGAAGTAGAGGCCCGGCGCGAGTACCGCGGTGGTCCCGCGTCCGAACTCGGCGCGGCCGCCGCTCGCGTCGGCGATCGTGGTCGCGATCCGCCGGCCGGCCGCGTCGAACATCTCGACGTGAGCGGAAGGCGCCAGCGCGGGGCTCAGCACCACGAGCGCGTGGCCGGCGCGCAGGGGGTTCGGGGCGCAGGAGATCGCTCGCGGACGCGGACGCGGGAGGTCGTCCACCGCCACGGCCGCGGTGCCGTCGGCGCGGCGGCGCCGCGAGTACGGCGTGTAGCTTCCGTCGTAGTTCGTGTAGAGCACGCTCACGCCACCGTTGGAGACGGCCAGCACGGCCGCCCGCATCACGGTGCCCCGCTCGGGATCCGAGACGTCGGTGGAGCGGAAGTCCCAGCCCCGTCCGGGCACGAAGTGACGATAGCGCACCTTGAGACCGAGCGGGGTGCCGAGCTCGAAGATGACGTGCCGGCCGCCGTAGGGATCCAGCGTGATCCCCGGGTTCTGGAGCGTCTGGGCGGAGGCCTCCAGCACCGTGTCACGGGGCGAGAACGCGCCGGTCGCGGGACGGGACATGTAGTGCAGCTCGTTCGCCCCGGAGGCGCTCTGCTGCCACACCGCGTGGGCGGTGCCGTCGTCGTCCACGGCCACGTCCACCGACGCCTGCTGCATCGTCACGTTCGAGGTGTAGCGCTCCTTGGGCCCGAGCCCCGAATCGGGCGAGAAGCGCGCGAACATGATCGCGAACTGGCCCGTCCGCCGGTCCGGCCACAGGAGCCAGGCCCGTCCCGAGGGCGCGGCCGCCAGCACCGGCGCGGTCGGCGCATCGAGCGAGTCGGTGACGCTCGCCGCGGTACCGAACGGGGAGGCCCAGTGGAACGCCATGAACTTCAGGGTCGCCTGCGTCGTGCCCTGCTCGAGCCAGGCGAGGAAGATGCGGCCCTTCGCGTCGGCCGCGATGGTCGGGGCCGTGCACGAGATCGTGGACGCGGTCATGGCGCGCTCGGGCGACCACACGCCCCCGATGCGCAGCCGGAGCCAGATCTGGTACGTGCCGCTGCGGCGGTCGGCCCAGGCCACGGCGAGGTCGCCCCCGGGAAGCGACGCGAGCGTCGGCTGGATCGCGCCCAGGCTGCTCGAGGACACCGTCTCGGGCGCGCCCCAGTCGCCGCTGAACGAACGCGTCCGCAGCAGGACCTGCGCGACGCCCGAGCGGTTGTCCGAGAACACCTCGTACTCCTGCCCCTCCGGCGTGACGAAGGCGTGATGGCTCCGGCCCGGGTCGGGAATCGGCGAGAAGCCCGGGTCGGGATCCTGCTTCGGATCCTCCCACCCGGTCGCGCGGACGCGGAAGAAGGCGCTCGCCCCGCCGGGCAGCAGGGAGACGTCCTCGAGGGCGAGGTTCGTCACCGCGCCGGAGATGCTGCGCAGCGACGGCGACGTGTCGTCGTCGAGATGCGTCACGCCCAACGCCCCGGGCAGCGGGTCGCTGGAGTCACCGCGGTTGCGTCCCGACATGAGGTCGCCGTCGCCGTCGCCCTCGACGAGCCTCAGCCCGGGCGTGAGTCCGGCGTTCACGCGGTTCGAGGACAGCCGTGCCCCGATCGCCGCGTCGTCCACCTGGTAGACGACCAGCCCGCGGTTCGGGAGATTGCGGTCGAAGCCCGCCTGCTCTCGGCTCTCGACGAGGAAGTGCTCGGGGTCCGGCTCGCCCTGGTACGAGAACTCGACGACGTGGCCCCCGTCCACGACCGGCGTCAGGGCAAGCGTCGAGTCGGTGGTCGGGCGGTCCGCGCTGGTCCATCCCAGGTAGAGCGACGGCCACGCGCCCGGGTGGACCGGGTACTCGGGCGAGTGCCCGTCGCCGCCGTAGGCGCCCGTGGACATGAGCGACCAGTTGCCCGGGCCGACGTTGGCCGCGCCGCCGAGCGAGGAGGTGTCGTAGAGGTCGGGCAGCCCCAGCGCGTGCCCGAACTCGTGGCAGTAGACGCCGATCTCGCTGAGGTTGCCGGGATGGAAGCCGGAGATCTCGGGCAGGATCGAGAAGCGGTCCACGCGCACCTTCAGCGTCAGTGCGCCGTTCACCACGTCGTCCGTCTCGAGGACGCCGCCGAAGCTCCAGCCGTATCCCATCCGCGCGGTGTTCGAGTAGAAGTTGCGCCGGTTCCCGGTCAGCTCCGCCCCGAGACCCGCGTGCACGATCCAGAGCATGTCCACGAAGCCGTCACCATCGCGGTCGTACCGGTTCCAGTCCACGAGCGAGTCGACCGCCCGGACGGCGTCGCGCACCAGGCCCCAGTTGTTGTTCGGGGTCGCCAGCACGTTCAGCCCGTACGAGTCGTACGTGTAGTAGTTCTCGGGATTGGGCAGCGTGACGGCCGCCACCACCTCGCCGCGCACCCGGAGCCGACCGAGCGAGGCCCAGTCGTAGTAGTCCACCATGGAGCCCGTCGCGGTGGCGTGGGTCGTGTCGAAGATCGCGTACTGGAGGGCGGCGGGGCCGTACTTCAGCGTGCTGTCGGCGAACCCGACCATGATGACGGGGACGAGCCAGTCCGTCTGGGCCGTACCGACCGCGCTCACCCCGAGCTCCGGCCGGGGTGGCACGTCGAACAGGCCGGCGCTCGCCGCATCACGGACTTGCGCGGGAAGGACGCCGCTCACAGGCGGAGGCATCGAGCGGGCCGGGCGGGGGGCCTGCAGGAGAAGAGCGCCCGCCAGGAGGATCGGGACAACGGATGGGACTCGGATTCGAGGCACGATCTCTCGATGGAAATGGTCAGTTCGGGATCGGCCCGGTCGCACCCAATTGCCTCCGGGATCGGGCCCGCAGTCAAGGGACAATTTCGGGACGTCCTCGGCCGCCGCTCCTGTGCTAGCTTGCGCTCGGTGTCGCCTACCCGAATGGTCTCGAGTCCATGGCGGAGCGCCGTACTCGCCGCGCTCCTTCTTGCGGGCCTCCCGGCCGCCGCGCGCACCTGCGCCGCGGCCGACATGCAGCCGCTGCGGTCGTTCCAGCCCCCCTACTTCACGGCGGATGTCTCGGTGACGATCGACTCGACGGCGAAGTCGTCCGTCGAGGTCACGTTCACGCTGCCGTACGTCGAGCTGAACTGGAACAAGCTTCCCCGCGGCTACGCGGCGGGCGCCGGCTTCTCGATCGTCTTCGAACCGCGGGACCGCGAGCGCCTCTACGGGGACTCCTGGGAGAAGCGGATCCTGGTGGACAGCTTCCAGGAGACCCGGAACATCCGCAACCAGCTCGTAGCGCATCGCACCTTCCAGATTCCGCCCGGGCGATACAAGGTCCGCGCCCGGGTTCGTGACGTCAGCACCCAGATCGAGTCCGAGGCCACCGACGTTCTCCAGATCGAGGACCTCGCGAAGGTCCCCGTGGGCTTCTCGGACCTCGTGCTCGGCCTGAGAGATTCCGCTTCCTCGCAGTTCGTGCCGGTGACGAGCCGCCGCTTCGGCGACGGCGCCGCCGGCCTCGCCGTCCGCGCCGTCCTTCTCGACCGCCGGCCCGGCGTCTGGCCGCGCGAGGCGAAGCTGCACTGGGCGGTCGAGGAGACCGGTGGCGACGTGGCACAGCAGGGCGACACGACCGTCGTCCTGCGGCGGCCCGTCGAGAACATCGAGCTCCGCCCGCGGCTCGACGAGCTGTTCATCGGCGACTACGTCTTCGAGCTCGAGCTGGTCGCGGGCAAGTCCCGCTGGCGCACGACCCGCTCCTTCGAGGTCCAGCAGAGCGGACCGCCGAAGGGCAAGGAGTACACGCTCATGCTCGAGGCGCTCTCCTACATCGCGGAGCCCTCCGAGATCGAGGCGATGCGGAAGGTCCCGCCGGACGGCCAGGCCGAGGCCTGGGAGAAGTTCTGGAAGCGGCGCGATCCCACGCCCGACACGCCCGTCAACGAGAACCTGATCGAGTTCTACCGCAGGCTCCGGTACGCCTCGAGCCACTTCACCGGCATGGGGCCCGGGTGGCGCTCCGACATGGGCCGCATCTACATCCGGTACGGCCCGCCCGACCAGGTCGAGAACCAGCCGGGCAGCGCGACCTCTCCGACCGTGGAGATCTGGTACTACCACCGGCCCTACCACCGCTTCGTGTTCGTGGATCGCGAGGGCTTCGGCCGGTTCACGCTCCTCAACTACGGCGCGGAATGACGCCGCCCCTCGGCGTGGTCTGCCTCCCGGCGCTCGACCTGCGCGTACGGCCCGACCACCGCGCCGAGATGGGATCGCAGCTCCTGCTCGGGGAAACGGTCCGCCTCGGGGCCGCGCGCGATGGCTGGCGCCGGGTCACCGGCCTCGCCGACGAGTACGGCGGCTGGGCCCGCGCCTGGGGGATCGTGGATGCCACGCGCACGCGGGCCGCCGCCTGGCGCCGGCGCGCGACCGCGCGGATCGTCGCGCCGCTCGCGGTCCTCCGGGGGCGCCCCGCGGGGGGGATCGGGGTCGGCCCGATCTTCTTCGGCTCGCGCGCCATCCCGGGGAAGATCTCGCGCGGCTGGGTCCGGCTCGAGTTGCCCGACGCGCGGTTCGGCTGGATCGAGCGCGCGGCGCTGGCGCTCCCCGGCGACGCCCGGCCGACCGTCACCGACCGGGTCACGAGCCTGCTCGGGGCGCCCTACCTGTGGGGCGGGCGGACACCCGCCGGCTACGACTGCTCGGCGTTCGTGCAGCAGGTCCTGCTCGAGCAGGGCATCCCGCTGCCGCGCGACGCGGCCGAGCAGCACCGGGCCTGCCGGCCGCTGCGCGGCTCGGAGTCCCCACGCCCCGGGGACCTCGTCTTCTTCGAGGACCGCCCCGGCCGGGTCGCTCACGTGGGCCTTTCTCTGGCGGGCGGAGTCTTCGCCCATGCGCGGGGACGGGTCGTCCTGGGCTCGCTCGAGCCCGGAAACGACCTGTACGACAGCGAGTTGGCTTTGCAGGCCATTGGCTGGTACCGACCGAGGCCGGGGCGTCGCCGCGAATCCGGTCTCACTTAGGCGCTGTTCTGAGCACTTGACAGCGTCAGGGAGGGCTCCATAACGTGCCGCCCGGGCGAGTGCCAGGATCCTTCACCAGAAGGGTTCGGCTGGGCTTTTCTTCGTGGCTCCATCACAGGGATTGCGATGGGGCTTTTGGCATGTCGGGACATTCGTCGTTAGGACGGCTGCGAAAGGAGGTGGGGCACGGACCAACCCCGAGTTGGCCAGCTGGCCGACCCCTAGGCTAGGTGGTGCCAAAGTGGCTTCGTAGCTCTGACCTCAATCGCGCAAGGAGGCTTCAACACATGATGCATTCGTTCAAGCGTTTCATCGTCGTCGCAGCGGTGGCGAGCATGGTGCCCGCGATCGCCTTCGCGTCGACGGCCCGGATGACCGGTCTGGGCATCCCCGGCGACTACACGAAGGACTTCACCAACATGTTCACGTACATCTCGTCCGTGAACTCGGTCGGCAACCTCGTCTACGCGGACGCCGGCACGTACTTCAACTCGACGTCGGCCTACGACCAGGCCATGGGCGCGGTGCTGCCGAACCTGTTCGACGGCCGGGCCGGCGTGTGGGCGATCCACATGCGCCGCTACCACCCGGCGCTCGGCCAGTCGTGGTGGGGCGCTCCGGTGGCCCCGGGCTACCCCTTCTACAACAACTATTACAACCTGATCTTCGACCCGAACCAGAACACGATGGACGCGGAATCCTTCGACCTCATGTGGGGGCACCGCATGGGCTCGGCCAACCTCGCCCTGCGCCTGAACCGCCAGTTCTTCTCGTATGACAACGGGACGACGACGGTCGAGGGCAACGGCAACAACGGCCGCAACATCATGGGCTTCGGTGCCGGTGTCGGGTTCGACATGAGCCCGAACACGTCGGTCGAGATCGGTGGCCAGTACCAGAGCCGCACGTTCGACAACGGCGCGACGCCGGCCACGACCGAGGACGGCGGGACCGCCTACCTCGTCGCGGCTCGCGCCTGGATGAAGTCGGACGCCAACGTGACGTACGTCCCGGTCCTGAAGCTGTGGCAGATCGACCAGTCCTACACGAACGGAACGACGTCCACGACGGACAAGCTGAGCGGCTGGCAGGCGGGCATCGCGGGCAACTGGGCCGTGGGCCACGACGACCTGTTCGTCCTCGGCGGCCAGATCGCCGGCAACAAGGACGACATGGGCGACATCGAGGCCACCGAGACGCTCATGCCGAACCTGTTCATGGCGCTCGAGACGCACCTGAACCCGTGGCTCACCTTCCGCGCCGGCGCGCAGCAGTCGGTGTTCGCGACCTACAAGGTCAAGGACTCCTCGCCGGGTGGCGTGACCACGAAGGAGAAGGCCAGCGACTTCACGTGGATGATGGGCACGACGATCAAGATGGGGAACGTCCAGTTCGACGCCGTTCTCGACCCGGGCTTCCTCAACAACCCGTTCGCCCAGCTGCTGGGCGGCACGAACGCCGTGTACGAGGGCCAGTACTACTTGCTCGACGGTGCGAACCGCGCGCAGGGCGGCCCGGGCTACGCGACGGTGTTCCCGCAGGTCAGCCTGACCTACACCTGGTGAGACGACCCGTCCATCCGGACAGTGGAAGCGGGGGCGCCCAGTCGGGCGCCCCCGCTCTTCATTCCCCCTCTGCGAACCCGGCCTCGCGAAGCCCGCTCGCCCCGCCCCGGGGCGGCGGGAGGGCCCGCCTCCGGCGCCCCTGCCGGGCGTGAACCTCGTTGACAGAACCTGACATCTGGCCCTAGCTTCCAGCCACGGGTTCTGCTCCGAGCGGTTCACAACGCCACCGGATGGCGTTCCCCTCGACCCACCGAGGGGAGCCGGAGGGTCTGAATGATTCTAGCGGTGCACCCCCCGATTTCCCGATCCCCCTTCATCTCGTACGGCCGCCGCGGCGTGACGGATTTCGTCCTGCACGGCGGTATTCGCGTCGCATGAAAGGAGAACAGCCCATGCCTCGAAGCTTCTTGTGGGCCATCCGGCTGTCGGTTCTCGCCCTCGCGGTGGCGGTGATTGCGCCCATCGCGCAGGCCGGTACGACCGGCAAGCTGTCGGGCCGCGTCGTGGACGAGAAGAAGGCGCCCCTCGCCGGGGTCAACGTCCGCATCGAGGGCCAGCGACTCGGGGCCATCACCGATGACCAGGGCAACTACTTCATCATCGGTATCCCCGCCGGGACCTACACGGTCCGCATGAACCTCGTCGGCTACGCGCCGTACGTGGCGGACAACGTCACGGTCTCGCCGGACTTCACCACGAACCTCGACGCCAGCATGCGCACCGAGGCGGTCCAGATCGGTGAGGTGCGCGTCGAGGCGACCCGGCCGCTTCTCCAGAAGGACGCGACGGGCACGACCCGGTTCATCTCGGCGGACCAGATCCAGGCGCTGCCGACCCGCGGCTACCGTGACGCGGCGGCCCAGCAGGCCGGCGTGGTCAACTTCGGCCGCCAGATCGACACCGAGGCGAACAACGGCAACACGCTGATCATCCGCGGCGGCCGGCCGAACGAGACCGCCTACTACGTGGACGGGTTCTCGCAGACGGACCCGCTGACCGGCAACGCGACGACGTCCATCAACAACGACGCCATCCAGGAAATCGTGATGCTGAACGGCGGCTTCAACGCCGAGTACGGCCGCATCATGTCGGGCGTCATCAACGTCGTCACGCGCGAGGGCGGGGACAAGTACTCGGGCAACTTCGAGGCCGTCACCGACAACTTCGCCGGCTACGGCAACAGCTACCTGGGCTCCAAGGTCTACGACTACAACGTGTACGACGCGTCGCTCGGCGGGCCGCTCGTGAAGGGCCGGAACTGGGGCACGTTCTACTACAGCGGCGAGCGCCGCTGGCAGGGTGACCGGTCGCCCAACGCCGCGTTCGACGGACCGCAGGCGAACAACTCCCTGAGCGGCTGGACCCACCAGGGCAAGCTGACCTTCCCGTTCGGCAAGAACATGGACCTGCGGCTCGGCGGCCTGTACTCGCTGGACAACTGGCGCCAGTACCTGAACACGTACCGCTTCGACCTCAACCACGCCCCGCGTTACAAGGACGTCAACGAGTCCTTCACGGGCCAGTTCACGCACACGCTGAGCAGCAAGACGTTCTACTCGCTCGGCGGCAGCTACTTCTATACGGAGCGCAAGCGCGGCGACGGCGTGTACTTCGACAACGTCGCGGCGTACAGCACGTACCCGCAGTCGAACCTCGTGACCGGCATTCCCTGGTTCTGGCCCGGGTTCACGGGCACGCCCGGCGATCCGCTCAGCGACGCCCTGGCGGCCGCTGCGCAGGGCACCGGCCACGTCTTCGACGACTACCTGCGGCGCGAGTCCTCGTACTACGCCGTGAAGGGCGACCTGACCAGCGAGTTCGCCCAGCACCACCAGGGCAAGCTCGGTTTCGAGGCCGACTGGCACACGCTGCGCTTCTACGACGCGTACTTCCCGGTCAGCCTCCCGTCGACCTCCGCGGACATCAACACCTACGGCTACGCCGCGGACGGCGTCACCCACGTGGACGGCGGCCGTGACGGTGCGCGCAAGCCGTTCACCGGTTCGTTCTACGTCCAGGACAAGTACGAGCGCTCCGGCGTCGTCGTGAACCTGGGCGTGCGCTACGACTTCATCAACACGAACACCCAGGCGCTGGTGAGTGAGAACACGCCGCTGGGCGGGAACACCTCGCTCGACAAC
>Ga0315540_10000745_pt1 | contig 18536 bp, 12 predicted proteins | sample SalMarSW160110MG_FD_203677 | JGI IMG/M metagenome (GOLD analysis project Ga0315540, IMG submission 203677) | Salt marsh sediment microbial communities from the Plum Island Ecosystem LTER, Massachusetts, United States - Salt Marsh Sediment SW1601-10 ...
CTTATCAGGCTAACGAGGGGACTGGAAAACCGGCATTGAAATCGGTCAATGCAGACGTATCCGGTGCAGCAAAACCCGTGCTGCGGAGGCTTATGGGGAAATCGATAAATCCCCTCCCTGGGATTTCTCGAGGTGGTATCAATCCTCTGCGATCCGCCGTAGATTGGGAATATCGAGCAGGAAGAAGTTGGGGCTCACCTCGACCAGCAGGCTCTGGCGCTTGTACTCGGCAATGGTCCGGCTGGCGGTCTCGGTGGTAATACCGAGCATGGCCCCCATGTCCTCACGGCTGAACAGCTCACATTCGCTGCTCTCCTGGTCGCGCACCAGCCGCAGCAGCAAGCGTGCGACACGTTGGCGGGCGGAGCCGGTGGAAAGCTCCCTCAGCCAGGCATCGGCTTCGGACAGTGCCCGCTGCCAACGGGCCATGAGCTCGCGGTGCAACCTCGGGCTCTCCGCACCGAGGGTGCGCACGACTCGCGCCGGAAAGCGGCAAACCTCGGTCTTATGAACGGCGATCGCATCATGATGGTACCGCTCATCGAGCATGGCCTCGAGCCCGATCACGTCCGTGGTGCGGGCGAGGCGCACGATGCGTTGTCCGCCGTCGGGCAGATACTGAACGAGCTTGAAGGTCCCGCTGCGAACCGTGAACATGTAATCTCCAACGTCCCCGGCGTGATACAGGGCGGTGCCCGGTCTCATCACGAACTGGTCGATCGGGTCGTGGATACGCTCGAAGTCCTTCTCCTCCAAGCCGGCGAAGAGCACGGTCGTGCGCAGCGAGCAGTTGAGGCAATCCGCCTCTCCCGACCAGGCTTCGCGCAATGTAACGTTCTTCACCATCGGAAATCTGGTTGTCGAGTGTCTGATTATTTTGGTGAATTTATTGGTTTTGTTCTCGCAACGAGAGTCTAACTCAAATTGTAGCCGCAGGACCTGATTCCAAGTCGAGATCCCACCCATGCCATTGGTCAGCCTGCAGTCGATTACCCTTTCCTACGGTGCCCCCCCCCTCCTCGACGGCGTGAGCCTCGCCATCGACAAGGGCGAGCGCGTCTGTCTGCTCGGGCGCAACGGGACCGGCAAGTCCACCCTGCTCAAGCTCATATCAGGAGAGATCCAGCCGGACAGCGGCGAGCTGCGCCGCGCAGAGGGGGCGAGGATATCCCGCCTCGTCCAGGACATCCCAGCGGAAAGATCGGGCAGCGTCTTCGACCAGGTCGCTGGCGGCCTCGGTGAGCTCGCAGCCCTGGTGCGCGAGTACCACGACCTCGGGCGGCGCCTCGGGGAGGGAGCCGACGAGCGGCTGCTGGCCCGGTTGGCCACCGTCCAGCACCAGCTGGAAGCGGCGCGCGGCTGGGAGATCGAGCAACGCACGGAGCGCGTCATCTCGCGCCTGAAGCTGGATCCGGATGCGGACTTCGCCGCCCTCTCCGGAGGCTTGCAGCGCCGGGTGCTGCTGGCCCGCGCCCTGGTGTCCGAGCCGGACCTGCTCCTGCTCGACGAGCCCACCAACCACCTGGACATCGCGGCCATCGAGTGGCTCGAGGGATTTCTGCCTGAATTCCCGGGCGCCCTGCTGTTCGTCACCCACGATCGTGTTTTTCTACAGAGAACCGCCACCCGTATCCTGGAGCTGGACCGTGGCCAGCTGACGGACTGGCCGGGCGACTACCAAAACTACCTGCGCCGGCGCGAAGAGCGGCTACACGCGGAGGCCCAGGCAAACGCCCGCTTCGACCGCAAGCTCTCCGAGGAGGAGATCTGGATCCGTCAGGGCATCAAGGCCAGGCGTACCCGCAACGAGGGTCGGGTGCGCGCCCTGGAGGCAATGCGCGAAGAGCGAAAACAGCGGCGTGGGCAGATCGGCGCGGCGCGCCTCAGCCTGAGCGATGCGGAGCGCAGCGGCAAGCTCGTAGTCGAGGCCGAGGGCGTTTCCTATGCCTGGGAGGAGAAGCCGGTGGTGCAGGATCTGAGCACCCTGATCCTGCGCGGCGACAAGATCGGCATCATCGGCCCCAACGGTGCCGGCAAGAGCACCCTCCTCGGGCTGCTGCTCGGCGAGCTTCGGCCCGACAGCGGGCACATCCGTCTCGGCACCAACCTGCAGATCGCCTACTTCGACCAGCTCCGTGCCAGCCTGGAAGACGACAAGAGCGTGCAGGACAACGTGGCGGGCGGCAGCGACAAGGTAACCGTGCAGGGTCAGGGCAGACACGTTCTCTCCTACCTCCAGGACTTCCTGTTCACGCCGGAGCGGGCTCGCCAGCCGGTAAGCGCCCTGTCCGGCGGCGAGCGCAACCGGCTGCTCCTGGCCAAGCTCTTCACCCGGCCCGCCAACCTCCTGGTCATGGACGAGCCCACCAATGACCTGGACGCCGAGACCCTGGATCTGCTGGAGGAGCTGCTGGTGGGTTTTCAGGGGACCCTGCTGCTGGTGAGCCACGACCGCGCCCTACTCGACGCCGTGGTGACCAGCACCCTGGTTTTCGAAGGCGAAGGCCGGGTACGCGAATATGTGGGCGGCTACAACGACTGGCTGCGCCAGCGCCCAGCTCCGGATACGCCGGAGAAACCTGCGAAGACGAAGGATCCGGCACGCTCCAAACGACAGCCTGGACCGAAAGGCTCACCGGGCAAGCTGAGCTACAAGGACCAACGTGAGCTGCAGACCCTTCCGGAACGGATCGAGCTCCTGGAGGCGGAGCAGGCGGAGCTGCATACGCGCATGGCCGACCCCGCCTTCTACCGCGAGAACGGAGGTGCCGTTGCCGAGGCGAAGGAACGGCTCTCTACGGTGGAGTCCGAGCTGGAGCATGCCTACGAGCGGTGGGAAGTCTTGGAAGGACGCAATGAAGCTCAAACCTAGAAAGAGCAGTTGAAGTTTCCCACCCATCGCTGCATGTTCATTCAGACTCGTTCGGGGATATCGAAAGAGGAAGGTCTGCTGGAAAACAACAACACCTGAGAAATATCGAAACCTGCGCCACGAAATGAGTCCAGAGGCCCTTTCCTGTGTACAGGGAAACTCCTTGAAATCGGCGGGATGCGCATCGCTTTCCTGCCCCTCCTCTCATAGGCCGTCAGTTCCAATCGACGCCGAACACACGATTGCGATAGCGCCATGGCGGCGTCGGACGGAGCTGGTCCTCCATATACACTTTCAGCAATTCGCCGCCGAAGGTCGAGGTCCCTCTCACGAGGCCTGTCTCGTATTGCAACAATGATGAAGGTCGGCCAATCAGGCGCCACCAATACCAGTATACAACGCGTAGGATTTTGCGGTCAGCCCCAGATAGCAGCCGGGGTGCCAACCGGTCAGGCATGCAGCGTGGAAAATGGCACCTGCCCTCCGCGCGGAGCCATCGCACGCCCCAGCAACCTTTGCCGCCTAACCCGAGAGCCATCCGTTGCACCAAACATCGCATATCGACCCGCCGAGTGTTGAAACGACATTACGTCCCGTCACCGCGAAGGCCTTCCGCCGGTGGATCTTGCGGCCTGCCGAAGGGATCTTTCTGTTTCACCAACGTGCAATCCAGCGGCTGCAGTCTCCCACTCGCCTCGAAACGGCACGACCTGCAGCGGGTCTGTGCTACCACTTGATGGCACGGCGCATCTTCCTGGAACACCTGGAGCCCGAGAATCCGGAGGCCCTATCGGTTATCGAGGGGCTGCGCTTACCGGACTGGATCATCCTCCTTCCCATGCCTGCGGCACCGGTTCTGCGGTCCACACCGGAGCGTACGCTTCTGCGGGACTACTGGGGCCGGCGTTTCGAGGGTGAGATCGCCCGTGCCTGGCAGATGGCCCGAGACGACAACCAGGATCTGGCGGATTTCGGCCCCGTGGCCCTCGAGACCTCGATCGGTCGCGGGGCTGTTGACGAGGCGCGGGAGATCCTGATCCAAGGAGGCATATCCGGTGCTGCCGAGGGCCCGTCGGAGCTGTGCCGGGCGTTCGTCGCTCGGGTGGTACGTCTTCGCTACTTCGCCCCCGGGGCTCGGGGTTGCTACTTTCCCGCCGTCGGGGACTGGGCCGCGGTGGATCGCTGGCTGGAGGCGAGTGGCCTGGATCTACCGGCACCCCTGTCCGGCAGCCGGTTACCCCTGGCCTTGGAGCGTGGCCGCCCGACGATCACCTGCGGTGCACCGCCCGTGCTCCTCCCCTTCCCTCCGACTCTGCCTTTCGGTCGCTCCGATCCCGACCAACACGCGGCAACCGCTTTCGGGCCTGCACCGGCAATGAGCGATTTTCAGGTTCCGGCCTCGACGACCCCACCGAAAGAAACGCCGACCGTGTCCGAAGAAGCGGGTGACGGGATACCGTCGGAAATCCAGGCACTGTGCCTGCAAGCCTTGCGTCGGGGTGCATTCGTTCGTCGCTCGGTGGGCCCACTCTCCCGCATCCGGGAGAGCCTGGATGTCGTTACCTTTCCCCTGATCAGAGGTTTGCTGCAATCGTGGGTGTCGGTTTCCGATGCGGTGGGCGCCATTTTGCGATTGTCGATATCCAAGTGGGGCTTGTGGACTCGACTGACACAATTGCAGTACGCGTCGGCGGCAGCCCAGCGAGCCGAGTGGAACAGCCGGTTTGCCACCGCCCTGGGACACCTCTCGAATGCCAGAAGGTGCTATCGGAGGCTTGTCACCGAACGCCTTCCCAATGACCCGGTGGACAGGACCCTCGATCAACGCCAGCGGGCGGCAGCCGAGTCCTTTGCCGACTTCCTGGCGGTCAACTGGCGCCTGTCCCACGCCGCCACCGGGGATCTGAGCGAGCTCATCCGGCGCCTGGTCGCACAGCACGGACCTGCAGCGAGAAAGGCCCAGGCCCTGCTCGGTCACTTGGAGACGGTGCTCCTGGAGGGACGTGCCACCTACTACCGGATCAGTGTTCGGACCTGGCTCGCCAAGGGCAAATCTGGGAGAAGATGGCGCCAAGTCCTACCCTTCCAGGGAACGCTGAAGAGTCTCGCGGCCCTCGAGGCCGCCCGCCACCTGCTGGACGAGCTTCCCTGGCTCATCGAGGACCAGGACCGTTTCGCCGCACCTCTCGCCTCGCTCGCCGAGCATATCGGCGAGCGCCTGGAAGAGACCCTTCGACCTCGGATTCAGGAGGCCCTGGAGGCGGCGGATTTCGCCTCCGATTCCCCCCGAGGACGATTGGCAGCGACACGCCTGAAGGATTCTCTGGCAGGCATCATCCGGCGACGAGGGCACCTGAAGCTCGCCGATGTTCGCGACCTGATCAACCGGGATGTGCTGAGCCTGCCCGACCTGCGCCTTGCAGAGCTGTGGCGCGGGGATCGGCTCGGACGCTTCGATCGCACCGCCGCGCAGGCCCTTCCCGGCGTCTATCAGCGTGGGGAGCTCTACGTGAAGGGCCTCCAACGCCTCAGCGCACCCCTGTTCGGAACCCGGATCGGTCGTCGGGCCCTACGCCTCGCGTTGCTCCCTGCCCTCGCCGCCTGGGTGCTCCTTCAGATCACGGACCTGGTTTGGGGCCTCTTCACCCCCGCAGGCGGACATCCGGTCCTGACCAACCCCACGGCGATCCTGCTCCTGGGCGGCACCCTGAGTGCCGCCGCCAACACGCACTCCGGTCGGCGCGCGGTCCGCCTTCTGTGGCGAGCGCCGGTCGCGTTGATCCGTTTACTGTTCGTTACCGCCCCCGAGCGATTCCTCCATTGGCAACCGGTAGCCTGGCTCCTCGGGCTTGGTCTGGTGCGGGATTTTCTCGATCGGCTCTTGCTTCCCCTCGGGTTGGGCATGCTGTTGCTGCTGCCGGTAACCGCACTCTGGCTCTTGGCCATGCCCGAAGGACCCGGCACCGCGGCCTGGATCGCAACATCGGCGATCGCCTTCGCGCTCGGCACCCTGTTGCGGGAAACTCCGGAGGGCCGACGCCGGTTGGACGATTGGACGACCGGCTGGCATCGCCTCCGCCATAGTCTGCATCATGAACGTTTTCTCAACTTGATCACTCCAATCATGGAGCTCTTCAGGGGAATCTTACGGACGTTCGCCGAGATCCTGCATCGTATCCGCACCCGCCTGAGTCCACGCCTCGGCGAGCCCCCACAGGTCATCTTCATCAAAGCCCTGGCCGCCCCCCTGTGGGCGGCCTGTGAGGCGCTGATCCAATTCTGCGCGGTGGTCTTGATCGAGCCGCAGGTCAACCCCGTGAAGCACTTCCCGGCCGTCACCCTGGGCCACAAGCTGATGCTTCCCTTTCTGCCCTCATTGAGCGCAAGACTCCATGCAGAGCTCGCCTCCGTTCTGCCGGAGGTAATCGTGCTTCCGCTCGAAGCCGCCACGATTCTGCTGCTGCCCGGGGTCTTCGGATTCCTGTTCTGGGAGCTCAAGGAGAACTGGGGACTCTACGGAAATAACCGGGTCGAGCCGGTCCCCCAAGCCCGTCTCGACAGCCACGGCGAAACCCTGAACGGGATGCTGCGCCGCGGTTTCCACAGCGGCACCATTCCCAAGGCCTTCGATCGACTGCGAGAGGTCCTTGACGACCAGATCCGGCGCGAGACCCCCGAGCCTCGGCAGCTGCGTCGGGCTCTGGCCCCACTGGCCCAGATCGATACGATGATCCGCCGCTTCGGGGAGCAGGAGCTCGCGGGTCCGTTGCGGGATGCCTGTCCCAACGGGTTGGTGACCATGGCTGAGCCACGCATCGCAAGCCAGGGGATCGAGCTGCGTGCCGGACTCCAGTCGGCGGATGGGGTCGAGTCGGTAGAATTGTCCCTGAAACTGGCAATACGTGGTGCGGCCCTTGTTTGCACCCCCTCCCTGACCGGACCCGCTCGACAACTCAGCGCGGAATGCCGGGGGAATGTCGCAAAGGTCGCCGACTGGATTGCCCGCCGTTGCGGCGCGACGGCGGAGCCGATTGCGATCTCGGAAAATCCGACGCCAGAAATCCAGTCGCCGCCCAGGGGTGTCCCGATTCGGTCCGAGGCCACGTAAACCTGCACGCCCTCGGCAGCGGCTGGTTTCTGAAGCAGCCGTCACAATTACGTCACAGCCCTGTGCGACGAAAGTGGATCGGGAGCCCGAACGCTCCGGCTCCCGGCGCACGAGGTGACTCATCATCTGCGGAAGTGGGGTAGTCTCTCGTTGGAGAGCTTTGCCGATATCCGCGGGCGCGGACGCTACTCGAAGAACCGAACATGCGCATTGTCGAAATCGTCACCGACGCACGGAATCGGGAGACCCTGGTGGCCATAGCCGAATACCACCAAGTCACGGATTTCTGGTGGGACAGCGAGCCGGGGAACGGCCGTCGCAGCTTCCGCATGCTGGTCGAGGACGATTCCCGGCAAGGTGTGGTGGACGCGCTGCAGAATCTGCTCGATGCCGATGAAGGGTCCCGGATCGTCATCCTGCGGGTCGATGCGACGCTGCCACGCCCACAGGATGAGGAGGACCCGGAAAACGCGCAACAGCGGGCGGTGATCGCCACCCGGGAGGAGCTCTATGGAGAGATCGAGAAAGGGGCACGTCTGGACAGCACCTTCCTGCTGCTGACGTTCCTCTCCACCCTCGTGGCAGCCATCGGACTGGCGGAGGACAACGTTGCCGTGGTGGTCGGGGCCATGGTGATCGCGCCCCTGCTCGGACCCAACATCGCTCTGGCTTTTGGCACCTCGTTGGGGGACCGGTCACTCATGTGGTCGGCCTTCAAGACCGACTTGGCGGGCTTGTCTCTCGCCTTCGGCGTGTCCCTGATCATCGGTTTTCTCTGGCCCGTAGACCTGACGAGTCACGAGATCATCGCGCGCACCGAAGTGGGCTTGGACGGCGTCGCCCTGGCGTTGGCCTCGGGTGCTGCCGCGGTGCTATCGCTGACCGCGGGGCTCTCCTCGGCCCTGGTCGGCGTGATGGTAGCCGTGGCTCTCCTTCCGCCCACGGCAACTGCGGGAATGCTGCTCGGCAGCAACCAAGTCGGGTCGGCGGCTGGGGCCGCTCTACTGCTGGCGGTCAACGTGGTTTGCGTCCTGCTCGCCGCGAAGGTCGTCTTCCTGGTCAAGGGCGTCAAGCCGCGGACCTGGATCGAGCGAAACCGCGCAAGGCAATCGATGATTGCCTATATCACGCTCTGGGTCGTCCTGCTATCGGTCCTGGTCGGTATGATCCTGTTGCGGGCGCCGGTGATCGTCTGACCCTGAGACCCGCGCACATGGGTAGCTGGATCGCCTGTTCCATCGCGTATCCGTCACCAGCCTCATGCGCACCGGCATCGAGCCGCTGCATCCTGATCTGATTGAGCCACGAAGCATGCTTGGGCCTGAAGTGAAGGACGATGCGGTGGCTGAGGTCGCGCAGAAACTTCTCGCGCGTGGCCATCGATTCGAGGATGTCGCACTTGCCTTTGACCCCGAGGTCGCTGTCAAAGCCGATGGTCTCGGCGACCAAGCGCACGAGCGTTTCCGAACAATGGGGGTTGAGGTTATCCATCACCAGATGCCAAGGGGTTTCGGGCGGGCGCGTGGCAAACAGCGTCGCGAGATAGGTCCGGCAAACATCGGCGCATTTGGCCGCAAACTCGCCATCGCGAGGCGTGTTGATCCAGCCGCGGATGCGGTGGGGCTCGAGGTCCACCTCGCGCAGGAAACGCCCGACCGAATCGGACGAGATGCGCTCAACGATGCCCTCTTCTCGGGCCGCTGTGGTCAGCCCCTCATGGGTCCAATGGGTGAAGGGTCGCCCACTCTGGCCCGGCGGTTCACAGGCCAAGGCAATGATCTGGCAAATCTGCTCGGGCTGGAAGGTCGGCGGGGTACCCGGGCGCGGTTCATCGCACAGGCGCTGCGTGAATGGCTTTTCGTTGCTGGCGCACCAACGCGCCCGCCAGCGCTGCACCGTTGTGCGTCCGATTTGCAGCACTTGTGCCGTCTCGCGCACGCCCACACCCACGCTCGCCAGCAGAATGATGCACGCTCGCATCACCAGGCTTTGTGGCGCACTGGGTTGCAGCACGATGGCTTCAAGTCACTCGCGGTGTTCCGTGCAGACATTCACAGGGGCAGCAGTGCAGCGGGTCATGGCAGTTTAAGACAGAAAAAGTTATATATATCAGTATCATGCCAAATCTACATGAGAAAATGTATCAGGATTTTTACAGCGGTGCACTAGTGTATATTTCTGCGGTTTTGGCCAAAAACTCATACTCAGGTCGCATCGATATCGCCGGGGTCTGCCATCCTCTCGCGAAGCTGCTCCTGCATCTGCAGGGCCGTGTTGATCCCGAGATTCTTGAGCTTCTGGTTCAGGGCGGCGACTTCTACCAGGGTTCCGACATTGCGGCCCGGACGCACGGGGATGGTCACATGGGGGATGGCAACACCCAGGATCTCCATGCTGGTTTCATTGAGTCCGATACGATCCGCCTCCGCGACCTCGTTCCAGTCCATCAGGGTGATGGCCAGGCCGATCCGTTTGTCCGGCCGCACGGCGGCAACACCGAACAAGAGTCGGATATCGATGATGCCGATCCCGCGCGCCTCCATGTGATAGGGCAGCATCTCGGTCGCTCGACCCATGAGCTGGGTATCGTTCAGGCACTTGATCGCCACCATGTCGTCGGCGATCAGGTGGAATCCGCGCCGGATCAGCTCCAGCGCGCACTCGCTCTTGCCCACGGAGGAGTCCCCGAGCATGAGCACGCCGATGTCGTGGACGTCCATGAGCTCCCCGTGCAGGCTCACCTGGGGGGCGAACTCCCCGTCGAGGTGCTCCCAGAGGCGCTTGTAGAGCTTGGTGGTGCTGTGGCGGCAGGTCAGGACGGGGATGGCAGCCTCCTGCGCTCGCTCGATGAGCAGCCGCGGAGGCACGCGTCCGTTTGTGACGATGGCGCAGGGGACGTCGCCGGAGAGGATTCTGGCAACATGGTCACCGAGCTCGGGTAACGACTCGTGCAGGGCGATGTAGGTGACCTCTCCCTTGCCGAAGACCTGTATGCGCTCTCCTCTGAATTCGTCGAAGTACCCGGTCAGCTCCAGACAGGGGCGGTTGAGCTCCGCAGTGAGGACGTGTCTGTCCAAGCCGGGGCTGCCGGTCGCGAGATCGAGACCGAGAAGTGGATCCTCCAGCAGATTCTCGACGGTGGTCGCCATGAGCCTGTTTCCGAGCGCACAAGCCCTTTGGTGTGTAGGATTGTGCGACTGGCCACCGCATAAGGGGTGGCAGGTGGATGCGGAATCCGATCGCCTCGGATGAAATCTTCCGCAAGATTATTCCCGATGTTTGCGGATGGCAAGGTCGGGGCGGTGCTCTCGGGTCCTCGAAAAAGGTGTCTGTCGATCTTTTTCGCGGCAACATGATCATGACAGGGACGGAGTGCTCGGGGTTTGCTGCCGTTTCGATACGGCTAGTGGCGGTTGGTACAGGTACGCTCGAACAAGCTCGACAACAACTGCCCCATGCCCTATTGGCGCCTGTCTTCCTTTTACTTCTTCTATTTCGCCTCCATCGGGGCGCTGCTTCCCTTTTTGGGCCTGTATCTCCAGGATCGCGGCTTTTCGCCGCTCGCCATCGGAGAGCTGATGGCGATCCTCATGGCTACCAAGATCATCGCCCCGAATCTCTGGGGGTGGATCGCGGACCGCCGAGGTGCGCGTATGCCCATCGTGCGCCTGGCCTCGCTGCTGTCATCGCTCGTCTTCGCCGGCATCTTTGCCGTGACGGGTTTCTGGGGTATGGCCTCGGTCATGTCGCTGTTCAGCTTCTTCTGGAACGCGTCCCTGCCCCAGATGGAGGCGGTTACCTTCAATCACCTCGGTCCCAGGATTCGCCGCTATGCCACTGTCCGGCTTTGGGGCTCGGTCGGTTTCATCATTGCCGTGCTCGCCCTCGGGGCCGCTGTGGAACGGGCCGGTACGGGAATCGTTCCCTGGGTAGCCCTGGTGCTCTACGTTGGTATCTGGCTCAGCACCCTGGCCGTGCCCGACATCGGTCATGTGCAAGCGGAGCAGTCGTCGGGATCCGTGACCAACCTCTTGCGGAGGCCGGAGGTTGCCGCTCTGCTCGCCGCTTGTTTTCTCATGCAGGCGAGCCATGGCGCCTACTATGCCTTCTATTCGATTTTTCTGACGGATGCGGGCTACTCCAGTGCCGAGGTGGGGGGCCTCTGGGCCTGGGGGGTGATCCTCGAAGTCGTCCTGTTCCTGCGCATGCACCGGCTGTTGGAGCGTTTCGGTGCCCGTAGCTTGCTGCTCATCAGTCTGGCCCTGGCGGTACTGCGCTGGCTGTTGACGGGCGGCTTTCCGAGCAGCCCGGGTGCGCAGATCTTCGCCCAGTCCCTGCACGCGGCCACCTTTGGTAGCTTTCATGCTTCCGCGATCCACCTGATTCACCATTATTTCAGAGGCCGCACCCAGGGCCGCGGGCAGGCCCTGTACAGCAGTGTGAGCTTCGGGGCGGGCGGTGCCGCCGGCAGCCTGCTCGGAGGGGTGCTCTGGACTCGCCTGGGCCCGGGGGCCACCTTCGGCTTGTCCGCCCTGGCGGCGGGGCTGGGCTGGCTCGTCGTCTGGACCTGGGTGGACAGGGAGCGGCGCTACTGATCGAGGCGGCCTTGTTGCTGCTGTCTACCGATGTTCCGTGGTAGCTTGTGCGCCGTCCGGCACACTCACGCAATATCGCACGATTACCCAACACCGACTGGTCAGAGGCAAGCATCTCGATGGCAGTTCTTTCAGATTGGTCCCCCGAGCAGGCGGCTGCGCTCTACCGGGTCCGCGACTGGAGCGCCGGCTACTTCGATTTGTCCGCGGAGGGGCTGGTCACCGTTACTCTGGATTTTCCCGAGGGCCGGGTCTCGGTGCCCCTCATGGACATGGTTCGGGGCTTGGGTGAGCGCGGGCTGCAGATGCCGGTCCTGCTGCGGGTGGAGAATCTGCTCGATGCTCAGATCGCGCGTCTGAACGAGAGCTTTCGCACGGCCATGGAGTCCCTGGGCTACCGTGGGGCCTACCGGGGGGTGTTCCCGATCAAGGTCAACCAACAGCGGCAGGTGATCGAGGAGATCGCCGCCTTCGGCGCCCGCTATGGTCACGGCCTGGAGGCCGGAAGCAAGGCGGAGCTGATCGTGGCCCTCGCCATGCTGCGGCCCGGACAGGGGATGGTCGTGTGCAACGGCTACAAGGACGAGGAGTTCGCCGACCTCGGTCTGTTGGCGCGCAAGATCGGCTACAACTGCGTCTTCGTCATCGAGAGCCCTGCGGAGCTGCCCATCATCCTGAGCCGGAGTGACGCCCTGGGGGTGCGTCCCAGCATCGGGGTGCGGGTCAAGCTGTCCTCCCGGGTCGGCGGGCTTTGGAACGAGACCAGCGGTGACCGCAGCATCTTCGGCCTGACCACCAACCAGTTGGTGGAGCTGGTGGATAAGCTCAGGGAGCGGGGCATGCTCGACTGCCTCGAGCTGCTGCACTACCACCTGGGCTCGCAGATTCCCAATATCCGCGACATCCGCCGTGGCGTGCTCGAGGCCTGCCGCTACTACGTGGACCTGGTCAACGAAGGCGCCGCCATGGGCTATCTGGACCTGGGGGGCGGTCTGGCGGTGGACTACGAGGGGGCCAGCGCCAATACGCCACACAGCAGGAACTATTCCCTGGACGAGTACACGGTCGATGTGGTCGAGGCCATCATGGGGGTGCTGGACCCGGCCGGGATCGCTCATCCGGTGCTGGTGACCGAGTCGGGACGGGCGGTCGTGGCCTATGCCTCGGTGCTGCTGTTCAATGCCCTGGATGTGACCAGTTTCGAGCCCTCCGGAGAGCCGATGTCTATCGGGGAGGACGAGCACGAGCTGCTGCACGGTCTCGCGGAGGTGCAGACCGCTGTCTGCAGCCGGGGAGTGCAGGAGTGCTACAACGATGCCATCTATTATTTGGACGAGATCCGCGACCTCTTTCGTCGCGGACAGATCGGAATGCGCTCCGAGGCCCTGGCCGAGGACATCTTCCTGCGCATCATGCACCGCATCGCTCGACAACTGGAGGCGGGTGCGCCCATGCCGCCGGAGCTGTCACAGCTGCCGGAGAAGATCGCCGATATCTACTACGGGAACTTCAGTGTTTTCCAATCCTTGCCGGATGCTTGGGCTATCGACCAGCTGTTTCCCATCATGCCCATTCATCGCCATCGGGAGGCCCCGACCCGACGGGCCATCATCGCGGATATCACCTGTGACAGTGACGGCAAGATCGACCGCTTCATCGGCCCGCAGCAGGCGAGCCGCACCCTGCCGGTCCATGTGCTGGAAGAGGGCGAGGAGTACTACCTCGGTGTTTTTCTGGTCGGGGCTTACCAGGAGACGCTCGGGGACCTGCACAACCTGATGGGGGACACCAACGTTGTCAGCGTCCGCATCAACGCCGACGGCAGCTTCGATTTCGTCAAGGAGATGAACGGCGACAGCATCGCCGACGTTCTAACCTATGTGGAGTACGATCCCGGTCGCTTGCAGGTGCGCTTCCGGGATACGGCCGAGCAGGCGGTGAGGTCCGGACGCATCACTCCCGCGGAGCGGGCGCAGATCCTGGACCAGTTCGCGGCGAGCCTGCGCGGCTATACCTACTTCGAGAAATGACCGGTTGGCGCTGGACGGGATGCGGATGAGCTCGCCTTGCGGGTAGCGCCTTCAGGGTCGGACAGCACGCTACGGGGATGGAGGGGCTGATTTGGCGTGCTCGGATGCGGCAACAAACTGCATCACTGGCCCATGAATCGCTGGTAGTCACTGATCGGCTTGCGCTGGCGTTCTTGCCTCCGGGGCGTACTCTCGGCTGCCGGCGGTGTGGCTTTTGCCTTCGGGGCCGAAGTCACGGCGGGGGGGCGAGGTGTTGCGGTCTTCACGGGCACCTTGGCTTTGGCCGGGGCGGCGCTTGCTGCAACAGGCGCTTCCTTGGGCTTGACTGGCGCCTTTGCCTTTCTCTCGGGGGGCTGCTTAGGGGCTTTTGCGGTGGTGGAGGAAGCTTTGGCTTTGCTCGGAGCCTTGGCGGTCTTTTTTGGCGGCTCGGGACGACTGGCGGGCTTCTTGGCCGTCTTGGCTGGAGTACTACTCGGTTTTTCCGCGTGAGCCGCCGATTTCTGAGGCGTACCGGTCGCCTCGTGGACGGGCTTTGCCTCCGTAGCTTCCGACGATGCCTCCGGTTGATGACCAGGCTCCCTCGCTACAACAGTTTTCTCGGCAATCGGGAGACCGAGGACCCGGCGTGCGCGCTTCGGGTGCTTTCGGGCGCACATGATCGCACCGTCCAGAAAATCGCGGGCGAACTCCTTCTCGACGACGATCCCGTTGCCCGGCTTCCAGGAGAAGCCGCAAGTGAGCTGGTATCCGGCAACGTATCCCGTCTTCAGCCCGGTGTCGGTATCGGTTCCGGAATCCTGGCAAGCGGCAATGGAGGCGAAGGAAAGCGCAAGAAACAAATACTTCATTGTCGGTGATTGGCTCCTACTATGCCGTCCACAGGGGGTTTTGGCCCGGTACGTTTACCCCTCACAGGGCACCGGCAAGAAGGCCGGTATGCGAAGAGCGGTCCAGGGACCGCCAGGGCACGGGCGATACCGCAAGCGTACAACAAGTGTCCCCCCCCGAGGTGATTAGCCGACGCGATTATAGCCTGTGCAGGGCGAGAGGATCGCGCCGGATCCGGCGTATTGCAGAGGGAGGTACGCTTTTGCTGCGCCGGTTGAAATGCAAGTACAATCCGTGTTGTTTTTCACCGGCGGCTCGGTCGCCGAGAGGACGATCATTCGTGCAAAGCCACTTGAAGCTGCACACCGAGCGGCCTGTCGACAATACGCCGGACAGGCTGATCAAGGCTCGCGAGCTGTTCGGCATCGACACCGATTTGGAGGTGCCCGCGTTCAGCCAGCCGGTGGAGCATGTCCCGGAGGTTGACGAGGGGTATCGCTTCGACCCGGACACCACGCTGGCCCTGCTCGCCGGCTTCGCCTACAACCGGCGCGTGTTGATCCAAGGCTACCACGGTACGGGCAAGTCGACCCATATCGAGCAGGTGGCGGCACGGCTCAACTGGCCCTGCGTGCGGGTGAACCTGGACAGCCATATCAGTCGCATCGATCTGATCGGCAAGGACGCCATCGTCGTTCGCGACGGCAAGCAGGTCACGGAGTTCCAGGAGGGGATCCTGCCTTGGGCATTTCAGAACGCTACCGCCCTTGTTTTCGACGAATACGACGCGGGGCGGCCCGATGTCATGTTCGTCATCCAGCGCGTACTGGAAGCGGAGAGTCGCATGACCCTGCTCGATCAATCCCGGGTGCTGCGTCCGCATCCGGCATTCCGTCTCTTCGCGACCGCCAACACCCTGGGGCTGGGCGATGCCACGGGTCTGTATCATGGGACCCAACCGATCAATCAAGGGCAGATGGACCGATGGAATATCGTCGTCTCCCTGAACTACCTGGAACAGGACGCGGAGCTGGCCATCGTGCTGGCCAAGGCTCCGGGCTACGACACTGTGGAAGGGCGCAAGCTGGTGCGGGCCATGGTGAGGCTTGCCGAGCTTTCTCGTGCCGGCTTCATGAACGGCGATATCTCGACGGTCCTGAGTCCCAGGACGCTCATCACCTGGGCGGAGAACAACCGGATCTTCAACGATCTGGAATTCTCGTTCCGAGTCACCTTTCTGAACAAGTGCGATGAGCTCGAGCGACCGATCATTGCCGAGTATTACCAGCGCTGCTTCGCCAGGGAGCTGCCCGAATCGGGCATGTCGCCGGTAGGGTTTACATGACAGGCACGAGAGGGGCTCCGCCGCTGCGCAAAGAGCGGCGAGCAGAAGGTACTGCCGGATCCGCCGGTGTGCCCATGGTGCGCATCACCGCCGCTGCCGCGCGGGCCGTGGCGGGCCGGTGGGACTTGGAGCTGGAGCTGGGCCCTGGTCCCATGAGTCTTGAGGATGGCGTGGCCCGGATTCCGCCGTCTTCGCCGAGACCCGACCGTCATGAGAGGCTGCGCGTACGCGGCCAAGCCGACGCCTTGGCATTGCGCTACAAGCACCGGGACGCGCACCTGAGCGCTGTGGGAAGGTCCCTGCCCGAGCCTGCCCGGACGGCCTTTGCGGCACTGGAGCAGGCGCGCTGCGAAGCATTGGATGCGGGCCGCTTGGCCGGTGTGGACCGAAATCTCCGGGAATCACTCGAGCAACGCTGTCGCGCACAGGGTTGGGAAAGGGAAGAGCGTTGGGAATCGGTGCCCTTGCCCGAGATCCTGGGATTGCTTGCCCGAGAAGCCATGACGGGCTTGCCACCGCCGGACGTTGCCGAGGGCCTGCTGAGGCTCTGGCGGCCCCGACTCCAGGCCAGGATCGGGGTCCACCTGAGAAATCTGACCTCCAGCCTGTCCGACTCCATGGCCTTCACGGAGATCGCCCTCGGGCTGCTCGGCGAGCTCGGCTTGCGTGTAGATCCCGACACGGGCGGAGACATCCCAAGCCCTTTCCGAGCCTTTCGGCGCGCCGGGGACGGGGGTGAAGAGGGTCGGGGTGCGAAGGAGGGGGGGGACCTCTCCAGCTCGCCGCCGCTCCCCGCAGGGGAATCGAATTCGCAGGAGACGAGCCTCGAATGTCTGCCGGACGATGGGGAGGATGCGGCCGATTCGACAGGCGACGGCAAGGGATCTCAGCAGGGGCATCTGGTCCCCACGCTTTCGGAATCGGACGGACCCTCGGCCATTCAATTCGGGTCCGATGCATGTCCTTACCGGGTATGGGACAGGCAGTTCGACCAGATCGTCGACGCGCAGGATCTCTGCGACGACGAGGAATTGTCGCGCCTGCGCTCGGAGCTGGACCGGGAGCTGGCTCCGCTGCGCAACCTGGTGGGACGGCTGGCGAGTCGCCTTCAGCGGAAATTGCAGGCCCGCATGGCCCACGGCTGGCTGTTCGACCAGGAGGAGGGTCAGCTGGATACGGCGCGTCTGGCCCGAATCCTTGCCGATCCCACCCACCCCTTGACCTGGAAACGGGAGCGAGACATCCCCTTCAGAGACACGGTCGTTACTCTGCTGATCGATAACTCGGGATCGATGCGCGGAGACCCCATTCGAATCGCCGCCCTGAGCACGGAGATACTCGCCCGTACCCTGGAACGGTGCCAGATCCGGACCGAGATCCTAGGGTTCACCACCCGTGACTGGATGGGGGCACGCCCGGCCAAGCAATGGCGTGCCCAGGGTCGAAGATCCGACCCGGGCCGCCTGAACGAGCTGCGTCATATCATCTACAAGTCTGCGGACACACCTTGGCGGCGGGCGCGAAAGAACCTGGGCCTGTTGCTGCGCAAGGACCTGCTCAAGGAGAACATCGACGGCGAGGCCCTGCTCTGGGCGAGCGGTCGCTTGCTGGCGCGTCCGGAGCGACGGCGCATCCTCATGGTGATCAGCGATGGCTGCCCCTTGGATCATGCCACACTGGATGCCAACCCCCCGGACTTCCTGGAGTGTCACCTGCGCGAGGTAATCGCCCATATCCAGACGCGCGGTGTCGTCGAGCTGCTGGCCATCGGGATCGGGCACGATGTGACCGACTACTACCGCCATGCCCTGATGCTGGACGACGCGGAAGGTCTCGGCGGTGCCATGATCGAGCAGCTGTGCGGGCTGCTTGTGCCTGTGAGGGGCTAGGGCAGGATCTCGATGGGGGTGCCGTTCGCCGTGTAGCTCCAGATCTCGTCGATGGCGAGATTGGATACGGCGATGCAACCTTGGGTCCAGTCTTCGCGGCTGATCTCCTTCCGCAATGCGTTGTTGGATCCGCCGCTGGGCTGCCCATGGATCATAATCATGCCGCCCGGATCGACGCCGCGACGGTTGGCGTGGAGCCTGTCCTGGTAGCTCGGGTAAGAAACGTGCAGGGATTTTCGGAACTTGCTGCCCGAGTTGCGCCAATCGAGATAGTATCGGCCTTCTGGGGTACGACCGTCCCCCTGGCGCTGCTTGTGTCCCCGGGGTCGGAAGCCGAGGGAGATGCGGTAGGCGCGAAACGGCTTATCCTTCTTGACCAGATACAGCTTGCGCTCGGCCTTCTTGATCACGATCTTGTCGGCGAACAGCCGACCAAATTCCCGTTTCTCGGCCTCCGTGACCTCCCGGCCCTGCTTGGTCAGGAAATCCGGCATATAGGACATGGCGTTGGTTGTTGCGCTAACGCCGATAAGGACGAGGAAAAGGAGCCGACCCAGGGTTGTCCGGAGCATAAAACAACGACCCGCACTTTATTCGGTTCGCGGAATTCTAGCGAAAGTCAGCGGCTGAGATCCAGTCCGCCTCGACTCTTCGAAGCAATAGAACGACATCGTGCTTTTCCTGCAACAATCAGCTGTCCGCCCATGATTGATCCTACAAAGAACAGTTGAACCGCAGAGACACAGAGAACGCAGAGTGAGATCAGGGAGATAGGCACGTAAGTCCGTCGCCCTGTCGGCGAATGGATTCCATCAGGCAACGCATTGTTTCATTAGCGTTTATTCGCGTTCATTCGCGGTTGACTGCTG
>Ga0315540_10000746_pt1 | contig 18530 bp, 17 predicted proteins | sample SalMarSW160110MG_FD_203677 | JGI IMG/M metagenome (GOLD analysis project Ga0315540, IMG submission 203677) | Salt marsh sediment microbial communities from the Plum Island Ecosystem LTER, Massachusetts, United States - Salt Marsh Sediment SW1601-10 ...
GTAGAGCCTGACCTCCGCGCTGATTGCGTGCTGTGCGCAGACCCAGTGGATGACCCCCTTGACCTTGCGCCCTTCCGGATTCCTGCCGAGGGTCTCCTGGTCATGGGTGCAGCGCAGCTCCACGACCTCTCCGGCCTCGTCCTTGATGACCCGGTCGCAACGCACGACATAGGCGTTGCGCAGCCGCACCTCGCCACCGGCAACGAGGCGCTTGAAGCCCTTGACCGGCTCCTCCATGAAGTCGTCGCGGTCTATATAGATCTCGCGGGAGAAGGGAAGGGTCCGCGTCCCCATGGATTCGTCCTTGGGGTGATTGGACACCCTCAGCTCATCCGACCGGTCCTCCGGCCAGCTTTCTATAACCATCTTCAGAGGCCGCAGCACGGCCATGGCCCGGGGGGCGTTGCGATCCAGATCCTCCCGGATGGCGCTCTCCAGCATGGCCATCTCCACCAGATTGTCGGACTTGGTCACGCCGATTCGCTCGCAGAAGGTGCGGATGGCAGCCGGCGTGTAGCCGCGGCGCCGCAGCCCCGCGACGCTCGGCATGCGCGGGTCGTCCCAGCCCTCGACGAAGCCCTCGTCCACTAACTGGGTCAGCAGGCGCTTGCTCATCACCGTGTACTCCAGGTTCAGGCGGGAGAACTCGATCTGGCGCGGACGGCAGGGCACCGAAACGTTGGCAACCGCCCAGTCGTACAGGGGCCGATGGTCCTCGAACTCCAGGGTACAGAGGGAATGGGTGATGCCCTCCAGGGCATCGCTGATGGGATGGGTGTAGTCGTACATGGGATAGAGGCACCACTCGCTTCCGGTCTGGTGGTGGATCACCCCATGGCGGATGCGGTAGAGCACCGGGTCGCGCATGTTGAGGTTCGGCGAGGCCATGTCGATCCTGGCCCGCAGGGTCAGCGCCCCGTCCGGGAACTCGCCGGCCCGCATGCGCGCGAACAGGTCCAGATTCTCCGCAACCGGACGATCGCGGTAGGGACTCTCCCGACCCGGTTCGGTCAGAGTCCCACGGTACGCGCGCATCTGCTCCGCGTCGAGCTCGCAGACGTAGGCCAGCCCCTTGCCGATCAGCTCGACGGCGAATCCGTAGAGCTTCTCGAAGTAGTCCGAGGCGAAGTAGCGCCGATCCCCCCAATCGTAGCCCAGCCAACGCACGTCCTCCTCGATCGCCGCCACGAACTCCCGGTTCTCCTTGTGGGGGTTGGTGTCGTCGAAACGCAGGTTGCAGGTGCCCTGGAAGTACTGGGCAATGCCGAAGTTGAGCACGATGGACTTGGCATGACCGATATGCAGATAGCCGTTGGGCTCCGGCGGGAACCGGGTCGCGATTTGATCGTGCTTACCCGACGCCAGGTCTTGCTCGATGATCTGGCGGATGAAGTTGGTCTTTACGGAGGCTTCTTTTTGGGACATCGGGGCGTGGCTGTCGGGACAGAAAATCTCGGGAAACGGGCAAGGCGCCATTATGCCTCAACGCACCTGCCGGGAAACCTGCAGAGAAGACGTCCCGGTCCTCTTCCGGCTACCGTTATCGGGCAGACCCGGTCTCGGGCATGACTGAGGATCTGCAGTGGTCAGAAATGCACTGCGGCGATCCTCGATCCCGGCTCAGGGACAAGGGATGGAGATGGGCTCGATGGGCTTGGAGCGGCTGACCCGAATGCCGGTCAGCCTCCCCTTCCACACGCAGCCCGTGTCCAATGCCCAGGTGTTGTGCTCGGTGGCGTAGCCCAGCGTCGACCAATGCCCGAAGATGACGCGCACATCCCCAGTCGCCCGGCCCGGCACCGCAAACCAGGGCATACAGCCCGGCGGTTGGGAGCCGAGCGCGCCCTTCTCATCGAGGGACAGGTTCCCGTCGGCGTCGCAATAGCGCAAGCGGGTAAAGCAATTGGTGATGAAGCGCAGGCGATCCAACCCGGAAAGCTCGCTTGACCAGCGGGTGGGCTGGTCGCCGTACATGGAACGGAAATAGTCCGAATATCCGGGCCCCCGGAGCACTACCTCCACCTCCCGGGCGCATGCCAGGGCATCCTGAAGGTCCCACTGCGGAGGCAGTCCGGCATGGATGAGGGCGAAGCCTTTGCGCTCATCGAAATGCATCAAGGGGCGTTTGCGTAGCCAATGCAGAAGCTCGTCCCGGTCCGGCGCCCGGAGCACCGCCTCGAGATTGCTGCGCTTCGTACGTTTCCTACCGCCCTCGGCCAGCGCCAACAGATGCAGATCGTGGTTTCCCAGCACCGTGACTGCCCGATCGCCCAGATCCCGGACGAAACGCAACGTCTCCAGGGAGCGTGGACCCCGATTGACGAGGTCGCCGACGAGCCAGAGATGATCGCTGGCCGGGTCGAAGCGAAGAATGTCGAGCAGCCGCAGGAGCTCGTCGTAGCAGCCCTGGATATCGCCGATCGCGTAAGTCGCCATGGATACGTCGCCCTTGCCCGCGTTAGGACCGAGTCGGACAGCGTGCACTTGCCAACCCGGAAGACTCCTCCCTATACTCCTCCGGCACGCGGGTGTAGTTCAATGGTAGAACAGGAGCTTCCCAAGCTTCTAACGTGGGTTCGATTCCCATCACCCGCTCCAAGCTTCGGCCCCCGACCGGGAGCACTCCTGCCCATTTCGGCGAGGCATCCTCCTTACCGGAGATCCCTTGGCCACGCGCGGGCTGCGCCAATGCCACCACTAGTGGTAGCAACCAGCCGCGGGACCGGCTTGCCGCGGCGGAGCCGATTCCCATCCTGAGAATCGAACGACTCTCGGCATCGAGCCACATGCGCCCCCTGTACCAAGCCCGAGACCGCATCGAGGCCCAGATTCTGCACGACCTTCTGGACTCCCATCTGATCCCCACCGCGATCCTGGGCGACTATCTCTCCGGGGCCGCCGGCGAGCTACCCTTGGACATCTTTCCCACCCTATGGGTAGTTCAGGACGATGACCTCCCTCGGGCTCGGGAGCTGCTCGCGACTTTTCTGGAAAATCCCGATCCTGAAGGCGGCCCCGCCTGGGTCTGCCCCGGCTGCGGCGAAACGGTGGAGCCGGGCTTCGACCTGTGCTGGAACTGTGGCCAGCGCCGGGATTGAGCCCGGGTTCAACAACTCGACATTACTCGTCGATCCACTTCTGCAGGGCACCGATCAAGGCCTGGGCCTGGGCCTTGCTGGAGATGTTGAACTTGGACTGCTGGCGAAACTCGCCGCTACGCTTCTGGTAACGGCGGATGCTGTACTTCTCCGGCCCGTAGTCTTCCTTTGCGCGATCCCACTCCCGGTAGCGAAACAGCACCGTCGACCAAGCGCCCTTCGACAGGATCACCTTGTCGAGCTCCTGGACGATCTCGATTCCGTTCTCGCTGTAGCCCACCGTGAGCTCTTCTACCTTTTCCGCCATCGAAGATTCCTCCTAAGCAGCCGTTTTTCGATTGAATTTCATTGCGCCTGGGGACTGGGCTCGGCCCGGGCACCGAAGCGCTCGAGCAGATCGATGACGGCCCGGTCACCCTTCTGTGTCGCGATGGCGAGGGGAGTCCTCCCCTTCGCGTCGGGCACGTCCACATCCGCCCCCAGGTCGATCAGGCGCTTGACCAACAACCTCCTATCCTCGAGGACGGCGATGTGCAGGGGCGCGAGACCCGCCGAGTCTTCGACGTCCACGCTCGCACCGCGCCGGACCAGTAGCTCCAAAGAGTCCCGGTCGTCCACACCGGCTCGGACCAGTGCGAAGAGAAGATCTTGCGGATCATCCTTAGCGCCCTCCTCGAAAAGCACGGAGGCCAGCTGGGTCTTGCCTCCGGTCAATGCCACTTGCAGGGGCGTTTCCCCCGCGCGGTTCCTGGCGTTCGGGTCCGCACCGCTCTTCAGCAGCTCGCGGGCGATGATGAGGCGTCCACGCCTGGCCGCCACATGCAGGGGTGTCTCCCCCTGGGGGTCCGGTTGGTTGACGTCCGTTCCCCAATAGATGTGCCGTTTGATCTGGTCCAGATCGCCGATATGGATGGCGCGGTAGAGGTTGATGGTCGGCTTCGGAGGCTCGCTGCACCCGGCGAGCAGGAGAACCGGGACTAGGAGGGCGGTAAGGATAGTGACGAAGGACATCGGGCCTTGGTTTCGCATTTGCGCTCGCAGCTTCGAGCGGGCATGTTAATTCCAGCCCTCGACCTGCCGCAACCGGGGCACCATCTTCCCACATGGCCGATTTAGAGCCTGCGTGCTACCTTAGGTGCCCATGCTCGGAAAGATCCTCATCACCGGGGTCGTTATCCTGATCGCCTATCTGACGATCCGCTCCGGCACGCGGCGGCGCGCGGGATCCGGCACCGCCTCTCTCCCCTCCCGACAGGAGCCCCCCTTGCCGACGGGCGCTCTGAGAACCCTCGCCTACGGCATGGCGACTGTGCTGATGGCAGGAAGCCTCTTGTGGATGTACCTGGACTATCGATCGGCTCGCGAGGTGGTAACCGTACGCGTCATCAATGCGAGCACCGGCAGCGTGACCACTTATCGGGCGCGACGCTCCGACGTGCAGGGACGCCAATTCAACACCCTTGACGGACGGCGCGTAACCCTCGCCGACGTGGACCGAATGGAGCTGGAGACGGGGCGATAGAAACCCACGAATCGCGCAGATAACGCGAATACATTTGATTGCAAGAGTTACCTTCCGCTCTTACGGACACCGTCAGATGCTGTTGGAAACGGATGCCCAACGGGTGTTGGAAAGAACACACTCAAGGCTCCCCGACTCATACACCGGCCACGTTTTCAACTTAACTGCGTATGGGAGTAGATCATGGGATTTTGGATTTTTCTCGCCATCGTCGCGGCGCTCGTCGTTTACGCCATCACCCTGTACAACCGTTTGGTGACCATGCGTAACCGCTATAAGAACGCCTTCGCGCAGATCGACGTCCAGCTCACGCGCCGCTACGACCTGATCCCCAACCTGGTGGAAACCGCCAAGGGCTACATGAAACACGAGCGGGAAACCCTCGAAGCCGTGATTCAGGCACGCAACCAGGCAAGGGCCGGCCTCGAGGCCGCTGCCGGCGATCCGGGGAACGCGGCCGTCATGCAGCAGCTCGGCGGTGCCGAGACCGCTCTCTCGGGTGCGCTCGGACGCCTCTTCGCGTTGGCCGAGTCCTATCCCGATCTCAAGGCGAACCAGAACATGATGCAGCTTTCCGAGGAGCTGACCACCACGGAAAACAAGGTTGCCTTCGCCCGTCAGTCCTACAACGATTCCGTGATGGAGTACAACACGGCCCGGGAGAGCTTCCCCGCTTCGCTGCTCGCTAACAACTTCCACTTCAGCGGGGCTGAATTGCTGAAGATCGAGGACGAGAAGAAACGCGAGGCGCCCAAGGTATCCTTCACCTGAGCACATAGCGGCCAAGCTCATGTGCCCCGCATGGATCGAGCGATGAACTTCTTCGCCCATCAAGACCGCGCGCGCAAGAACACCCGCTATCTGGTGTTCTTGTTCGTACTGGCGGTTATCACTATCGTCATCGTGGTCGATGTGGTCGCCTACTTAGCGCTCAGCGACCACGAGCAAACGGGCCTGTCCCGGCAAGGGATCGACTGGCGCATCCTGGTCATTGCGAGCCTCGCTACGCTGGCGGTAATCGGTATCGCAAGCCTGGTGCGGCTGGCGGGATTGCGCGCCGGAGGCGGCTCGGTCGCCCAAGCGATGGGCGGCGTGCGCATCGAGCCCCATACCACGGATTTCATACACCGCAGACTGTTGAACGTCGTCGAGGAAGTGGCCCTGGCCTCGGGCGTGCCCGTGCCCGAGGTTTACGTGATCGAGGACGAGGATGCGATCAACGCCTTTGCGGCCGGTTATACGGTCAACGACGCCGCCGTAACGATCACCCGGGGTACCCTCGAAAAGCTCGATCGCGAAGAGCTGCAAGGCGTTATCGCCCACGAATTCAGCCATATCCTGAATGGCGACATGCGTCTGAATATTCGCCTGATGGGCGTTCTATTCGGCATTCTGGCTTTGGCCGTGATCGGCCGGCAATTGCTCAACGCCGGGTATCTCGGTGGTTTCAGCTCACGCAACCGTCGCGATTCGGGCAACGCCATCGTCTTTATCGGACTAGCCCTGCTGGTAGTCGGCGGTATCGGCCTGTTTTTCGGCCGCTTGATCAAGTCCGCCGTTTCGCGCCAGCGGGAATTTCTCGCCGACGCCTCGGCAGTGCAGTTCACGCGCAATCCGCAGGGCATCGGCGGCGCCCTGAGAAAGATCGGCGGTTTCGAGCAAGGGTCTTTTCTCACCCGGCACAATCCAGAGGAGGTCAGCCACATGCTGTTCGCTTCCGGTCTGGCGGGTTTTAGCGGCCTGTTCGCCACCCATCCGCCCCTGGTCGAGCGTATCCAACGCGTCGAGCCGAGCTGGCGGCCGGAAATGGGCTTCGATACCAGGATTCCCTCGCAAGCCGAGGCGAGGTCACCCGAGATGGCCGCTGGTCTTGCTGGAGATGACGGTGATGTCGCCTCCCGAGTGATCGCCCAGGCGGGGACCGTCGAGGCCGCTCAGATCGAACACGCCAGAACCTTGATTGCGCACATTCCGGATTCCCTGACCAAGATGGCCCATGCACCGGAACAGGCCGTGCGTCTGGTCATGGCCTTGGTGCTGGCCGAAGACACCAGCACCAAACATGAGCAGCTCGATGTGATCGAGCTTGCCTTCGGACACGAAGCGCGTGCCGATGTGTTGGCTCTAGCCGAAGCCCTGTCCCAGATCGACGCCGATCAGAGGCTGCCGCTACTGGAGATGACCATGCCCGCCTTGCGCCGGCGCGGCGAGAGCACGGCCGGGAAATTGCTCGATACCGTACACGAGCTCATTCGCCTGGATGGCAAGATCGATCTCTACGAATATGCCGTCTCCCGGCTTTTGAGAATCCAGATCGAAGAGTATTTCCGTCCGAGCCGGGAAGAAGCCCGACTCAACCTCGGCGCCACCCGTCGTGACGCCGCGGTCGTACTGGCGGTGCTCGCCGGTGCCGGATCGGCCGATCGCCATGCCGCCGAACGCGCGTTCGCGGTCGGCATGGAAAAGATCTACAGCAAGGATGACGTACCGGCTTTTCAACTGCCGGCCAACTGGATCGACGCTCTGGACCAAGCACTCGATCGCCTGGACCGGATCAAGCCGCAAGACAAGGAACGACTGCTCGGCGCCCTCGCCACCACCGCCCTGGCCGATCGCAAAATAACGGATTACGAAAGAGAGCTCCTGCGCGCAATCGCGGGCAGTCTGCATACACCGTTGCCGCCCAGGCTCGCCGTATGAGGAAATTGTATCCGGAGGACATCGAGGGGCTGCGCCATTACCGGGAGCACTTGCTACGGATCTGACGCCCGAGGGCCCAGCCGACGTGCTCGCGCACCAGGGGGCTCGGATGGGTCATGCGCCCCTCCAGCGCCGCGACGACAGCGGGGGAAAAAGGGGCATTGCCGAGTGCTACGGCCAGATTGCGCAGCCAGGCGACGTACCCGATGCGACGGATGGCCGAGCCCTGGGTACGTGCGAGGAACTCGGCCTCGCTCCAGGAGAAGAGCGCCAGCAGGCCGGCACGGTCCAGCCCTTGGCGGGGCGCGAAGTCGGGCTCCGCGCCGAGCCGGGCGAAGCGGTTCCAGGGACAGACCAGCTGACAATCGTCGCAGCCGTAGATGCGGTTCCCGATCAGCGGACGTAGCTCGTGCGGGATCGCACCATCGAGCTCGATGGTGAGGTAGGAGACGCACAGCCGCGCATCCAGCACATAGGGTGCGGTGATGGCTCCGGTCGGGCAGGCGTCCATGCAGGCTCGGCAGGTGCCGCAATGGTCCCGGGCAAGGGTATCCGGGGGCAGGGGAAGATCGGTGTAGATCTCGCCCAGGAAGAACCAGGAGCCGGCCCTGGTGTCGATCAGGTTGGTGTGCTTGCCGATCCAGCCCAGACCCGCCTTTTCGGCAAGGGGCTTCTCCAGCACGGGCGCCGAGTCGACGAATACGCGCTGCGCAGAGTCGCCGATCTCTTCGCGTATACGGGCGGCCAGACGCTGCAAGCGGCGGCGGAGCACCTTGTGGTAGTCCCGGCCCAGGGCGTAGCGCGAGACGAAGGCCCCCGCGAGGTCCGAGACCACCGCCTCCGATCGCCCCTGTGGCTCGGGGAGGTAATCCATGCGTGCCGAGATTACACGCACAGTCCCCGGAATGAGCTGCGCGGGCCGGCTGCGCCTGAGCCCGTGGCGCGCCATGTAGTCCATCTCGCCGTGACGGCCCTCCTGCAGCCAGGTCGTCAGACGCCGCTCGGCGAGCGCCAAGTCGGTATCGGCGATACCCACCTTCTGGAAGCCCAGCTCACATCCCCAGGTCTTGATGCGCCGGGCCAGCGACGCATAATCGACTTGTGGCGGCGGGTTGGAGGATGTGGGCAACTCAATCACGTCGGCCATCCGAAATGCTCGGCAAGCTGTTAGGATTCAGGGACTCGCGATTCTCGTATCTTACCTGTCGATACCGGATCTTCCGATGCAACGTCCCATACCCAGCTCCGACCGCTTGCCCCACGCCCTGTACCGCGCCGATCAGGTGCGGGAGCTCGATCGATCAACCATCGAGGATCAGGGGATACCGGGCGCCGACCTCATGGAGCGTGCCGGCCGCGCCGCCTACGAGCTGCTGCGCCGGCGCTGGCCGGAGGCACGCGACATCAGCGTCGTCTGCGGGATCGGTAACAATGGCGGCGACGGTTATGTGGTCGCCCGCCACGCCCTGGGCGAGGGTCTCGCCGTACGTGTCCTGCAGCTCGGCGACGCGCAGCGATTGCGCGGCGACGCCCTCACGATGGCGAAGCGGTTCCTGGATGCGGGCGGGGCCGCTGAGCCCTTCGCAGGGCTTCCCGAGCGCACGGATTTGATCGTCGATGCCATCCTGGGCACCGGCTTGGAGCGGGAAGTTACCGGGGAATGGGCCCAAGCCATCGATGCCATCAACGCCCATCGAGCGCCCGTGCTGGCCATCGACATCCCCTCCGGTCTGCACTCCGACCTGGGGCGAATCCTGGGCACGGCGGTCAAGGCCGAGGCCACCATCAGCTTCATCGGGCTCAAGCAGGGCATGTTCACAGGTATGGGGCCCGATTGTTGCGGGGAGATCCGCTTCGATGCCCTCCAGGTCCCTGCAGTGGTCTACTCAGGGCAGATCCTCTCCGCCCGCCGGCTCGACTGGGCCAAGCACTGCGGACTCCTGGGCCGCCGGCCGCGCTCCGCCAACAAGGGGACCTTCGGGCACGTGCTGGTCGTAGGTGGGGCGCCCGGCTACTCGGGAGCGCCGCGGCTGGCTGGGGAGGGTGCCCTGCGCACGGGAGCCGGGCTGGTAACGGTTGCGACCCATCCCCGACATGCCGCCTATCTCAACCTGAATCGCCCTGAGCTCATGTGCCCCGGTGTCGCGGGTCCGACGGAGCTGAATCCCTTCCTCGAAAGGGCGACAGTCGTCGCGGTCGGACCGGGTCTCGGAAAGGACTCCTGGGGCAAGCATCTGCTGGGATGGGTCCTGGGATCAGGACTTCCCCTGGTTGTCGATGCGGACGCGCTCAACCTGGTCGCCGCTTCGCCGAGCCGGCACGAGAACTGGGTGCTCACGCCCCATCCGGGCGAGGCTGGCCGGCTGCTCGGTGTCGAGACGGGGGAGATCCAGGCGGATCGCTTCGGGAGCGTCCGCCGCCTGCAGGAGCGCTTCGGAGGCGTCGCGGTGCTGAAGGGGGCCGGAACCCTGATCTACGGCGGCTCGCACAAGCCGCCAGGGGTCTGCGACGGCGGTAATCCGGGGATGGCGACCGCGGGTACCGGCGATGTGCTTACGGGCATGATCGCCGCGCTCATCGCCCAGGGCCTCTCCCTGGAGGACGCCGCCTGTGCCGGTGTTTGCCTGCACGCAGCAGCCGGCGATGCGGCGGCCCGGGACGGGGAGCAGGGACTCCTGGCGAGTGATCTGCTCGCGAATATCCGTCCTCTGCTCAACGGGACGACTGCACCCTAATGCGCATCTGTCTGGAGGGCGAGGCGGCCCAGGTCGCCTTTGGCCGACGCTTGGCCGAGCAGCTACTCCCCCCCTGCGTGATCTACCTGGAGGGCGATCTGGGAGCCGGAAAGACCACCCTGGTGCGGGGCATATTGTGGGGCTCGGGCCACAGGGGGGCGGTGCGTAGCCCCACCTATACCCTGCTCGAGCCCTACGAGATCGGGCGCGTCAATCTCTACCATTTGGATCTCTATCGACTCGGCGATCCGGAAGAAATCGAGTTTCTAGGTCTGCGCGACCTCCTGGACGAGCAAGCCATGCTGTTCGTGGAATGGCCCGAGCGGGGGGAGGACATGTTGCCGCCGCCGGATTTGCGGGCGCGAATCGCCTACGCCGGTGAGGGACGTATCCTCGATCTCGTTCCCCGGGGTCCGCGCGGTGCGGAGCTGGTGGCACGTCTGCGCGCGAAGGGTTGAGCCGGAAACCCGAGGGAGAGCGTGCAGGTCATCCCGGGCTGCAGCCCGATGCCTGGACCTGTAGGCGCGCCTCTCTTGGTTGCAAAGCTGTTCCAAGTAGGCGGATTGTTTCCCCTTTGCAACACATCTACCTCGCGCAAGTTTAGGAATGTGATCTAATTTGCGGTTTTACCTTGGGAATATGGAGAAGCTTCTGCTATCCTAAAAGCGATCTGCCACCGAGGAATTTCTCCGAAGCCGGGCTCGCGATGTACAAGCTGATCGCGTTGTTTTTGCTCATTTTGCCCCTGCCGTTGCAAGCACAACAGGTCGAGGTCGCCAGCGCGCGCATCTGGACAGAGCCAGACAAGACGAGGCTGGTGCTCGACATCGCGGAGCCGATCTCCCACAAGATCTTCTCTCTCGACAATCCGGATCGCTTGGTCATCGATATCCCCGACGCCAAGCTCACGGGAAAGCTCCCCACCGTGGAGGCCGACGAGCCCCTGTTGATGGGTTTGCGCAGCGGGATTCGGGAAGGCGACGATCTGCGTCTGGTCCTGGACTTGAAGCAAAAGGCCCGCGCTAAGAGCTTCCTGCTCCAGCCGAGCGGCAAGTACGGCCTTCGCCTGGTGGTGGATCTGACACCGTCCGGGAAGGGGGCGTCTGCAAAAGGAACGAAGATCGTCAAGGGACACCCTTCCGCTCCCGCGCAGCTGAGAAATGTCATCGTCGCCATCGATGCGGGGCACGGTGGTGCAGACCCGGGCGCCATCGGTGCTACCGGCACTCAGGAGAAGAACGTTACCCTGCAGATCGCCCGCCGGCTCGCGCGGCTAATGAAGAAGGAGCCGGGCATGACGCCCGTGCTGACACGCAATGGCGACTATTTCATCCGCCTGCGCAAGCGCATCGATCTGGCGCGGAAGCATGAGGCGGATCTCTTCGTCTCGATCCATGCGGACGCCTACCGGGATCGGCAGGTGCGGGGCTCGTCGGTCTACACCCTGTCCCAGCGGGGGGCCAGCAGCGAGGCGGCCAAGTGGCTGGCGGACAAGGAGAACAGCGCGGACCTGGTTGGTGGAATCGATCTGAGCGAGAGCGACGACATGTTGAAGACCGTCCTCTTGGACATGACCCAGAGCGCCACGCTCGAGCAGGGCAATCTGGCCGCCAAGAGGGTGTTGGCCAATCTCCAGAAAGTAGGCTCGGTGCACAAGGGCAGCGTACAGAAGGCGGGATTCGTGGTTCTCAAGGCGCCGGATATCCCTTCCATGCTGGTCGAGACCGCCTTCATCTCCAACCCGCAGGAGGAAAAGCGCCTGAACAGCAGCGAGCATCAGGCAAGGCTTGCGGCAGCGATCCTCGGTGGGATCCGGGTGTACTTTTCCCACAATGCGCCCCCCGGGACCAAGCTCGCGGCCAAGGCCGGCAAGGGCGATGAACGCCGCTACGTGATCAGCCACGGCGACACCCTCGGAGAGATCGCCCAGCAGTTTCACGTGAGCGTGACTTCCCTGCGCAGCGCCAACCAGATCGACGGCGATCAGATTCGTGTCGGCCAGGTGCTGACCATTCCTGAGACCTGAGAGCACCGCCGAGACCCTCCTGCAGGGACCGAGCGCCTGGCCTCGGAGCAGGTCCAATCCCGTTTGTGCCTCGTCACCTACACCGGCCACCCGGACGGCGGCTGCTGTCCGGTCATCCGGCTCGTGTGGGGAGCTTCCTGCCGTCTTCATCCAGTTGCGTAGGTTGGGCTTTAGCCCAACAGCGCGGGCTCCGCGGCCCGCTGAAAACCGAAAATCCACGTGCGATAGGCAAAATTTGAGAGTACCTGGCCTCACAGAGTCCATTCACCGATAGGGTGACGGACTTACGTAGGTATCTTTCTGATTCCTCTCTGCGCTCTCAGCGTCTCTGCGGCTCAACTGCTCTTTTAGGATGAATGATCCACGGATGCCGGGCGATGTTGGTCATGAGGGCGCTCACGATGTAATCTGGACGGCTGGACCTGCCGCATAGCCCACGCCAGCAGACAAAGCCCATGCCCGTGAAGTCAAGAATCTCCCTCCTCGCCCTCGGCCTGCTGACCATGACACCCTTTCTCTGGCGCCTTGTCCATAAAGGTCTCGGCGAGCCGATAGGGCTTTTGTCGGATGCGGGGGTAGGCATTCTTCTGTTCGCTCTCCTTCTGTATGCCCCCCATTGGCTGCGCGTCATCCTGGCTACGCTCTGGGCGGTATTCTCGATCGGCTCCCAGGAGCTGGTCACGGCCATGCGACGACTGCCGACCTGGGAGGACCTGCATTACCTGACCGATCCCGCCTTCGTGAGCAACAGTACGGCCGGCCTCGAGGTCTCTTCGCCTGCATTGGTCTGGACCATGTTGCTCTCCGCCCTGCTGGTGGTTTTCCTTCCGTTCCCGAGACCCAGGCGAAGGGCTCTTTTCCCGGCAGGACTTGCGGTCGCCGCAGTCATCCTTGCGGTCCAGAGCTATCTTAGCATCGCCAACGACGATCAGAGCGTGGCGGCCCGCCACAATGCCCTGCACTGGCTCGTCACGGATGCACTGCTCTCACCTCCGCGCCTCACACCCGAGGAGCTTGCCCGATACCCGTTGCCCGAGGGCCTGAACGAGCTGGATCTCGGCGGTCGAGCGCTCTTGCCGAAGGGTACCGGGGCCAAGAACGTGCTGATCATCGCGATGGAGGGAATACCCGGTCTTTACTATCCGGAGATCCGCGCGGCCATGGGGCTGCCACAGAACAGCGTATCGATGGACGCCCTCGCGGCGAGCACGCCACAGGCCATGCTGATCCCCGATTTCGTGGACCATAGCCATCAGACCATTCGCGGGCTCTACGCCATGCTCTGCGGGGATTTCAGCAAGCTCTCCTCCGAGACGCCCAAGGCCGTCGAGCTTCAGGGCAATCCCGATCGGGCGAAGGACTGCCTGCCCGCCCAGATGGCCAAACAGGGGTGGAGCACCCATTATCTGCAGGCCGCCGGCCTTTCCTTCATGGGCAAGGATCGTGTCATGCCCCTGGTCGGATTCCAGCAGGTCCATGGCACCGAGTGGTTCAAGGAGGCCAATCCCTTTCCCTTCAACTGGGGAGTCGTCGACTCGGTCTTTTTTCGCGGCGCGAGGGACTACATCGCCGAGCTGCGCAAACAACCGCGTCCCTGGATGCTCACGCTGCTCACCGTCGGCACCCATCAGCCCTATGCCGTTCCGGACGAGGTCGCTGCGCGCTATCCGAGTCGCCGGGATGCGACGGTGGACCTGCTGGATCACGCAGTGGCACAGTTCATCAAGGACCTGCGAGCGGACGGGGTGCTCGAGGATACCCTGGTCATGATCACCTCGGACGAATCCCATGGCTCCGAGAAGGGCGACTGGATCAGCAGCTGGGGTCTAGGTGTGGTGCTTGCTCCGGAGGCGGGAAAGCTCCCTCGGCTCAAACAGGGCACCTATGGCCTGGTCGATGTAGAGGCATCGATCCTCGATTACCTGGGACAGCCGATTCCCGCCAGTGTGATCGGGCGGAGCTTCTTCCGGGACTACTCAGAGCCCCGGGAGATGGTCTCCTCCACCGCCTCCAAGAGGCGTTGGCACACGGCGGGCAATCTGCGCTATGAATGCCTCAGCGACGGACGTTGCCGGGTCGGCAAGGCCAAGAGCCTGCTGGGCCCACCCCCCGCCGAGTTCGGACGCGACGAGGAGGGTACCGGGGCCGAGATCTTTCCCATTACCGCGGCGCTGAACCGCAAGCTGACTCCGGAGCGCAACCTGCAGGTGCTCAAATTCGCCGACGGCGAAATCCGCCATCTTCCGGAGAAGATCCGCGGCGAATGGTCAGATAGCCTGGTGGGCGCCCAGTACCTCGACTTCCCCGCCCACTCGAAGGTACGGGTGTCGATCAAGGTGAAGGTGTTGCAGGCCCCGGAGGAGGGTGTCCAGCTCAGGCTGGCGCTGAAGCAATGGGAGCATCCCCTCGCGGATATCCAGCACGACCGCTTTCCGCTCCTGCACGCGCGGGAGGAAGGCGGGATCGAGTTCTCCTTTGAAAACACGCTGCCCCGGCAGGCCTTCTCCTTCCATCTCCTCGGCGAAGGCAAGGACGCCGTCGTCGAGTTGGAGCAGTTCGATGTCACCGTCGACAGCCGGGGAGGCTGAGAGACCGATACGATGCTTACAGGATCGCTCGTCCGGTGATTCCGAGCCGGCTCTGGACCGCGGAGCACGCACCGACGGTTGGATGTGTATTAATGCTCACACCACTGAGGGCACCTCGAGCTTCTCGAGCCCCCCTCCAGTGGCGTGCCAGCGATCTATTCCACCTCGAGCTTCAGCACATAGTCATTCGGCCAGCGCACCTCTTGCGGCTCGTTCTTCTCGAGCTTCCCGTCCGCGAGGGTGAGGGTTCCGCTGATGAGTGTACCCGTGTCCTTGCTGTTGTTGATTACGACGGTATATTTCTCACCCTTCTCCCCCATCGTTCCTCCGATGGTCACGATGGCATCTTTCTGGAGGACGGTACAGGGCCCCTCGGCAAGGACCGATGCCTCATGTGTCAAGGTACAGCTTCCCTCCAATGTCAACTTCTGCTCGGCGAGCGCGATGCCGCCGAGCATTGTGCCGGTCAAGACGAGCACGAGGGAGGGGATTGCGATTGCACTTTTCATGGCTTCTCTCCGTTGGGTCAGAATGAGTCGCTCGCCCGCGTCGGCGCGGCGGTCGCGAGTGGCCGATCAGGTGGCGAACATTGCTCGGGAAGACATTGCTCAGGGATCAGTCGTGCCTGTCCTCATCCATCGGCCCGAAGTTGAAGGCCAAAGACAGCCGCAGCCCGTCACTGCGGTTGATCTCCACCCGGTGACTGAGGCTCGGGGGAAAGAAGAGAAACATCCCGGCTTCGGGCGTTACATGCATGGTGAGGCGGCCTGCGGTCAGGACGATGTCCCCCGAGCCCTCGGGAACCCGGAGGTAGTAGACACCCGACAGCAGCTCGTCGATCTCTTCATGGGTGTGCTCGGAGGTGGACTGACCGGACCCCTGGGCATTGAGCCAAAAGCCGCAGCGCAGAGGGCGTGAGCCCCAGGCCAGAATCTGCCGCGCACAGGCCTCCGCCCGGTCCAGGACAGTCTGCAGCTCGGGGATGCGATCGCGATCCAGGTAGAGGTTCTCGAAGCGACCCCCGAAGTAGTGGGTGCGGCGGGAGAAGTCTTCCTCGGTCAGCGCGCCGAAGGCGGTCAGGATGCGGTGGTTGATCCGCTCCCCGTCGGGCAGGGTACTGCCGTGCACCGTCGGGGCGGTCCAGAGCCTGGGTGCTTTGCCGTGGCTGCCCATCTGCCTTCCGTTTTCGATCCCACCTGTCTCTAGGAATCCGTTGCCTTCGCAGGCAGATCCCCGCCTTCCCCGCCTGAGCCCGGCCAGGGGAGGATAGGCACCACCGAGATACTGTTCTTGGGCGAGCCCTCGATAATGCGGTCGCTATAGGTGAGGTAGACCAGCACGTGGCGCTTCGGATCGTAGAAACGAACCACCTGCATGGTCTTGAAAAGCAAAGAGGTCCGCTGCTTGAACACCTCCTCACCGTCCACCTTCCCTTTGCGAATCTCGTCCGTCAGACGGATGGGGCCGACCTGGCGGCAGGCGATAGAGGCGTCGGACGTGTCCTCCGCGACCCCGACCGCACCCGAGATTCCTCCGGTCTTGGCCCGGCTCAAGTAGCAGGCGACACCCGGGACGTCCTCGTCGTCGAAGACCTCGACCACGATCTTGTCGTTGGGGCCGAGCCATTTGAACTTGGTGCTGACGGCGCCGATCTCCTCCGCAATCGCAGTGGCGATGACACAGCAGAAGGCCGTGATGAAAAGGGCTGTACGCATCTTGTCTTCTCCTTATCGTAGATTGGATCGGGTCGGAAACAGCCGCCCGAGCTCCTGGCGACTGCGGGTGAGGCAGTCCTCGATCGAGACACCGAGGAACCAGTTACCGGTGATGGCAACGCGGCCTCCGGCGAGCAATGCATCGATCCTTTCGACCAGGGTCGAGTGACCGGCGCGCAACGCCGGAAGCCGGTTGGAGACCCAAGAGAGGCCGAGGATCTGCTCCTCATGGATGCCGAGGACCCGACAAATGCACTGCAGCTGAGTATCCGCCGCTAACGCCCCCTGCGGGAAGTGGAAGGCGAATCCCCGATGCTGCTCATCCGGCAAATAGTCCCGGGTGACCATGGAATAAAAGGCGTCGTCTATGGAGATGAGACCCGCGAGGGGCGGCAGGTGCTCGACCCCTTCAACGGGCACGCACAGGGCCAGGGTCTCGATCTTCGACATCCGGACGCTCCCGATGAGTGATCGCAGCTCGTCCCATCCCTCCGGCAGCAGCGCTGCGACCCCGTCCGGCGGTACGGCCAAGGTCAGATAGCGGCTCCCGAGCTCGCTGCCGTCCACGAGACGGACCAGGTAGCCGTCGCCGTCCGGCTCGATTCCGGATACGCACACCCCGGTGCGGACCTCGAGAGCATCCTGGCCGGCGATTGCCCGGGGAATGTCGGACAACCCGCCGGGAAAGGTGAAGCTGCGCGCGATCTCCTTGCGCCTTGGCTTGCGCCGGAACAGCAGGTCGGCCGGAAACTCGTCCGGCTCCTGGCAGATGACAGACCGGAAGGCGGGTTGGAAGAGGTCACGGTAGTTTCGACGTCCAAGCCCTGCGCCGTAGTGCTCGGCAACACCCTTGCCCGCCTTCCCGCCCCCGAACAGCCGCGGCAGAGAGAAGAGCAGCTCCAAGGGGTGCAGGGCCGAGAAGACGGATCGGCGCTTCCCGTCCTGCCACAGACGATAAGACAGCTTCCCCTTGGGTGTCAGGCATTGGATCAGCCCCAGATCCGTGAGGATGTCGAGCAGGTGCCCGTAGGTATTGAAACAGCTGTGACTACCGGCCTCCGCCCAGAAATCGCCGCAGCCGGGAAAGGTCAGGCTATTGATGCAGCCGCCCACCCGGTCTGCCCCTTCCAGGACCAGGGTGGAGATTCCACGCCGCGCAGAGCCGTGGGCCATGCCCAGACCGCTGATACCGGCCCCGATGACGATATGCTCGAAGTCAGGGCTCATATGCCCGCAGAACCTCCTCGACTCAGTCCTCGGACTCCTCGCGTCTCTCCGGCGGGGGCTCGACCAGCTTCAGCCGGCTGGTGTCCGGGACCTGGGTGGATGTCGGCGACGGCTGGCAGTCTTCCAGGGTCCAGTCCTGACCGGGGACCAGCCTCAGGTGACTGATATCGATGCCCGGATGGTCGCCGACGTCCATCTGCTCCAGCGGCTTGCCCTGCTCCGCATCGGACACGAGATGGAGTCCTCCTTCCCCAAAGCCGGTTGCCCTACCCTCCGGGTCCGCGGCTACCGATTCCTCCGGGGGCTGGGGGCTCGTGTCCCGCGGTCTTACCGGACGAGTCTCGACCAGCGCCCCGGCAGCGCGGAAGACCTCCCGATAACGGCTGGCAGTCGCCACATCGACATCCCTCTTGAGAACGAGGGCGCGGCCGCTGAACAGGCGTGCCGCGGTTTCATCGGATAGGTTGAAGCGTTGCTGAAGCTGCAAGCGCACCTCGTCCGGGTCCGCATCTCCCATGAGCTCTCCGGCAAAGACGATATCGAATCTGGTGGCTGACATGATCACTGAGGTGAGGGATGGGGATCTTGGAAGGTCCGGCCAAGTCGGCAGTCAGAACTGATACCATCAAGTCTACTGCAATTGCCCCCGGGTGAACGACCTCCGTCGCAGAAGCCGGCAGCCCGGCGACCGGATCCTCGTTCCCAAGCTCCGCTTGGGAATGCCTGCCCGGAAGCTCTGCTTCCCCCTATTTCCAACAAAGAAATATCGTCCTGATATGTTTTGACCTGTCAACCTTTGGCACCAAGTTTCGTAACGCTCCGCTCCGATTCTCTATTAAAAACGATTTGTTGTTGAGCCTGTGGGTATGTGGGCGAGAGGCCCGAGAGTGTGGTCAACCTGTGGGCCGCACCAGTGATG
>Ga0315540_10000747_pt1 | contig 18523 bp, 17 predicted proteins | sample SalMarSW160110MG_FD_203677 | JGI IMG/M metagenome (GOLD analysis project Ga0315540, IMG submission 203677) | Salt marsh sediment microbial communities from the Plum Island Ecosystem LTER, Massachusetts, United States - Salt Marsh Sediment SW1601-10 ...
CGCCACAACGGGAACCGACCAGTGCTGCCTTCTATGAGCGGATGCGAGATCAACGGGACCTGCCGGCGCTGATCGCCAACCTTGACTCGACCGTCCGGGAGGTGATGGCGCCCACCCGAATGGAGATCTAGCTTCGCGGAGAGAGCGGATAACGCGCCACGCGGGCGGGGCTACCCGCCGATGGCGATGACCATCGGGCTGAAGTACGGCACCAACCAGATCGTCCAGACGACCACGCTGAACCTGTGGAAGCTGCGGATCATCGGTTCGTCATGCCTCACGATGACGATCGTCGCCCAGACGGCGTGGACGAGCATCAACAGGATCGCGACCAGCCCGGTGACGCCGTGGATGTCGAATGTCAGGCCGCCGGCCATCTCCATCATCAGCCCCGTCCCGACGGTGTCGCAGACAAGCCCGAGCCAGAAGAACGCGAGGTGCCAGGGCTTCAGGCGGCCGGCGAACCGTTCGCTCCAGACGCCGATGGAGTAGAAGACGAGAGCGAGCGTGATGATGATGGTCGCGGGTCCGCTCATGCCGCAACGGTAGCCCGCGTAACCGTCGGGTTATGAGCGGATTCGCGCGTTGTCCGGGTCGTAGGGTGCGCGCAGGGAGGCACGCGCGGCGAAGCGCTCGTTGGCGACCTCGACCTCAAGCTGGCCCGCTGCCAGCCAGTCGGCCGTGACCGGCCCGCCCTCGCGCCGAACGTAGCCCAGGCCGACGGAATGCCCGACCGTGTGCCCGAACATGCCCGAGCTGATCCGACCGATCAGCTCGCCATCTCGCCAGATCGGCTCGTTGTGCTGGAGGAGCGGCTTCGGGTCGTCAAGGCTGAGCACCGCGAGCCGCCGCTCCAGTCCCGTTTCGCGCTGCCGGAGCAATGCGTCGCGCCCGATGAAGCCACCCGGCTTGTCCCACGCTGCGGTGAAGCCGAGTCCCGCCTCGAGCAGGGTGTCCTCGTCGGTCACGTCATGGCCCCAGTGGCGGTATGCCTTCTCGAGGCGAAGCGAGTTGAGCGCATGGTAGCCGGCGTGTCGGAGGCCGAACGCCTCGCCCGCAGCCACGATCGTGTCGTAGACGTGGAGGGCGACGTCGGTCGGGACGTACAGCTCCCATCCGAGCTCGCCGACGTATGTGATGCGCGACGCGCGGACGAACGCAAGGCCGAGGTCGATCTCGCGCGACGCACCAAACGGGAACGCCTCGTTCGAGAGGTCCGCATCGGTCAGGCTCGCCAGCAGCTCGCGTGACCGCGGACCCATGATGCCCAGGACGCCGTGGGCGTTGCTCACGTCGACCGCGGCCGCGGCCGCGTCCTCCGGCATCCGGCGGCGCAGCCACTCGAGATCCCTGACGATCGACGTCCCGGAGGTGACGATCAGGAACGACCGCTCGTCGAGGCGGGTCACGGTGACGTCGGACTCGACGCCGCCCCGATCGTTGAGCCATTGCGTATACACGATCAGCCCGGGCTCGACCGCGATATCGGCCGTGCACAGCCGATTGAGCGCGGCCTCAGCATCTCGTCCCTGGACCAGGATCTTGCCGAACGAGGTCTGGTCGAAGATGCCGACACCGTTGCGCACGGCCTGGTGCTCCTGGGCCGAGTGCTCGAACCAGTTCTGGCGTCCATAGCTGTACGCGTAGCGCGGCTCGACGCCCGGCGGCGCATACCAGTTGGCCCGCTCCCAACCTGCCAGCTCGCCGAAGCACGCCCCGCGAGCGGCAACCCGGTCGTGGAAGGGCGTGCGCCGCACGCCACGCGCCGTCTCGACCTGGCGGAACGGCCAGTGCATGTCGTACAGCAGGCCGAGCGTCTCAGTCGTGCGCTCGTAGAGGTAGCGGCGGTTGTTCTGGAACGGCATGAAGCGACGGATGTCCACCTCCCACAGATCCATCGGCGGATGGCCGTCCACGACCCAGTCGGCGACCACGCGGCCGGCCCCGCCACCGGACTGGAAGCCCACCGAGTTGAACCCGGCGGCGACGAAGTACCCGTCCAGGCCCGGCGCCTCACCGAGGACGTAGCGGTCATCGGGGGTGAAGCTCTCTGGGCCGTTGAAGAACAGCTGGATGCCGAGATCACGGAGCCGGGGCACGCGGCGGGCGGCCATCTCGATGTAGGGCGCCAGGTGGTCCCAGTCCTCAGTGAGCCTGGTGAACCCCGCGTCCTCGGGGATTCCCCTGGTGGCCCACGGCTTGGCGCCCGGCTCGAAGAAGCCGACCATCAGCTTGCCCGTGTCTTCCCGGAAGTACGCCGTGTCATCCGGGGACCGCAGGACCGGCAGGTCGTGCGCGAGGTCGGGTACCGGTTCGGTGACCACGTAGAAGTGCTCGGCCGCGTGGAGCGGGATCGACACGCCCGATTGCAGGCCCAGCTGCCGCGCCCACATGCCGGTGCAGTTGACGACCACCTCCGCGCGGATGTCGCCGCGCTCGGTGGCCACTCCGATGATCCGCCCGTCGCGCTGCCGAACCGCGGTCACCGGCGTGTGCTCAAAGACCCGGGCCCCGCCCAGTCGGGCGGCGGCAGCCAGCGCCTGCGTCACGTCGGTGGGGTTCGCCACGCCGTCGGCGGGCAGGTACGCCGCGCCGACCACCTCCGAGGGATCGAGCAGCGGCCACATGTCGGCCGCCTCGCGGCCGCTGATGGGATGGACCTCGAAGCCGCACACCCGGGCCATCGAGATCTGGCGTCGCACCTCGGTCCAGCGCTCGTTGGTCGTCGCCAGCAGGATCGAGCCGGTCTGTCGATAACCCGTGCCCTGCCCCGTCAGCCGCTCGACCTCCGCGAACAGCTCGGCGCTGTACCTGGCGAGCATGCTCATGTTGTAGGTCGCCCGCAGCTGGGTCACCAAGCCGGCCGCATGCCAGGTCGTGCCCGAGGTCAGCTGCTGGCGCTCCAGGAGCACGACGTCGCGCCAACCACGCTTGGTGAGGTGATACGCGACGCTGCAGCCGACGATGCCGCCGCCGATCACGACGACCCGTGCCTGATCCGGGAACGCCCGCTGGGTCACGCTCGTTTCCATGGACGGGCTCCCATCATCATCGAGATGGGGAGCAGCTGTTGGTGCGGCAGACGCCTCCCGGCGTCACCTCCAACGGCGAACCGCGCTGGCAATCCCATCCTGAACCGCGATGTTCGCACGATCAGCGGCTTCGGGCAGACGGATTCCGGAGTCCGGAACGGGCGGACAGCAGCGATCAAGCGCATGCAATGCTGGTCGTGATGCTGGCTCAGCGTGACGCGATCATCATCGGAGGCGGCCACAACGGCCTCGTGTGCGCCGCCTACCTGGCACGGGCGGGCCTCCGGCCGCTCGTCCTCGAGCGCCGGCCGCTGATCGGTGGCGCCTCGGTGACCGAGACGCCGTGGCCCGGGTACCGTGTCTCGAGCCTCGCCTACGTGGTGAGCCTGCTGCGCCCGGAGATCGTCCGCCAGCTCGACCTGCCACGGTTCGGCTACCACGCCTGGGAGGTCGCGCCCGACTACTTCGTCCCGTTCCCCGATCGGCGCCACCTGTTCATCTGGGCGGACATGGAGCGGACGGTCGCCGAGATCGCCCCGTTCAGCGCCGCAGACGCGAGGGCTTATCCGGACTTCGACGCGCACCTCGCGCGGATGGCGCGCATGATCCGGCCGCTGCTTTCGATCATCCCGCCCAACGTCGGCTCCCGACGCCCGCGCGACCTGCTGAACCAGGCCCGATTTGCGTGGAAGATGCGAATGCTCGGCACGCGCGGCGTTGCCGATCTCGTCCGCCTGATGGGGCAGTCGGTCACCGACCTGCTCGACGATTGGTTCGAGTCGGAGCAGGTCAGGGCGGCCCTGGTGACCCAGGGCGCGATCGGGACCTACGGCGCGCCATCGATGCCCGGAACCGCGTACATCCTGCTCCACCACTGGATGGGGGAGTTGAACGGCAATCTCGGCTCGTGGGGGGTTGTCCGCGGAGGCATGGGGGCTGTATCCGAGGCCCTGGCCTCGGCGGCCCGTGCCCACGGCGCCGAGATCCGTGTCAGCGCGCCAGTCGAGCGGATCCTGGTTCGTGGCGGGCATGCGACCGGTGTCGCGCTCACCTCGGGCGAGGAGCTCAGCGCGCGCATCGTGGTCAGCAGTGCTCACCCGAAGATCACGTTCACGCAGCTGATGGATGGGAGCCAGCTTCCCGAAGAGTTCGCCACCGCCCTGGGTCGGTACCGAAGCCGTAGCGGCACCGTCAAGATCAACCTCGCCCTCGGCGAGCTGCCCGACTTCCTGGCGGTCCCGGGTCGCGATCCCGGCCCCCAGCATCACGGCGCGATCGAGCTCTGCCCGTCGATCGGCTATCTGGAGCGGGCGTTCGACGACGCGAAATCGGGTCGAGCCTCGGTTGACCCGTACGCGGAGGGGATCATCCCCACTGTCTACGACACTTCGATCGCCCCGCCCGGCAAGCACCAGCTCCAGCTGTTCTGCCAGTACGTGCCGGCGTCATGGGCGGACGAGGATCACGGCGCGGACCTCGAGGCGTTTGCCGATCGGGTGATCGACGGGCTCACCGATCGGGCGCCCAACCTCCGGGCATCGATCGAGCACCGTCAAGTGATCGGGCCGTTCGAGATGCAGCGGGAGTACGGGCTCGTGGGGGGCAACATCATGCACGGCGAGCTCGCGCTTGAGCAGATGTTTGCCTGGCGCCCGGTCCCCGGATGGGCAGACTACCGCACCCCCGTCGGCGGGCTCTACCAGTGCGGGTCGAGCACTCATCCGGGCGGCGGCGTCATGGGCGCGCCCGGGCGCAATGCCGCCCGCAGGATCCTCGCGACGGAAGGGCGACTCCGGCGCGTCTGACCACACGGACAGCCAGCACACCGTTCACATGCACGACGAACCAGGGGTCGGCGCTGGCGCCGACCCATCGGAGATCCGCAGAGACGGACGGGGCTCAACCGGGGTTCGCCACCGGCTGGGTCCACCCGACGGGTGCTGGCGGGGTGGGCTCAGGCCGAACCATCCGCCACGCGGCGAAGAGCAAGCCGCCGAACCCGCTAGCACCAGTGTTTGCATGGGGAAGGCCGCCCGCCATCGACCGCGCAGCCTGGGTGGGTGGTCAGGCGTCGTAGGCCCATGAAGGTCCTCAGGTTGCTGCCGCTCCTGGTCGGGGTGCTGGTGATCGCCTGCGACCCGCCGAGTGGCGCTCCGTCGAGCACCGGCCCGTCGCCGCTCGTCTCCCCGACCGGGGCTCCGTCTCCGGCTGGTGGCCCGCCCAGGGTGCTGGGCTCGGTCACCGCCGGCCCTGTCTGCCCGGTCGAGCAGTCACCGCCGGATCCGCGGTGCGCGCCGCGCCCTGTCGCGGGTGCCGTCATCGTCGCCACGAATGGCACCGGTCAGGAGGTTGGCCGGGTCAAGAGCGCCGCCGACGGCTCCTACGAACTGATCGTGGGGGAGACGGGGACGGTCCTCATCACGGCGCTGCCGGTCGATGGGCTCGTCCGGGCCCCGGAACCCGTCCCTCTCACGGTCTCCTCACCGGGCACGGTCGAACGCGTCGACCTCGAATACGACACCGGGATGCGCTAAGGCGGGTGGTCGAAACCGCTCCGGGGCATGCGGACCTTGAGATGAAGCGGCGACCGGCCACTGTCCTCTAGGCGGCGACGACCTCGAGCAGCACGCCGCCGGCGCGGCTCCGCTCCTCGACGATGCGCAGGCCGGCGGTTTCGATGGCCGACCGCAGATCATGGTCCAGGCGGCAGCCGCCCGACGCCCTTGCCCACGCCGGTGCCAGGCGCGTCTGCAGGCGCGCGACGGCGGCGTGTTCCGAACGGGCGTGCTCGAGGAACCGCATCGTTCCGCCCGGTCTCAGGACGCGTCGGCTCTCGCGCAGCGTGGCCGCGACATCGGCGACCGAGCACAGCACGAACGTACCGACGATCACATCGAACGAGCCGTCTGGAAACGGCAGGGACGCCGCGTCGCCGGCGGTCAAGGCGACCGGGCGGCCCAGGTGGTCGGCGCGTCGTTCCGCCAGCGCGAGCGCGGGCGTGCTCGCATCGATCGCCCGGAGCGATGCCGCCATGGGGTAGGCGGGCAGGTTCAGACCCGTCCCGATGCCGATCTCGAGCACGTCCCCGACCGCATCACGGAGGACGCGCTCCCGGGCGCGGCGGAGCCCTGCCCGGTCCGCCAGGCGCATCGCCGCGTCATAGCCGTGAGCAATCATGGTATTGCCGATCTGGACCGGGCGACCCGGAGCGTCATCAGGCAGGAATCGACTGCCCGCGAGGTTCGCGAGCTCCATTAGCACGGCGACGGCCTCGAGCTCGCGCCGATGCCGGTGGCTCATGCCGGCCGGCGGGAGGGCAGGCCAGGGTCCGCGGAGCGCGACGGCCTGGCCGTACCGGTACGCCGCGGTCTCGTCGACGCTGAACGCGAGCGGGCCCGCCGCGGACAGCCCTGCAGCCCGTCCCCAGCGGTCATGGACGCGAGCACAGGCGCGACACCGGTTGACGGATGTCACGCCGAGCATCGTCGCCTCCCGCAACCGCGGGACGACGCGTCCCGGGACGACGTAGGCGGAGACGAGAAACGGTCCTCGCCAGGCGAGCAACGGAAGCCATCGAGCCAGCGTGCGGCGCGTGAGCCTGGGCCGGCGTCCCGTCACGTCTCGCGCTGGCTGCCGTTGCTCGGGCCGATGGGCCTGGATCAGCGACCGCCGAGGGCCCGAATGGCCGACCCGGAGAGCGGGCCACCGAACAGGGCGCTGAAGACGCAGACATCGAACGCTCCGGCCAGCAGCGGCACGAGCCCGATGGCGGCAATGACGATCCCGACCGTGCCGCCGATCGCGAGCAGGCCGGCCGCGATGAGCGCGACCCCGGCGACGATCCGCGTCAGCCGGCCGGCGGTCGACGCCATGAACTGGCCGAGCGGGCCCGCTGCGAACCAGTTGGGCTTGTTGGGATTCTGGCTGGTCACGGTTGGGGCTCCCTTCGAGCGGTTTGGTGGGATGTGCGTCTCGCATCCCTTTACACCTGGAGGACGAGATTCCGGCCAATAGGGATACATCGAGCGCACCCTTACTCGTGCATCCCGATCGGTGAGAGCGTCGCAGTTCCGGAGTCGTGCCGGAGCGGCGGCCCGCACAGCAGATTCTATGGCTGCTTCGCACGCTAGCGGGCGCCTCTCAGCTCGTTCGTCGAGGGCTCGGCAGGTGTGCAGCGCCGGCTGCCACTCGCGTGGCTACCATCGGCACGATGGCCGAACGCATCAGCGCCGGGATCCTCCTCTTTCGCCGACCGGGTGGCCGCCTGGAGGTGCTGCTTGCGCATCCCGGCGGCCCTCGCTTCGCGGCCAGGGACGAGGGTTGCTGGTCCATCCCCAAGGGTGAGGTCGAGCCGGACGAGACGCTGGAGACCGTGGCGCGCCGGGAGTTCGAGGAGGAGACCGGCCACCACCTCGGCCCGGTCGACCTGATCCCGCTCGGCGAGACCATCCAGAAGGGCGGCAAGCGCGTCCATGCCTGGGCCGCCGAGGGCGCCCTCGATCCCGACGCCGCGACGAGCAACACCTTCGTCACCGAATGGCCTCCCGGTTCCGGTCGGCTCGTCGAGGCCCCCGAGGTGGATCGCGTCGCCTGGTTCGATCCCGCGGTCGCACGAGTCAGCATCAAGGCGTCACAGATCGTGTTCATCGACCGGCTGGTGGCCAGACTGGCCCAGGAAGGGCGCGTCTAGTTGGTGTCGTCGGCGTACCCTGCTCGCGTGTTGCCGCAGGCTCGCGCGTTCGACAATGCCTATGCGGGCACCCCCACCTGGGAGATCGGCCGCCCGCAGCCGGCCGTGCTTCGCCTGCTCGACGCCGGTCTCGTCGTCGGGGACGTCCTGGACGTGGGTTGCGGCACCGGAGAGCACGCGCGCCTCGTGGCGGCACGCGGCCACCGCGTGCGGGGGGTCGACTTCTCGGCCCGCGCCGTTGCGCTGGCTCGCCGCCGCTCACGGGTTCGGGAGCCGAGCGGCAAGCAGGCGTCGAAGGCGGCGCCGATATCGGACATGACGCCGGAGCCGGAGTTCGCCGTCGCCGATGTCCGCGCCCTGGCCGATCTCGACGGCAGCTTCGACACCATCCTGGACGTGGGCTGCTTCCACACCCTCCAGCCGGACGACCGCGGGGCGTACGCGGCCAGCGTCCACCGGGTGCTTCGGCCCGGCGGCCAGCTGCTGCTCCTGTGCTGGAGCGATCGCAACCCGTTCGGCTACGGGCCCGCCCGGATCCGGAGGCGCGACATCCTGGCGACCTTCCGGGCTGGCTGGGTGATCGAGGCTGTGACGGCCGAGACGCTGGACACGGGCTTGGAGTCGGCTCAGGTCCACGCCTGGCTGGCGGTCGCGAGGCGGACCGTCGGGTGACACGGACTCGGGGACTCGTCGGCGCCCTCATCATCGGCCTCGTCGCCCTGGCAATGCTCGCGATGGTGACGCGGCCCGGCAATGAGCCGCGCGTCCCTACCGGAGGCGGCCAGGTTGGACCGTCCGCGTCCTCGCCCACGAGCACGCCCAGCCCGACTGGGCCAGCTGTCGCTCCCGGGGCGTCGCCGACAGCCGCGCCATCGCAGGGCATCTCGCCGTCGGTGACGCCGTCCTCCGGTCCCACGGCCGGCACCCAGGGCGGATCGGGCATGCCGGCGTTCCGCCATGTGTATCTCATCGTGATGGAGAACAAGGAGTACGGATCGATCGTTGGCAACAGCGCCGCGCCGTACCTCAACGACCTCATCCAGCGCTACGGCCTTGCGACCCGCTACGACGCGGTGGCCCACCCGTCCGAGCCGAACTACATCGCGCTCTTCTCAGGCGCGACCCAGGGCGTGAATGACGACGGGGTCCACGACCTCGCAGCCACGAACCTCGCCGACCAGCTCGAGGACCACGGCCGAACCTGGCGGGTGTTCGCCCAGAACGTCCCGCCGGGCTGCTTTGCCGGCGCGGTGGCCTCAGGCGGCGCCGACGGCAGCGGAACCTACGCGCGCAAGCACGAGCCCGCGATCAGCTTCACAGACATCGCGTCCGATCCCGCCCGCTGCCGGAATATCACGGACTTCAGCCACTTCGATCCCACTGCCGCGGACTTCGAGCTGATCGTGCCCAACATGTGCAACGACATGCACGACTGCTCGGTCTCGACCGGCGACGATTTCCTGCGCTCGTTCGTGCCGCGGATCACCGGTAGCGCGGCCTTCGCCGACAGCGTCCTGTTCATCACCTGGGACGAGGGGACGGGCGGATCAGGGGGCGGCGGCAGGGTCGCGACCATCGTCGTGAGCCCCTTGGTGAAGGCCGGCTTCACGTCCAGCGTGGCTCACACACACTATTCGCTGCTGCGGACGATCGAGGCCGCCTGGGACCTGGGCTGCCTCCGCCAAAGCTGCTCCTCGAACGACATGCGCGAGTTCTTCGGGGTATAGCCCCGTCCGGAACGCTTCGTAGCAGCGCGCTTCAGCGTCCCGACCAGTGCTGTGTCGCTTCGGGCCCCGCCATTGGAGGTGCCTGGCGGCTCTCTCGGGCCCGGCATCGGTAGACTGGGCCGTCCCGGTATCAGGGAGGCGGCTCACCCGTGCGCTCGATCCTCGATCTCGTCCGCCGCGTCCGGGCCTCGCTGCTCATCTCGATCGGGGACGTGGCATTCGGGATGGAGGACGGCGCCGTCTCGGTTGCCGGCCTCGTGTTCGGGGTCGCGGCGAGCACCAACGACAGCCAGATCGTCCTGCTCGCCGGCGCCACGGGCGCGATCGCCGGCGCGGTGTCGATGATGGCGGGCACGTATCTCGACGTGCAGTCGGAGCACAGCCGCGCAGCTGCCCTGGTCGAGCAGGCGCGCCGCGGGATCGTCGCCGACCCGGCGGGCACGCGCGACCGCGTTGCCCGGCAGCTGCGCGCCGCCGGGTTCACCGATCTCGAAGCGAACGGCGTGACGGCCGCGCTCGAGCGGAACCCGGCTGCCCTCCTCGACTACGTCGCGGCGTTCGAGCTCGGGGTGCCGCGCGGCTTGGCCGCATCGCCCTGGAGCCATGCCGCCTGGATGTTCGTCGCCGACCTGGTGGCGGCGAGCATCCCCGTCGTGCCGTTCGTGCTGTTCGACATCGAGCTGGCCCGCCTTGTCTCGCTCATCGTGACTGGCGGCCTGATGGCCGCGCTCGGGATCGCCCGAGGTTGGGTTGGGCACGAGCCGGTATGGCGGACGGCGCTCCAGACCATGGGTATCGCAGGAGCCGCCGCGCTCGCCGGTGTACTGATCGGACGCCTCGTCACAAGCTAGCGGCGGGCCCGGGTCGGTGGCCATCCAGCCGCAGCTGGCCGGACTTCTCACGGGTTGCCACCGCTCGCCGGGGAGCCCAAGGCGGTGGGTGCGACCCGGGTGCGAACGCACGGTGCTGCGCAGGCCTGCCTTCATCCCCCTGACCGAAGCCACGATCAGTATCAGCTGGGCGGGGAGGAGATCCGAGAGGTCGTCCCGGCGCAGCTCCTGAACCGCACCCGGCCGAGGTCGTTCCGCGCCGCCGAGGAACGCGTTTGTCTACCCAGGGGACGAGAACACAGCAGCGAGATCGGCTGCACCCGATCCCGCCCAGGGCCCGGTTGGTCCGGGGGCCGACGGGCCGCCCCCGCCGGCTCGGCAGATGCAGGGACCGGCTCCAAGCGACGCTGCATCGCCTGGCGTGCGGTCGCCGTGTCTGTGGAGCGCCGAACCCGCATCATTGAAGGGAAACGGGTTTACGCGCCACCCTGGAGGCCGAACGGTGCTCTCGCTGCCTGCAGCCGATCGCTACGAATCCATGCGCTACCGCACATGCGGGCGCAGCGGGCTGCGGCTCCCGTTGCTCTCGCTTGGACTGTGGCACAACTTCGGGGACACGACGCCGTTGGCCACGCAGCGGGAGATGGTCCGGACCGCATTCGACCTCGGCATCACCCACTTCGATCTTGCCAACAACTACGGTCCGCCGTACGGGAGTGCCGAGGCCAACTTCGGTCGGATCCTCCGCGAGGACCTCGCCGGTCATCGCGACGAGCTGATCATCTCGAGCAAGGCCGGCTGGGACATGTGGCCGGGCCCCTACGGTGACGGTGGCTCACGCAAGTACGTGCTCGCGAGCCTGGACCAGAGCCTGGGGCGGGTGGGCGTCGACTACTTCGACATCTTCTACTCGCATCGCTTCGATGCCGACGTTCCGCTCGAGGAGACGATGGGGGCGCTCGCGACCGCCGTCCACCAGGGAAAGGCGCTCTACGTCGGTATCTCGTCGTACTCGGCGGGGAAGACCCGCGAGGCGGCCGCCATCCTGCGCGCACAGGGCGTGCCCCTCCTCATCCACCAACCCAGCTACAACCTGTTCAACCGGTGGGTGGAGCCGGACCTTCTCGACGCGCTCGAGGAGCTGGGCGCGGGCATGATTGCGTTCACCGCCCTTGCCCAGGGGCTGCTGACCGACAAGTACCTCAACGGGATCCCGGCCGAGGCACGCATCAACCGCCCGGGCGGCGACTCGTTCCAGCGCGACATGCTCTCCGACGCGAACCTCGCCCGGGTCCGGGCGCTCAACGAGATCGCCCGGCGACGCGGCCAGTCGCTGGCCCAGATGGCCTACGCGTGGGTCCTGCGCGACCCGCGCGTCACGACCACCCTGATTGGAGCGAGCTCCCCTGACCAGATCCGCGAGAACGTCGGCACGCTCTCGAACCTCGACTTCTCCGCGGACGAGCTGGCCGAGATCGACCGGTACGCGGTTGAGGGTGACGTCAACCTGTGGGAGAAGCCCAGCACGGACCAGCGAGCGTAGCCGCCGCGGCCCTCAGCCGGCGCCGGGAAGCAGGTCCTCTCGCACCGGCGAGAAGACCTGCTTCGGCCCTCTCCTCAGCACCGAATGCTGGACGCGAGGCCCGGGGGTTGCGCTCGCTCAGGCGCCTGGCGCTCGGTAGGTCGGCGAGAGCTTCGTCGCGGCGTCGACCTCCTCAGGCGTGATGAGCACGATCGTCCGGGTGCTGATGGCGCCGGTCGCCCCCGCCGTCAACGCAGCGGCCGCGGCTGCCTCGTTGCCGGGCAGGTCGGCGATCAGGTAGAAGTCGTCGCTCCCGAACCCAAAGTAGTACTCCTCGAGCTTCCCGCCGAGCGAAGCGACGAGCTTCGCGGTCGCGGCTCGTCTGGCGGTGCCGCCTTCCCTGAGCAGACCGTGGGCACCTTCCGCGGTGTAGCTGCCGGTGAACAGGTACTTCGGCATGGACGAACTCCTGCGCGGGGCGTCCGATGGGACACGCTCGGGCCACGCCCGGCAGAGTGTAACCGCGTCCAGGCGTGGGCACCGATTGCAGCTCTCGATTGCAGCGTGGCACGCTCACGCTCAGGCGGCTCCCGGGAGTGGGCACCCTCCCAGCAACGAACGGTTCGAGCCAGGGCGAGCGTCAGACGTGCCTGTGCAGGTCCGTCTCGGGGGACGTCGCCGGAGCGTCGTCGTCCCGCGGCGGCCGCTCCCATCCCATCTCGCCCACCTGACGTTGGGGGATTGACAGGTGCACCACCTCGTGCTCGACGTTGGCGATGGCCGATGCCGGGAGGTAGATGTGGCTCGACAGGCCGGTTGTCGAGGTGAGGATGTAGTTCTGACCCACCTCCCGGACCGTCCCCACGCGACGATCGTCGTTTCCGACCACTGCCCAGCCGGACTTGATGTCTCCCATTCGCACGTTGTCCTGGGCCTCCTCGCGCAACTTTCGCCTACCTTAGACGGTCGCGCGAGTTGGGTGTCGTTCGAGCCGCGACGTGGTCGGTCACGTTCGTCGCGCCGACGTCGTTGGCGCTGATCTCCATCCCGCTGCCGCCCTCGCACCACCACCCGCGCCACCCGTCGGGTTGCCGGCAATCCGGTGACGCATCATGGGCCATGCGTCTCGCCCTCGCCCGCTTTCGGAGCTGGTTCTGGCGGCCGCCGCGTGCCCACGGCGAGATCGACCCGGAGTGGGGAGCTCGCGGGTGTGTTCGGGCTCGTCTGGCTGGCATGGCTCAACGGCACGCTGCACTATGAGCTCCACGGCCGCGAGGACGGCCGGACGCGGACCTTTGTCTTCCTCCAGATGGCGATTCTCGCCCTGCTCGCTGTGTTCACCCCGGATGCCGCCGGACAGGGTGGGGCGGCGTTCGCGGCGGCGTATGCCGCGTCCCTCCTCGTCCTCACCTGGCTCTGGTACTCGGTCCGCCGATGCCGCTGAGCGAGAGCAGAGACGAGAGACGCTCCAGTACGCTCTCTCGCTGTGGTGACAGTGTCCCTGTGGCGACACGCCGATTTCATGAAGCTCTGGGCCGGCCAGACGGTGTCCGAGCTCGGTTCCGTGGTGACCCGGACGGCCGTCCCGCTGGTCGCCCTGCTCGTGCTGGGAGCAGGCCCGACGGAGATGGCATGGATCGTCGTCTCGGCCAGCCTCGCGGTGCTCCTCGTCGGCTTCCTCGCCGGCGCCTGGGTCGACCGGCTGCGGCGACGGCCGCTGCTCATCTGGGCCGACGCGATCCGGGCCGTCCTGCTGTTCTCGATCCCGGCGGCCTATCTGGCCGGCGTGCTCCGGCTCGAGCAGCTGTACGTCGTCGTGTTCCTCGAGGGTTGCCTCGGGGCGCTGTTCGATGCCGCCTACCCGGCCTATGTGCCGTCGCTCATCGGCGTCGATCGCGTGGTCGAGGGCAACAGCAAGCTGGCCACGAGCTCATCGCTGGCCGAGATCGGCGGTCCGGGGCTGGGGGGCGGCCTCGTTCAGCTGATTGGCGCGCCGTTCGCGATCCTGATCGACGCCATCTCCTTCGTGTTCTCGGCGATCTCGCTGGTCCTGATCCGCAGCCCCGAGCCGCCTCGCCCGACCAGGGCCTCGCCCACGCCCATGCGACACGAGATCCTGGAGGGCCTGCAGCTCGTGCGCCGGCACCCCGTCCTCGTCCCGCTGACCCTCCGGTCGGTCATCGCCCACGTTGCCGGCTCGTTCTACGGCGTTCTCTACACGATCTATCTCATCGACGACCTGCACCTCAGCCCGTTCCTGCTCGGCGTGGTCGTCTCGGCCGGCGGCGTCGGCTCCCTCATCGGCTCGTTCTTCGCCTCGAGGGTCATCGCCCGGCTCGGGTTCGGCCCAGCCCTCATCTGGACGGCGACGGGCGCATCGATCGTCGGCGTGCTGACACCGCTGGCGGGCGGGCCATTGCTGCTCGCGACGCTGATGGTGTTCCTGCCGCAGCTGATCGGCGACGGCCTCCAGACGATCGAGGGCGTGGCCGAGCTGTCGCTCATCCAGGGCGTCATACCGGACCGAATCCTGGGCCGGGTCAACGCGACTCTCGAGGTGTTCTCTCACGGCATCGCCTACCCGATCGGCGCCCTCACCGCCGCCGTGGTCGCCGGCTGGATCGGCGTCCGCGGCGGGATCGCCATCGGCTGGGCCGGCATGGCCGTCTCGATCCTGCTGCTCGTCCTCTCGCCGCTCCCGCGCGTCCGGCAGCCCTCGGACGTGCCCGCCGTCGACTGAGCGACGGGCAGGTGGAGCCGGCACGAGGCTCCAGCCCTCGCCCGGGGCTCGTGTTGATCCGGGCCGCTGCGGCCCGTTTGCGCGCCGTGGCGTCATAATCCGCCACATGCAGGGCGAAGGGACGTCGGTCGAGCATGGCACGCTCGTTCGGCCGGCCGATGGCGGTGCGCTCGACCCGCTCGTGGGGCCCCAGTGCTCGCTTGCGGTCCAGTTGCGCCGGGCGAGCGGCGCGGTCATCGGGCGGAGCGCGGAGCTCGACGCGATCGCTCAGGAGCTTCGCGAGGCTACCGGCCGTCTCGCCGCGGTGACCCTGGAGGGCGAGCCGGGCATCGGCAAGACGCGGCTCCTGCTCGCTGCCGCCGAGCTCGCGTCGGCAAGCGGGTTCGCGTGCGTCGCGATCACGGCCGACGAGGAGATCCGAGGGCCGTTCCTCGTCGCCCGGAGCCTGTTCGCGTCGAGTGCGATCCGCAGCGCGGTCGCAGGGACGCCGGCCGAGGCGGCGGTCGATCGGGTGATGGAGGCGATCTCCGGGCGCGACGAGCCGGGGTTCGAGACCCTGTCACCCGACGCGAAGCTCCTCCGTGCCTTCGATCTCGCGGGCATGGCGATCTCGACACTGGCCGGGATCCGTCCGCTCGCTTTGCTCATCGACGACGTCCAATGGGCCGACGACGACACCCTCCGGCTCCTCCGATACGTGGTCCGCAGTGACGCCGATCGGCCGGTCTTCCTGTTCCTGACGATCCGTCCGGACGAGTTCGCCTCGGTGACCGAGGCGGTGAACTTCGTCGCGGACATGGAGCGGATGGGCCTCGTCCGTCGGCTGCGGCCGGGACGGTTCAGCTCGATTGAATCCGCGGAGCTCCTGAAGCGCGTCCTCGGTGGTCCGGTCGAGGCGGGATCGGCGGGCGCGATGCATGTCCAGTCCGAGGGCGTTCCGTTCATCATCGAGGAGCTGGCCCGGACCCACCGCGACGCGGGCACGCTCCAGCAGATCGATGGCGAATGGCGGCTGGGTCGCAACGCGGCCCGGCTCGTGCCGTCGGCGGTGAGAACGCTCATCGACCGCCGCGCTGCGCGCCTTCCGGCCCGAACGCGGGCAGCGCTCGGTGACGCCGCGATCCTGGGCCGCAGCTTCAGCCTGCGCGATCTCCTGGCGATCCGCGCCAGGGTAGGCGAGGGGGAGGTGGGGCAAGGCGAAACGGTCGAGGGCGAGGCCCACGATCCCGGCGACGGCGCCGACCCTTTGGCCGATGACCTCCTTCCCGCGGTCCGGGCAGGCCTTCTGCTTCCGCAGGCCCAGAGCCAGCCAGCGGACTACACGTTCACCCACGAGCAGGTCCGCCAGTTCGCCGCGAACCAGCTCTCGGCAGCTCGTCGCCGACAGGTTCACGCGGCGATCGTCGACCTCCTGCTGGAAGGCGGCGACCCGGCACCCGCGGGCCTGCCGATGCTGGCGCAGCACGCCCTCGCCGCCGGTGACACCGCGCGGGCCGCGCGATTCTCGATCAATGCGGCGGCTGCCGCCCTTACCTCCAATGCTCCCGAGGAGGCGCTGCGGCTCGTCGAGCAGGCTCTGCTCGTCGTCTCCACCCCCGCCGACCGGCGGGTTCTCCTCGCGACTCGCGACGACGCGTACGCGGTCCTCCGCCGGACCGGGGAGCGGCTCGACGGTCTGACGGAGCTCGCTGCGCTTGCCGAGGCGATGCACGACCCAGAGATCGAGCTCGACGTGCAGCTCCGGCGGGCGTCGGCGCTGCGGATGAGCCACGACGAGGATGCCGCGGCGGAGCTGGCGCGACGCGTCCGCGCACGCGCGGCAGAGCGGGGCGACGCGGCCATGGAGCTTCGCGCGACCCTCGAGCTCGGTCAGGCGATCCTGCGCAGCCCGCTCGGCGAGTCGTTTGGGGGCGCGGCGATCGAGGTCGACCTCGATGCCGCCGATGAGGCATACCGCCGGGCCATCGAGCTGGCCGAGCAGCTCCACGACGACCGCAGCCTGGCCGCCGCCCTGCGCGAGGTTGGGACGGTCAACTTCGCCAAGGGACGGGGCTGGTTCTCGGCCGAGGTGGTGGCCGGGCGCGCCAACGAGCTGCTCGCTCAGGTGGCTGCGGGCGCCGATCCCGAGGCGCTCATCATGGCGTCGCCCGCCGGCCCGCTGTTCAAGGAGACGGGCGAGGTCCTGGAGCGGGCGCTCGGCATCTTCGAGCGGATCGGCGACCGAACCGGCGTCATGTCGACCGTGATCGCGATGGCCTACGCAAGGTACGGGTTGGTGGTCCACTTCTCGTCCTCCGCGCGGCACCTCGAGGAGATCCGGCGCGTGACGAGTCGCCTGTCCGAGCTCGTTACCGAGAGTGAGCGCGCCCGCCTCGACCTCCAGATGCTGTACGGGGTTCACGTGTTTTCCCGGGCCAAGGTCGTCCCGGACCTGGCGCTGTCTCGTGGCGAGGACGCCCATCGCGAGGCGAAGCTCCAGGGCGACCGGGCGATCGAGTTCCTTGCCGCCGGCGGCGTTGCATTGAGCCTCGCCGACCTGGGCGACATCGAGGGTGCCGAGCGGTGGCTCGGGCTCGCTGCTGCCGCCGCCTCGGTGGCCCCGTCCCGGTCTCGTGCCCAGCAGCTCGAAACGTGGCGCGGGATCGTGCGCGCGCGGGCGGGCGACGCACAGGGCATGCGCCGCCACCTCGAGCGGGCGGTGGTCATGGCAACCGAAGGCGGCCGGGCATCTGCTCGGTGCGAAGCGCTTGCGCGCGTCGCGGTCGAGGCCTCAAGGCTCGCGGCAAGCGGTCCCGCGGTCGGCCCCGCTGCAGAGGCGGGCGATGCTCCGGGTGAGCAGGATCCGTCGCTCGTCGACCTCGTAGAGCGATCGGCGGCGCAGGTGAAGGAGCTGCTGCCGCTCTTGCCGGGGCACGCGCCATGGGGCGCGCAGGCCGACGCCGCGCTTGCCACCATCGCCCTCGCCCGCGGCGACATTCCGGCTGCCGCCATGGCCGGCGGGTCGGCGCTCCAGGCCCTCCAGGCGGCGCTCCACGAGGACGTCAGCCTGGAGATCATGGTCCCGGCGGCGCGGGCGCTGTTCGCCGGAGGGCCGCCCGAGGTGCAGGCGTTCGTCCGCGCGTATCTCCAGTCGACGCTGTCCAAGATCGCGCAGGGCACGGCCGATGAGGCGATCCGCGTCCGCTGGCTCACCGGCCCCGTCGGGCGCGAGCTGGTCGAGCTTGCGGGTCCGATGACCGTTCCGGGCGACGCGGCAGCCGCGGGAGAAGGCGAGGCGCAACCAGCCGGCCCGAGCCTCGACCGGAGCGAGCGTCTCCTGCTGCAGCTGCTGACCGAGGGGCATACCAACGCAGAGATCGCCGCCGAGCTCGAGGTGACCGAGGAAGATGTCGCCGAGCGCCTTGTGAGACTCCAGGCCCGGCTCGGGACCACGAGTCGTGCCGAAGCGACGTCACTGGCGTTCCGTGGCCTTGCCTCGGTTGGTTCCTACTGATGGCGATCAGGGCGCGGATCGACCGCCACAAATGCATCGGGGCCGGCAACTGCATCACTCTCGCCCCGACCGCCTTCGACTGGCTGGCCGGTGACTACGGCAAGAGCGATGTCGTCGGCGCCGACAGCGTGGACGAGGAGGTCCTCCGTGCGGCGGCATTCTCGTGCCCCACCGCCGCGGTCATCCTCGAGGATGTCGCGGAGCTGCTGCCGTGGCAGCTGCGCGGCAAGACCGGCCCTGCTCGGCGGGTGCTCAAGACGTTCATGTTCACCGACATCGTCGGCTCCACGAACCTCGTCGAGGTGCTGGGCGACGAGGCCTGGGAGACGATGCTCCGCTGGCACAACACTGCCCTTCGCGAGGTGTTCACGGCCCACAGCGGCGAGGAGATCTCGACGACCGGCGACGGGTTCTTCGTCAGCTTCGACTCGCCGGATCTTGCGGTGGCGGCCGCGATCGCGATCCAGCGACGACTCGCCGAGCATCGCT
>Ga0315540_10000748_pt1 | contig 18518 bp, 13 predicted proteins | sample SalMarSW160110MG_FD_203677 | JGI IMG/M metagenome (GOLD analysis project Ga0315540, IMG submission 203677) | Salt marsh sediment microbial communities from the Plum Island Ecosystem LTER, Massachusetts, United States - Salt Marsh Sediment SW1601-10 ...
AACTCACCGCCGTCGCTGAGACCCTCATCATCATCGCCGCCACCGCGACACTTATCAGGCGCTGGCCGTGACACACGCACTTTTCAAACACGCTCTTATCTTCGCTTCTGGCGGAAGAGTAAACTGACCCGATCAAAATCAGGCAAACAACGAAAAGACAGCTAGCGAAACGACCGGTCATTGCCGACCATCGCAAGCGTTTTCTGCGTTTCCTACATAATGCCGGAGATGCTCGATGTCTCGATGATCGCCTCGGTGGCGGGTGTGCTGGCCGGCGGAAAGCTGTCGCGGCGGCGACCGTTCCGCGCCCCGCACCACACTGCCAGCCAGGCCGCCATGGTGGGCGGCGGCATCAGGGCCAAGCCGGGCGAGATGGCGCTCGCCCATCACGGCGTGCTGTTTCTCGACGAGTTGCCGGAGTTCCAGTCGCGCACCCTGGAAGCGTTGCGCCAGCCGCTGGAAACCGGCCAGACCGTCATCGCACGGGCTAATCATCATGTCACCTATCCCGCCCGCTTCCAGCTCGTTGCGGCCATGAACCCGTGCAAATGCGGCATGTTGAGTGAAGGCTCGGGGCCGTGCAAGCGCGGGCCCCGCTGTGCCGGCGATTATCAGGCGCGGACTTCCGGCCCGTTGCTTGACCGCCTCGATATCCAGATCGAACTACCGCCGGTCAGGCTTTCCGATCTGACCCTGCCAGCGGCCAAGGAGGCGAGTGCCAATATTGCAGCGCGCGTGGCCGAGGCACGCCGTCTACAGAAGGAGCGCTTTGCCCGGCTGGGTGTGGCTCATTTGCGCACCAACGCCGAGGCCGATGGCGAGTTGCTCGAAGAGATTGCTCGTCCGGAAGCCGCGGGCCTGCGGCTACTCGGTGAAGCCGCCGAGATCATGCGGCTCACGGCGCGCGGCTATCATCGTGTTCTCAGGGTAGCGCGCACTCTGGCCGATCTTGAGTCTTCGGAAGTTGTTTGCCGGCAGCATGTGGCCGAGGCGTTGTCCTATCGCCAGCGCCTGGCAGCCTTCTCGCAGGCAGCATGACTTGACATTTAACCGACTTGGGCCCATGTGAGCCCGGCAAGAAGAACTGGCGACCGCGTAAGACTACGGTTTTTTTCGAACCCGCAGTCCAGTCCCGATAAAAATCCCGAAACAATCGCTTTATCCCAGTACGCGTGGGCCGAGGCATTTCGCCCGGCAGGCAGCTTTTTTCAAGGCTGCTTCCCTAATGGCGTCTGAGGACATATTTTCAATGAATATAAGTGAATTCGCAACGCTTGGCGTTGCTCAGCCGATCGTGCGTGCCCTGGCCAGCGAGGGGTATGCCGAACCCACCCCGATCCAGCGACAGACCATTCCCGCCCTGCTCGCCGGCCGCGACCTTCTCGGCATAGCCCAGACCGGCACCGGCAAGACCGCCGCTTTCGTGCTGCCGATACTGCAGCGGCTGTCGGAGGAAACCGGACGCAGCGAGCCGCGCCGTCCACGCGCACTAATCCTCGCTCCGACCCGCGAGTTAGCCGGCCAGATCGGCGAGCGCATCACGGCCTACGGGTCCAATCTGCGGCTGCGTCATACCGTGATCTTCGGCGGCGTCGGGCAAGGCCCGCAAGTGAGCGCGCTCGGACGCGGCCCCGATATCGTGGTCGCCACGCCCGGGCGATTGCTCGATCTCGTTGGACAAAGGCACGTGCGCCTCGACCGGGTAGCGATCCTGGTCCTCGACGAGGCCGACCGCATGCTTGACATGGGCTTTGTGCGCGACATGCGGAAGATCCTCGCCATGCTGCCAATGAGGCGCCAGTCACTGTTGTTCTCGGCCACCATGTCGCGTGACGTTGCTGGGATCGCGGCAGAATTCCTGCGCGACCCGCAGGAGGTCCGGGTCAGCCCCAAGGAGATCACGATCGAGCGCATCAACCAGGAAATGATCATGGTTGACATGGGTGGAAAGCCGGACATGCTCGACCACCTGCTGCGCGACAATGACCTGTCGAAAGTCATCGTTTTCACCCGCACCAAGCATGGCGCCGACAAGGTGACCAAACGCCTGATCGCTGACGATGTCTCGGCCCAGGCGATCCATGGCAACAAGTCGCAGGCCAACCGCCAGACGGCCCTGCGGCGGTTTCGCGAGGGCGAGATCAGGGTGCTGGTGGCAACCGACGTCGCGGCACGCGGCATTGATGTGCCGGATGTCTCCCACGTCATCAACTTCGACATTCCCAATGTGCCGGAGAGTTATGTGCATCGCATCGGCCGGACCGCGCGGGCTGGCCAGGGCGGAAGCGCCATTTCTCTGTGCGATCGAAGCGAAGTGGGTTTTCTGCGCGATATCGAGCGTCTGATAAAGCGCACCATTGCACACCGCGAGGTGCCTGGCATGGCTCGCAGCCACTCCGAGCGGGCGCGCCCGGTCTCAGCGACTGCCCCTGCCTCGGCTCGGCCGGCCGGCAAGCCTCGCCAGCAGCGCCGGCGGCGTAATCGCAATGGTAACAATCGGGCCGCCGCATGAGGCATCGCACTGCAGCACACAAAGATATTTGCGCCCGGGCGGTGCTGTGACCTAAAAGGCCTAACCGAGCCTCCTGCGATCATACCGGCCAAACCCCGGTGCGATCGCGGGTCGGACGGGAAACCAGGAGAACCATTTATGGCCAAGGAAGAACTTCTCGAATTCGAGGGCGTCGTCGTCGACGTCCTTCCCGATGCTCGATTTCGGGTCAAGCTGGACAACGACCACGAAATCATCGCCTACACGGCGGGGCGCATGAAAAAGCATCGCATTCGTACTCTTGTCGGTGACCGGGTCACCATCGAGATGACGCCCTATGATCTCGACAAGGGGCGGGTCATATACCGCCACAAGGACGAACGCGCCTCGACCGGCGCCCAGCCGGCCCGTCGCACCTTCCGCCGCCGCTGAATGCCGGTTAACGGCTCATTGACCAAAAGGTGCAGCGCCCTGGCGTCAGCATCTTAACAAACAGGGCTTCTTAAGGTCCGCATGGCATGCTCAGTCCGGTTGGGCAGGGTTTGACATGGAAAAGAAAGACGGCACCGGCATCACACCGGTCAGCAAAGATCAGGTAAACGCGGACACCCCTTCACCGCCATATGGCGAGGTTGACGTCGGCATTGCCGCCGTGGGCATAGCGATGTCTGCCGCGGCGACTGTTTTCCTATTTGTTAGCGCCCATTTTCTCTCTGCGCTTGCCGGCTTGACAACCTTGGCGGGCATCGTCTTTTCCATCTATGCCGGCTCGGCAGCAATTTACATTCTGCGTGCCGCACAGCGCCGGATGGTGGCTCTGGAAGGCGCCATGGCCGAGGTCCAGGATGCACGTGCCCAAGCCGAGAGCGCCAACCGTGCCAAGTCCCAGTTCCTGGCAGCCATGAGCCACGAAATCCGTACGCCCATGAACGGCGTCATCGGCATGAACAGCCTGCTGCTCGAAACCGACCTGACGGCCGAGCAACGCAGCTACGCCGAAACCGCAGATGCTTCGGCACGTGCCCTGCTTTCGATCATCGACGAGATTCTGGACTCGTCCAAAGCCGAACAGGCTGAAATGGTGATCACTCCCGTCGAGTTCGATCTGTCGGAACTCGTCGAGGGGGTGACCGAGCTACTTGCGCCGCGCGCCCACGCCAAGGGCATCGAAATTGCCTCCCTGGTTGATCCCCGACTCACCGGAACATTTGTGAGCGATGCACCACGCCTGCGCCAGGTGTTGCTCAATCTGGCCGGCAATGCCATCAAGTTCACCGATGCTGGCGGCGTTAGGCTGCTCGTTCGGCAGATCGGGACCGAAACGGATGACGGCGGTGCTTGCGACGTCGAGTTCGCTGTCATCGACAGCGGGCCGGGTATCGCCGCCGACGACCAACAGCGCATCTTCGATCGCTATCAGCAGACCGAACTCGGGGCCAGGAGCAAATACGGCGGAACTGGGCTGGGCCTTTCCATATCGCGCACGATCGTCGAACGCCTTGGCGGACGGCTTGATCTCGACAGTGAAGCCGGCCGCGGTTCGACTTTCAGCTTTCGTTTGCGGCTGGCTAGTTTGGGCGGGGTCGATCCGGAGTCTGTTGGTGGGCTTGAGGGGCGCAGCATGACAATCGCCGCACCCGGCGGACCGGCGGCAGATCTTCTGGAACAGTGTCTGACCGGATATGGGGCCATCGTGTCCAGAGTGCAGAATGCCGACGCCCTCAAGGCGTTCCTGGGCAAGCCTGCAACCGAGTCTCCAGGCGGTATCGATCTCATATGCGATTCGCACTTCGCGGGAACGCTGGCCGGTGAAGTACAAGCCGGATTTTGCACCCGTTATCCCAATGCGCATCTGTGGTTGTTGCTACAACCTGAGCAACGGCGCGAATTTCGCGATCTCCTTGCCGGACATGCGGTGGGCTACCTGCTGAAGCCGTTCCGTCGGTCGACCGTGCGCACCCAACTCGTCGAACGTGACAGCGTGGTCATCGCCAGAGCGGCGGCGGCATTGCGTCGCGCAACGCGCAAAGATTCGCTGGTAGCCAAGCGCAGCCTCAACGTGCTGCTGGCCGAGGACAATCTTATAAATGCCGTGCTTTCGCGCACCATTCTGGAAAAGCTCGGGCATCACGTGACCGTGGTCGGCAATGGCGCTGAAGCGGTCGAAAGGGCGCGCACTGGTCTCGATGGGCGGACACAGCGCTTCGATCTGGTGCTCATGGATGTCATGATGCCGGTCTTGAACGGGCTTGAGGCAACGCGGGCCATTCGCGCCTTCGAGGCCGAACGCCAAGCACCACCGATGCCAATCCTGGCACTCACGGCCAATGCCCGACAGGAAGACAACGATGCCTGCATCGAGGCCGGCATGGACCTCTACCTCTCAAAGCCATTCGACCGGGCCGATCTCGAGGAAGCTATCGCCATGCTGGCGAAACGCGCCGTGGCCTGAAGTCATCGAGGTCCTGCCGCGACTGGCCACACCAACAGCAAAGCCAGCAATCAACGCGGGCCCTACAAAGACCGGCGGTTACCGACTAGTTCAGCCGTTGATATCAAAGGCGGCGATCACCGCCAGGTTGAGAATATCCGAGGCCTTTGCCGACATGGACGCAATCTGAACCGGCTTGTCCATGCCCGCAAGCAATGGTCCGATCACCGTCACCCCACCCAATTGCTGAAGCATCTTGGTCGAGATGCTAGCGCTATGGGCGGCCGGCATGACGAGCACGTTGGCCGGCGCCGACAGGCGACAGAACGGATACAGAGACATGACGGCCTTGGACAGGGCGACGTCGGGGGCCATTTCCCCATCGTATTCAAAATTCACCTCGCGTCGGTCGAGTTCTACCACCGCATCGCGTGTATTCTGGACGCGTTTACCCTTGGGGAGACCGAAGGTCGAATAGGACAGAAAAGCCACCCGCGGTATGTGACCGAAACGGCGGGCGACCCGCGCCGCCTCCTCGGCAATATCGGCGAGCTGGCTCGGGCTGGGAAGCTCGAGAACCGATGTGTCGGCCATGAAGATCGTGCGTCCCTCACAGAGGGCCATAGACACACCGATTCGCCGGTGGCCTGGGCGTGTGCTGATAGCCGTGGAGACATTCTCCAGCGCCACCGAGTAGTTGCGCGTCACTCCTGTGACCAGCGCATCGGCATCGTCCAGCGCTACCATGCATGCTGCAAAGACGTTCCGGTCATTGTTGACGAGACGCCGGCAGTCGCGTGCCAGCAGGCCATGCCGCTGCTGGCGCTCGTAAATAAACGATGCGTAATCGCCAATGCGGTCAGACAGTCTGGCATTAAGAATGCGCACCGCCGCATGCAGTTCGACGCCGGACAATTCGAGGGCCTGGCGGATCATCTCTTCACGGCCGATCAGGATCGCCTCGCCAAAGCCGTTGTGCGCATAGGCCTGCGCGGCGCGGATGACACGATCCTCCTCGCCTTCGGCAAACACCATCCGCCGAGGCCGGCGCCGCACCTGGGCATAGACGCCCTGCAACGAGCCGGCAATGGGATCCAGTCGCGCCGATAGCTTGCCCGCGTAAGCTTCAAAATCATCGATCTCGCGCTGTGCGACGCCCGATCGCATGGCCGCAAGCGCCACCGCGGACGGTATGGTCGAAATTAGGCGTGGGTCGAAGGGAACAGGGATGAGATAGTCCCGGCCGAAGCGCAGACGATTGCCATGATAGGCGGCGGCAACTTCATCGGGGACCTCTTCACGTGCCAGCATGGCAAGGGCCTCGGCGGCAGCTATCTTCATCTCGTCATTGATTTCGCGCGCCCGCACATCCAAGGCACCGCGGAAGATATAGGGAAAGCCCAACACATTGTTGATTTGGTTTGGATAGTCCGACCGGCCGGTCGCCATGATGGCATCGTCACGCACGGCGACTACGTCTTCCGGCGATATTTCGGGGTCCGGATTGGCCATGGCGAAGATGATCGGATTGCCGGCCATTGAAGTGACCATGTCGGGCCTCACCGCACCCTTGACCGACAAGCCGTAGAACACATCGGCGCCCTCCAAGGCCTCAGCCAGCGTGCGGGCCTTGGTATCGCTCGCAAAGGCCGACTTCCACTGGTTCATGCCCTCCTTGCGACCGCGATGGATGACACCCTTGGAATCACACAGCGTGATATTGGCGACGGGCATGCCGAGTGCCACCAGAAGCTTCATGCAGGCGATTGCCGCGGCTCCTGCGCCGTTGCACACCATCTTGGTTGTGGCAATGTCGCGATCGGTGAGAAGCATGGCGTTGATGAAGCCGGCGGTGGCGATGATGGCGGTGCCATGCTGATCATCGTGAAAGACCGGAATGCTCATCAGTTCCCGCAAGCGCTCTTCGATGATGAAGCAGTCAGGTGCCTTGATGTCTTCCAGATTGATGCCTCCGAATGTCGGCGACAGGAACCGCACAGCGTTGACGAACTCATCGACATCGCTGGTTTCGACCTCAAGGTCGAAGGCATCGACGTCGGCGAAGCGCTTGAACAGGGCCGATTTGCCCTCCATCACCGGCTTGGAGGCCTGGGCACCGAGATTGCCAAGACCGAGGATCGCCGAGCCGTTCGTAATAATCCCAACCATGTTGCCCTTGGCCGTATAATCGTATGCAAGTTCCGGCTTTTCGGCGATCGCTCGTACCGGCACCGCGACGCCCGGACTGTAGGCCAATGACAGATCCCGTTGGGTCACCATCGGCTTGGTGGCTCTGATTTCAAGCTTGCCGGGCTTGCCGAGACCGTGAAAGTCGAGCGCTTCCTGATCGGTGAAATTGGGGCGCCGGGTCGGGGTGCTGTTAGGCGACATGAGCGTGCGAATGTCCTTGGTTTGGCTGCGCCAACGTGGCACCAACGGTTTCTATTGGCCAATCCATCGCATTGAACGGCAATTCTGGCGGAGCGGCAACGGGCAATCGCCCTGCGTCGGCCATAACGACCGAGGCTCGCGGGATGTGGAAGAATCCGGTGGCAGGCGCGACAGTCCCGGACACCTTTGCTAGGGTCGGGCACCATCCGGTCGCCAGGGACAATTACGAGCACCAGCATGTCTGACAGGGGCGGAGACGAAGGCGCCACGCCAATGATGGCGCAGTACCTCGACATCAAGCGAGCCCATTCCGGTTGCCTTCTGTTCTATCGAATGGGTGATTTCTACGAGTTGTTCTTCGACGACGCACAACTGGCGTCGAAGACACTGGGGATCGCCTTGACAAAGCGCGGACGCCATCTGGGTGCGGATATTCCCATGTGCGGCGTGCCGGTTCATGCCGCCGGCGACTACCTGCAACGCCTCATTCGCGCCGGCCACCGCGTCGCGGTGTGCGAACAGATCGAAGCGCCTGAGGAGGCAAAGAAGAGGGGGAGCAAGTCGGTGGTCCGGCGTGCTGTTACACGGATTGTCACACCGGGAACTCTCACCGAAGACAGCCTGCTCGATGCCGACCGTCACAACTATCTGGTCGCGCTGGCGCGGCTACGTGGTGATGATTCACTTGGATTGGCGTGGGTTGACATATCCACGGGCGATTTTCATGTCGCGCCTCTCGAGGCGGGTGATCTGGCCGCGGAGCTCGCCCGCCTCGATCCGGGCGAAGTGATTTTCCCCGACACGCTGGATCGCGAAGCTAGCATCATCCGAACCCTCAAGGAATATGGAGCGGCCCTCACGCCATTACCGGCATCGCGTTTTGATTCGGGCATGGCTGAGCGGCGTCTCCTGGAGCATTTCGCTGTGGCTTCGCTGCAAATGTTCGGCGATATGCAGCGCGCCGAGATCGCCGCTGCGGGAGCGCTGATCGACTATGTGAAGCTGACGCAGGTCGGTAACCTGCCGGTCATCAGACCGCCGCATCGCGCGGCGGGCGGCACGACGATGCTCATCGACGCGGCAACCAGGGCCAATCTGGAATTGCTGCGCACGACCTCCGGCGAGCGGCGCGGCAGCCTGCTTGACTGCATCGACCTGAGCGTCAGTGGCGGTGGCGGCCGTCTGCTTGCTTCGTGGCTTGCAAGCCCGCTCACCGACGTCAAGGCGATCGAAGCCCGGCATGATGCCGTTGGTTGGCTGGTATCGCATGGTGAATTGCGCGCCAGCTTGCGCCGGGCACTCAAGGGTGCCCCCGACCTCGACCGTGCACTTGCACGCTTGAGCGTCGGTCGAGGGGGGCCGCGCGATCTCGGCGCTATCGGCCGCGGCCTGGAGCTGGCGTGCGAGATTGCCGACAGCCTTCACAGCAGCGATCCCCTCGATACCCCGCCAGCGATTATCGGCGACATTGCCCGAGATGCCGCTCGCGACGACGGCGGCCTGGCGGCGCGCCTGGCTGCGACACTTGACGACGACGTTCCGCTGAATGCGCGTGATGGTGGGTTTGTTCGGACCGGAGCCAACGCCACGCTTGATGAACAACGCAGCCTGCGCGACCAGACCCGCAGCATCATCGCCGGGCTCCAGACCCGATATGCCAATGACACCGGCATCAAGTCGCTTAAAGTTCGCCACAACAACATGCTGGGATACTTCATCGAGGTTACCCAGCAGTACGGTTCGATACTGCTGGCACAACCTTTTGCCGCCACTTACATCCATCGCCAGACCATGGCCAACGCCATGCGTTTTACGACTGCCGAGCTGGCTGATCTTGAAAGCCGCATCTCACTGGCGGCAACGCGTGCCCTGGCGTTGGAGCTTGAAGTATTTGATGCCCTCGTTGCCGACATAACTGCTGCCGCTGAAGATATTGCCGCCCGTTCTGCGGCACTTGCCCAACTCGACGTGCTGGCGGGCTTGGCAGAGATTGCCGAACGTGATGGCTATGTTCGTCCCCACGTCGACGATAGCGCCGAATTTATCGTCGAGAAGGGTCGTCATCCTGTGGTCGAGGCAGCCCTTGCCAGACGTGGTGAGGCGGCATTCGTTCCCAACGACTGCAAACTTGCGGGCGAGGAAGACAAGGCCCGTATCTGGTTGGTGACCGGCCCCAACATGGCAGGGAAGTCGACTTTCCTGCGCCAGAATGCGCTGATCGCCCTCATGACGCAGATCGGATCGTTCGTGCCGGCAGCGGCGGCGCGAATCGGTATTGTCGACCGCCTGTTCAGCCGGGTGGGCGCAGCCGACGATTTGGCGCGCGGACGCTCAACTTTCATGGTGGAGATGGTTGAAACAGCAACCATACTCAATCAGGCGGGCCCGCGATCGCTGGTCATTCTCGACGAGATCGGCCGTGGTACCGCAACTTTCGACGGCCTGTCCATCGCCTGGGCCACGGTGGAGCACTTATGCGAAGTCAACCGCTGCCGGGCGCTGTTCGCGACTCATTTCCATGAGCTAACGGCCCTGACCGCCCGCCTGGAAGGTATGGCCAATGTCGCCATGAAGGTACGTGAATGGCATGGCGATGTGATTTTCTTACACGAGGTGATCCCGGGGTCCGCGGACCGGTCCTACGGCATCCAGGTGGCTCGCCTGGCGGGTCTGCCGGCCGCGGTTGTCGAGCGCGCCGGGGAGGTTCTCCACCTTCTTGAAAAGTCCGAGCAGGGGGGCGGGCGCAAGGTACTCATCGACGATTTGCCACTGTTCGCTGCAATGTCATCGCGGCCGGCATCTGCATGCCAAACCGCTGGGCCGAGTCAGGTCGAGCGCCTGATCGACGAAACAATCGTCGACGACTTGTCGCCGCGCGAGGCGCTCGAACTGGTCTACCGGCTCAAGGCAATGAGACCCAGTGAGGCTTGAAAGCACCGGCGCGAGAGGGCATGGATATTGGCGATGAGCGTCACTTCAACACGTCATGCCACAGCGCGGCGCACCACAGCCACCTCGAACGCGGTGACAGCGCCGCCTTCGCTCGGCGTCGATGCGCTCGACCGGCTGATCAAGAATCTGTGCGACAGACATGGCTTGCACAGCGCCGACTTCCGGCCAGCGCTGGCGCTGGCCCTCAAGGACACCGTCGACACAGCCCGGGCCGAGGCCGAAGGCCTGTTGCTGGAAGAGGCAAGCGGCACCCGCTGCGCCGAACGCCTGTCGCTTGGAGAGGACAATCTCATTCGAGCGCTCTATGATCTTGCTTCGCGCCAGGTTTATCCGGCGCTCAACCCGTCAACCGGCGAGCGCCTCTCCATCGTCGCTGTCGGCGGCTACGGCCGCGGCACGCTGGCGCCCGGCTCCGACATCGACCTGCTCTTCCTAATGCCCTACAAACAGACGGCCTGGGGCGAGAGTGTTGTCGAGTTCATTCTCTACGTGCTTTGGGATACCGGTTTTAAGGTCGGCCACTCGACCCGGAGCATTGATGAGTGCATTCGGCTGGCTCGCACCGATGGCACGATCATGACCGCCATCCTTGAAGCACGCTACATTTGTGGTGATGAAGGCCTGTGTGCTGAGCTTCACCGCCGCTTTCGCAAGGAGATCGTGAGCAAGCATACCAAGGCCTTTATCGCCAGCAAGCTGGCCGAGCGCGATGTCCGTCATTTGCACTCGGGACAGTCTCGCTATCTCGTCGAACCCGACGTCAAGGACGGAAAGGGGGGATTGCGTGATCTCCAGACGCTGTTCTGGATCGCTCGCTTTCTACACGACGTGAAATATCCCGCTGATCTGGTCGACACCGGCCTATTCACCCGTCAGGAGTTCAACCGCTTCAGGCGATCCGAGGATTTTTTGTGGGCGGTTCGCTGCCATCTCCATTTTATCGCCGGTCGCGGTGACGACCGCCTTGGGTTCGACAAGCAGGCCGAGATTGCCGAGCGCCTCGGCTACAAGGCACATGGCGGCCTCAAACACGTCGAGCGCTTCATGAAGCACTATTTCCTGGTCGCCAAGGACGTGGGTGATCTCACGCGGATTTTCTGTGCCGTGCTCGAGGCTCAGGAGATGACCAAGGCGCGGCCGTTGAGCGAATTGATATCGAGAATAGCCCGCCGAACCCGCCGCAAGGTCAAACAGACCGAACGCTTCCGTCTCGATGCCGGCCGTTTGAACGTAATCGATCCGCGCGAGTTCATCGATGATCCCGTGAGCATCCTGCGGCTGTTCGGCCGCGCGGAAGACAAGAATCGAGCCATTCATCCAAACGTGTTGCGCCTGGTGCGCCGCTCGCTCAATCTCATCGGCCCGGTGGTGAGAAACGATCCTGAGGCCAACGCCATTTTTCTCAATCTGTTGGTCAGTTCGCGCGATCCCGAAGGCATCCTCAGGCGCATGAACGAAGCAGGTGTTCTAGGGCGTTTCATTCCCGATTTCGGACGCATCGTAGCGCTCATGCAATTCAATATGTACCACCACTATACAGTGGACGAACATCTGCTGCGCACCGTCGGCGTGTTGCACGAGATCGAGACTGGCACCTTCAGGGACGCCCACCCCCTATCCACCGATCTGGTGAAGACGCTTACGCCCTCAAGCAAGCGTGCCCTTTATCTCGCCGCTTTCCTGCACGACATCGCCAAGGGACGCAAACAGGACCATTCCATTGCGGGCGAGGCTGTGGCCAAAGCGCTGGCACCACGCCTCGGGCTGTCGCCGTCGGAGACCGATATGACGGCATGGCTGGTTCGTCACCATTTGCTGATGAGCGAAACCGCGCAGATGCGCGATCTCAACGATTTCAAGACCATTCTCGATTTCGCAGGTGTGGTGCAGAGTCTTGAACGGCTAAAACTCCTGCTCATTCTGACGGTTTGTGACATTCGTGCCGTCGGACCCGGCGTTTGGAACGGTTGGAAGGGCCAACTTCTTCGAACCTTATTCTTCGAGGCCGAACCTGTGCTCAGCGGTGGCCACAGCTCCATTTCGCGGCATGACCGGATCGCCGATGCACAATCAGCCTTTGCCAAGCGCATGACAGACTGGAACAAGGCCGAGTTGAAGGCCTGGTTTGCGCGCCATTACGATCCCTACTGGCTCAATGTCGACCTCGATCATCAAATTGCCCACGCCGAGCTCATCACTAAGGCGGAAAAGGCAGGGCAGAGGCTTGCATCGACCGTCAAGACCGATGCGTTCACCGGCATAACCGAACTTACGATCTTCACCCCTGATCATCCCCGGCTTCTCGCCCAGATGACCGGCGCCTGTGCCGCCGCGGGCGCCAATATCGCCGGAGCGCAGATATTCACAACGGCCGATGGCATGGCGCTCGACACTTTGTTGATCCAGCGCGAATTCGACGCCGATATCGATGAATTGCGCCGGGCAGAGCGGGTGACATCGCTCATTGGCCGAGTACTGGTGGGCGATGTGCGGCTGCGCGAACTTCTTGAGAAACTTGCACGACCCAAGGGACGTATCAAGGCTTTCCGGATCGAACCGCGGGTCAATGTCGACAACGAATTGTCCAATCTCTATACGGTTATCGAAGTCAACGGCCTCGACCGCATGGGGCTTCTGCATGATCTCACCGAGGCACTTTTCCGGCTTAACCTCAACATCGCCTCGGCCCATATCACGACCTTTGGAGAGCGCGCGGTCGATGTGTTCTATGTCACCGACCTCACCGGTTCGAAGATTGTCAATACAACGCGCCGCAACAGCATCATACGCCACCTCACGGGCATCTTCGACCAGATGGAGAACAATGCCGATGCCGCCTGAGACTGCACGCGTCATCCACAGCTACCAGTTCGATGACTTCAACAAGCCGAACGCTCTTTGCCAGAAAGCCAAGGCCCTGGCCCTTCCGCCTGACAACGGTCACCGTGAATTTCAGCCGCGGAGATCCTGCAGTCCATGGCACTGATCAAATCGGCCGCAACGGTCGGCGGGTACACGCTCATCAGCCGTTTGCTCGGTTTCATCCGAGATATGCTTCTGGCTTCAATCGTGGGTTCGGGGCCCGTAGCCGAGGCCTTCGTCATTGCCTTCCGTTTTCCCAATCTGTTCAGGCGGCTGTTTGGTGAGGGCGCATTCAACTCGGCCTTCGTGCCGCTGTTCGCCAAGCGCTATGAAGGCGACGGCAGCGATGCAGCCCGAATGTTCGCCGAAGAAGTCTTTGCTGTTCTGCTGACCACTGTTCTGGGCCTGGTGGCGCTGTGCGAAGTCCTCATGCCCCTGCTGATGTATCTATTCGCGCCGGGCTTTGCTGCCGATCCGGCAAAGTTCGACCTGGCGATCGTCATGACCCGCATCGCCTTTCCCTATATTCTGTTCATGTCGCTGGTGGCACTGCTTGGCGGGGTTCTCAACTCGCTTCACCGCTTTGCGGCTGCCGCGGCTGCCCCAATCATCCTTAACATCGTCATGATCAGCGTGCTGGCTGGTATCAAGATCATGGGCTGGGGTGCCTCCGGCCTCACCGGTAAGGCCTTAGTGTGGGGCGTAACGCTGGCCGGGTTGCTTCAGTTCGCCATGCTGTGGATCGCTTGCGGCCGTGCCAACATGACACTCAAGTTGGTTCGACCGCGCATCACGCCGCAAGTAATGCGGGTGGTGAAACTCGGGGTGCCCGGCACCGTCGCCGGCGGCATAACCCAACTCAACCTGGTGATCAGCACGGTCATCGCTTCGATGCTGCCGGGAGCGGCGTCCTGGCTCTACTATGCGGATCGCGTCTACCAGCTTCCGCTCGGCCTTGTCGGCGTGGCGGTGGGCACGGTGTTGCTGCCTGAATTGTCGCGACGGCTGAGGGCCGGCGACGGCGCAGGTGTCGAAATGAGCCAGAACCGTGCGCTTGAGCTATCGTTGCTGCTCACGACTCCCGCCGCGGTCGGCCTGATGGCGTTGAGCAACCCTATTGTCAATGTCCTGTTCGAACGCGGCGCCTTCACGCCGGTCGATACGCGAGCGACGGCCGGTGCGCTGGCGGCCTTTGCGACCGGCCTACCGGCGTTTGTCATGATGAAGGTCTTCACGCCCGGTTTCTTCGCGCGCGAGGACACCCGCACGCCCATGTTTTTTGCCGTGATCGGGGTGGGCATCAATATCGCCGGGGCCCTCACATTGTTTCCGTTCCTGTCGCATGTCGGGATTGCGGTTGCGACATCGCTGTCTGCCTGGGTGAATGCCGGCCTGCTTGGCATTACCTTGCAGAGGCGAGGCCATTTCACCACCGACAACCAACTGAGATCCAATGTGATCCGAATCATCGTCTCCAGCCTCGTCATGGGCGCGGCTTTGGTTGTAGGCATGCAGACCGCTGCCGGTCTGTTTGTCCCGAGCATTGGCCTGATCGCGCGCATGAGCACGCTGGCCGCGCTCGTCGTGACAGGGGCGGCCGTCTACTTCGCCATCGCGTGGTCGACCGGCGCCTTCCGTCCCGCAGATTTTTCGCAGGCATTTCGGCGCGGCTCCTGAAGGGGCTTTTCATGCCCCCGCAATGCGGGCATATAGCGTCGCGCAGTTCAGGAGTGGTTCTAATGGGTTCCTTCAGGCAACGGGTGTTTTCCGGCGTCCAGCCGACCGGCAATCTTCATCTCGGCAACTATCTCGGCGCCATCAAGCGTTTTGTCGAGATACAAGAGAGTTTCGAATGCATTTATTGTGTCGTTGACCTGCACGCCCTGACACAGCCGGTTTCAGTTTGGGGCGGGCCGAAGGAACTGGCGCGCAATACCCGCGAAGTTACGGCGGCCTACATTGCGGCAGGTATCGATGCCAAGAAGCATATTGTGTTCAATCAGAGCCAGGTGCCGCAGCACGCCGAACTCGCGTGGATTTTCAACTGCGTAGCCCGCCTTGGCTGGCTTAATCGCATGACCCAGTTCAAGGAAAAGGCTGGCAAGGACAGGGAGAATGCTTCCGTTGGGCTCTACGCCTATCCCAACCTCATGGCCGCTGACATCCTTGTTTATCATGCCACTCATGTGCCGGTAGGCGAGGACCAGAAGCAGCATCTAGAGCTGTCGCGCGACATCGCCCAGAAATTCAACAATGACTTTGCCGAAAGCATCGCGGAAGCAGGTTACGAAGACGGCTTTTTCCAGTTGCCCGAGCCGCTCATTGCGGGTCCGGCAACGCGGGTCATGTCTTTGCGCGACGGCACCAAGAAGATGTCCAAGTCCGACCCGTCTGATCTGTCGCGCATCAATCTGACCGACGACTCCGACGAAATCGTCCGAAAAGTCAGAAAGGCCAAGACGGATCCGGAGCCGTTGCCCAGCGAAACCGAAGGTCTGGCAACGCGACCCGAGGCGATGAACTTGCTCGGGATCTATGCCGGCCTCACCGGTCAAACCGTTGAGATGGTTCTGAAGGATATGGGCGGATGCCAGTTTTCGGCTTTCAAGCAAGCGCTCATCGACGTTGCGGTGGACAAACTCGGCCCCATCGGTGCGGAGATGAAGAAACTCATGGCGGATCCCAGCCACATCGATTCCATCCTTGTCGATGGGGCCGCCCGCGCTGAGGCCATTGCTCGCCCGATCTTCGACGACGTGAAGAAAATCATCGGCTTTGTGCGCGCTTGAAATGCCGGCGATACCGGATCGGAAGCCAGGAAATCCATCATCCAGACTTACCTTCACCTTGGAAGTGAACTAGACTGACGCCATATCTGCAAAATCAGGAATTGTCCAAGCCTCGAAAAGGCCAATACAGATGTTCATTCAAACCGAAGCCACACCTAACCCCGCGACCTTGAAATTCATTCCCGGCAAACCGGTGGTACATGGAAACCCCATCGATTTCCGCTCTGCCAGCGATGCAGTGAATTCGCCTCTGGCTCAACGACTGTTTGCGATAGCTGGGGTCTCCGGCGTCTTTCTGGGGGGCGATTTCATCACGGTCAGCAAAGACGATGGGGAATGGCAGCATCTGAAACCGGCCATTCTCGGCGTCATCATGGAGCACTACATGTCGGGTGCGCCTGTGGTGATGGATGCTGCTCCGCGCAGCTCAGCTTCCAGTGAAGAGTTCGAAGCCGAAGACACGGAAATCGTCAAGACCATTAAGGATCTGCTGGACAGCCGCGTGCGCCCGGCAGTTGCCCAGGATGGTGGCGATATAACTTTCCAGGGTTATCGCGATGGCGTGGTGTTTCTCAATATGAAGGGTTCGTGCTCTGGTTGCCCGAGCTCGACCGCAACTCTCAAGCACGGCATCGAGAACCTGTTAAGACATTTTATTCCGGAAGTAACCGAGGTTCGTCCGGTCTAGCTGGACGGGCACTGGCTGCATCGTTTCACATCGTTTTCCAACGGCGCTTACTGCGCATGATTATTCTTGCCTTCGATACAGCTCTGGCTGCCTGCTCGGTTGCGCTTTACGACGTGACCGGCGACCGGATGTTGGCAGCGCGCCACGAGCCTATGACCCGTGGTCATGCCGAGGCTCTGCCCGGCATGATCGAAGCCGTCATGACCGAGGGTGGTTTGACGATGGCGGCGCTCGATCGTATCGCTGTCACCAGAGGTCCCGGCACATTCACCGGGGTGCGGATCGGTATTGCCACAGCGCGCGGGCTGGCATTGGCTACGTGCCGTCCGATTTGTGCCATGACCACGCTAGCAGCCCTTGCCTTGGCGGTTCCAACACCGCGCCATGCCCCCACTGCGAGCGTTATCGATGCGCGCCGCGGCGAGCTCTACTTGCAGATATTCGATGTAGACGGCACGGCCGTCGACGCGGCACGCCTTGTCAGCATTGAAACGGCACTTCGGGAGATTCCATCGGGAACGATTCTCGTTGGCACAGGCGCCGCCATTTTGCTTGCCTCCGGGTGCAAAGGCGTGCCTGCTGTGGCGACCACCCTGCCCGATGCCGCCATTTTCGTTCGTCAGGTAGCGAAATGTGTTCCAGACCAAGAGGCGCTCGAGCCGCTTTATCTGAGGGCGCCGGATGCCAAACCGCAGGCGTTTGTCGTTGCCGCATCGGCTTCTCCCACATCGATCATTGAGGCCGGGCCAGCACATGCAATGATCCTGGCTGAATTGCACGCTGCCTCATTTGACCGCCCGTGGAGTACTTCAGAACTTGCAGTGATGATGCAAGCGCCCGGGGCTATTGCGCTTTTGGCGGTAGCGAGCGGCAGTCACGACGCACCGGTGGGATTCGTGCTTGCCAGAAAGGCGTCCGATGAAGCCGAAATACTTACCCTCGGCACTCGCCCGGCGGCACGTCGCCGCGGTGTTGCGAGGCAACTCTTGGTCTGTCTTGTGAGGCGCTTGGAAAAAGCGGGGGTTGTGTCACTGTTTCTCGAGGTTGGCGCCGACAATGCGCCAGCTATCGCTCTTTATAAGAATTCCGGGTTCGCAGAGGTGGGCCGACGTTCAGACTACTATGCCGGAGTCGACCATGGCTCAAGCGACGCAATTGTCATGCGACGCTACCTTGAACCAGCCTGAGCCTCGTTGTACCCATGCCCCGGAGTGCCTATAGGTGGTGACGAACGGGAACCTGAACCCATGAACCGGATCGAGATTGCCTGCCAAGACCGCGGCATGCGCATGACCGGCCAGCGCCGGATTATCGCGCAGGTCATTGCAGATTCGGAGGACCATCCCGATGTCGAGGAACTGTATAGGCGGGCCTCGAAAATTGATCCGCGCATCTCTATTGCCACCGTCTATCGGACTGTCAAACTATTCGAGGATGCCGGCATCCTTGACCGCCTGGATTTCGGCGACGGACGCGCCCGCTACGAAGAGTCGCGCGAAGATCATCATGATCACCTGATCGACCTGAATTCCGGGGCCGTCATCGAATTCCGTAATGAGGAAATCGAAAGACTGCAGGAGTTTGTGGCAAAGGAACTGGGTTATAAGCTCGTCGATCACCGCCTGGAGCTTTACGGCGTCAAAATCGACCGACAAACCAAGCCGCATGACTGATATCTGACGGGCTATTGTTGTCAGGCGCGGTGACAAGCACATCATGGCACGCAATTCACAGCCTGGGAAGCGTGATGCCAATCTTTCGCTCGCCTGCCGCTCGCGCGGAGCTTGAGTGTCCGTTTGAGAATGAGGGTTTGCAAATCAGCGGCGTTGTGATTCACGATTTCCATGTGGACACGAACGACGCGAGGCCGCATGGCCGCGATCGAGCGGAAGACGAAGCGTTATCCGACCGATC
>Ga0315540_10000749_pt1 | contig 18515 bp, 17 predicted proteins | sample SalMarSW160110MG_FD_203677 | JGI IMG/M metagenome (GOLD analysis project Ga0315540, IMG submission 203677) | Salt marsh sediment microbial communities from the Plum Island Ecosystem LTER, Massachusetts, United States - Salt Marsh Sediment SW1601-10 ...
CGAGCCCGCTGGGGGAAGCCCGGCTCCCACTGGACCGAATGTGCTCGGCGGAAGTTTCTGACCACTCCCGCTTCTTCGCGCATTCTCCTCCACCACCAATCCAATCTTAATCCGCGCGGCGTATAGATAGACGTAACGGCCCACAGAAAGTGGGGCATGGGAGATTTTGTTTCGCACGATGGAGGAGGAAGTATGAGTGTCTCAAACAAACGTTGGCTTGTGATAGGTTTCACAATAGGCAGCCTGATCTTGGCCGCCTGCGGTGGCGCCGCGGCCACCGGAACGCCGGCCGCGCCGGCGGCCACCCAGCCTCAGGACACTGGGATGAGCGCCGCCGTGACCGTCTCCACCGCCGATTCGCCGCTGGGGACCATCCTGGTAGACGGCAACGGCATGACGTTGTACCTCCTGACAGGAGATTCGGCCGACGCATCGATCTGCACCGATGCCTGCGCCAAGGCTTGGCCGCCTGTCACCGTCAGCGGCAGCGCGACTGCCGGGTCCGGGGTGGATGCGTCCAAGCTGGGAACCATCACGCGTGCCGATGGCTCGACCCAGGTGACTTACAACGGCCATCCGCTCTACTACTTCGTCAAGGACCAGGCCGCGGGGGATGTGAACGGTCAAGGGATCGACAAATTCGGTGGGATCTGGTATGTCGTATCGCCATCTGGCGACGCGATTACGGCCAGCGTTCCATCCGGTGACACAGGGGGCGGCAGTGCGGCAGGTGGCACAGTGGCTGTGTCGGACTCTTCGATGGGGAAGATCCTCGTCGATGGTCAGGGGCTGAGCCTCTACCTGCTGACGGCGGATTCCGCCGATCAGTCGGCCTGCACCGACGCCTGTGCCACCGCCTGGCCGCCCCTCACGACGACGGGTCAGGCCAGCGCCGGAAGCGGAGCGGACGCGTCGCTGCTCGGAACGCTGGTTCGCCCGGACGGCTCCACGCAAGTCACCTACAACGGGCACCCGCTTTACACTTTCAAGGGCGATCATGCCGCTGGGGATGTGGCTGGACAAGGCATCAACAGCTTCGGCGGCACCTGGTATCTGCTCTCGCCGGCGGGTGAGCCCATCCAGGCCAGCGCCAAAACAGATTCCACCGCACAGCCGACATCAAGCTATAGCCAGTACTGATTTCGGCTGAAGAGAACTCCGGGTTTGACCGGCGCTCGAGGTCTTCCTCGAGCGCCGGTTCGCATCCCGGGAGTGGTCCGGACGCCCACCGGTTTCTGGGCGAGCTTGATCGGGCTGTTGGCGTAGGCTATCATGGCCGCATGGATGAATCCGGCCTGATTGGTGACGCCCAGCGCGGCGATCTTGAGGCATTCAACCGCTTGATTTTTGCCTACAAGGATCAGGTGTACAACCTTGCCTACCGCATTCTTGGCGATCCGCTAGCGGCCGATGATGCCGCGCAAGAGGCCTTCATCTCTGCCTACAAAGGACTGCGACGCTATCGGGGAGGCTCGTTTCGGGCGTGGATCCTGCGCATCGTCACCAACGCCTGCTACGACGAACTCCGGCGGCGCAAGCGTCGACCGACGATTGGAATGGAGGATTTGAATCCTCTGGACGATCCAGAAGAGACCGATTCGGCAGGCGTCTTAGCCGCTGAAGGCGGCGATCCCGAATCGGAAGCCCAGCAGGCGGAACTGGCGCGAGCGCTGGAGGAATGTCTGGGCGGATTGCCGGATGAATTCCGACTGGTCGCCGTGCTTGTGGATGTGCAGGGGCACGATTATCGGGAGGCTTCCCAGGTTCTCGGTACCCCATTGGGGACAGTCAAGAGCAGATTGGCGCGAGCCCGCCTGCGCATGCGAGATTGTCTCCAGGCGCATCGGGAACTTTTGCCGGCTGCGTTTCGTCTGGAAGATGAGGCAACTTGAACCCATGACTCGTCTTACCGACCACGACCTCGAGCAGCTATCAGCCTACTTGGATGGTGAACTCAAACCGTCCGAAGCGGCCGAGATCGAAGCGCGTCTGAAGGCAGAGCCCGAATTGCAGCGCAGCCTCTCTCAGCTCCGCTGGATGTCCGATAATCTGAAACGTCTGCCCACATTGCGCGCTCCAAGGAGTTATCGCTTGACTCCCGAGATGGTTGGCCAACGTACCGGTTCCTGGCGGCTTCCGGCGCTCCGACTGGCGACGGCGGTCATGGCGTTGGCTCTGGTAGCCGTGATCGGGCTCGACTTCTTGGGATCGGCCGGTCGGATGAGTCTGGCCGGCGCACCGCAGGCTATGGAGGCTCCGGCCAGCGTGCAGGACAGCGTCCAATCTGAGCAGGCGAGGACCGAGAAGACCGAGGCGGACTCACAGCCAGCGGCTGGCGCTCAGGCGGGTGCGGTTGAGGAAACTCCCCTGGCCAACGCGCTGCGGGCAGCCGAGCCCACGCCGGGAGCTGATCTGTCTTCTCCTGCGGAAACACCCCCGATGGCAATGGCTGTCCCACAAACAGGCAACACTGAGGCGCCGCCAACCATCACCCAAACACCACTTCCGGCAGAGCCTGTTGAGAGCGGCGAGGTTCGGGCAGCGCGTGACCAGAATACTGCGAGGATGGCCATCCTCCGGTGGAGCGAGATCCTGCTCGGGGCCGGGTTGCTCCTGCTGTTTGCCGTGCAGATCAAGAACCGCCGCTAGGCGATGTCCTACCACGATAGCGTTCGGTTCTGTCTCGCGTGTGGCAGTCCGGTGGAGCTTCAAGAGGCTTTCGGCAAAGAGCGACCGGTTTGCCCTAACTGCGGTCGGGTGCACTTCTTCGATCCCAAAGTGGCAGCGGCGATGTTTGTTGTCCAGAAGGGTGGCGTGCTCTTGGTCCGGCGCATCAACGAACCCGAGCTGGGAAAATGGAGCTTGCCCGCGGGCTTCGTGGATGGGGATGAAGACCCAAAGCTCGCGGCGGAAAGGGAGTGCTTCGAGGAGACTGGCCTGGAGATTGAGGCCGACCATCTCTTGGAGGTTATCCATCAGCCTGTGGAGACTGAAGGGGCGTCCATCGTCATCGTGTACCATGGCCGGCTCAAGGGGGGAACCTTGACGGCACGAGACGACATTGATGCGTCTGGTTTCTTCAGCTGGAAGGACCTGCCGCCGATTGCGTTTGAGTCCACCCGGACCATGATTGAGCGCTGGAAGCAGACAGAGTCGGGCGTGCTATAATCGCCTTCAGTTGCCCTCACGCGCAGGTCACCCCGATGCCCCGTAAAGTTCCCTGGGGACCCCCAACACAATTCCTGCTGTGGATCTTCGCAGGCTCAGCGCTGACCGCGCTTGTGACGGTCGGCGGCGTCGCATTGCTGATTGGCGATGCGGCCAACCTGCAAATCTCAAGCCTGGCGATCCTGGCCGTTGTGTGTTTCTTTATCAGCCTGATGCTGACCATGACCGGCTACTGGGTTGTGAAGCGCGGGCTTTTAACTCCCCTGGAGCAGTTGGCAGCCCACGAACAAGCGCTGGCCGACGGCGTGCCGGTGGATGAAGCCCAGTCTCTGTCCAAATGGGCTGTCCCTGAACTTCGGCAGCTGGCTTCATCTCGCAGCTTGGCCGCGCGTCGCCTGCGGACGATGGAACAACTCAGCCGGCTCATCGTGCAATCCAAGGATCCGATTCGACTGCGTGAACAAATGCTGCTGGCCGTCGTCAATGCCCTCGGTGGTGACCACGGAAGCTTGTGGGTATTGGCACCGGAGGGAGGGTTCTTCGTCGGCGTTGCTGAAACTGGTGCCGCCCGCGCAGGAGCCATGTCTTCCGTTGGGGTCAGGTTAACCCAGGTCTCGGAACCCTTGTTGGAGGCGCTCGAGCGCCAGGGGGAGCCCGTGCTGGTAATGGACCCGGGTGACCCGGCATATGCGAGTTTAATGGGGGAAGGCTTTATCGCCAGTCACGAGCCGGGACCGGTTCTGGGTGTGCCGCTGATGCAGCTGGGAAAGATGATCGGCTGCCTGCTTGTGTCCATGAACGATCGGGGGGTTGGGTTTGATGTCGCGGACCTGGCGCTGGCCAGACAAGTCGCCGCCTTTGCCGCGGTTGCCCTGGAAAACACTCGCAGCCAAGAAGCCGAGCGTGCGCGCACCTTACGCATGACTGCTCTGGCGGAATTGGCAACCACGTTGACCACCCGCCATCGCATGCGAGACGTCCTATCGGAGATTGTCTCCCGCGGGGCAGCCTTGGCGAACAGCGCCACATGCTCAGTGTTTATCCTGGATGAGTCGATCAACTCTCTGGTGCTCTCGGCCCAAGTTGGGTTGAGCAGTTCGGAGATCTCGATCAGCCTCCCGCTGAATCATCCTCTCGTTCAATCCTTCTTGCACCAGGGCCAACCCCTGATCGTTGAGGACATAGACCATGAAATGCCCGAATTGCGCGATTTGCTCGTGCGTGCTGACGTGAGTTCTATCTATGTTCTCCCCCTTCAGGCATCGGGGCGTATCCTGGGCGCACTCACGCTAGGATTCCTCGATCGTCGAAGGCCGGACGAAGCCGAATTGTCGGTATCCGAAATGCTGGCGAGTGTATCGGCCGCAGCTATTCAAAACGCCATTGCGTTTGAAGGCGAGGTGGAGCAACGCAACTTGCTGGCCACCGTGGCCGAGATCAGCCGCCGCGTCTCCGCCATCTTGGACACCGAATGGATGCTGAATGAGGTCTGCCGCCTTCTGGCAGGCGAGTTCGATTTTGAATGGGTCCATGTGCTGCTTGTCAATGAAGCCGCGGGCCAGCTCGGCTATGCTGCGGGGTTCGGCCCGCTGGGAAGGCAGCTCTCAATGGATGAGCTGGTGCTGCCGCTGGACGGCTCGAGCCTTGTCGGACGAGTGGTTCAAAGCAGCAAGGCCGAACGGCAGGGCGCGATCGCTGCAGATGCCTTTCAATCCTCGGAGCGGTCGCTGCACCAGGTGGAGTCCGAGATCGGGGTCCCGATCGTGGCTCATAATCGGGTAATCGGAGTCCTAGTTGTCCAGTCGTCTCGGCCACATGCGTTTGGCGCGGACGATGAGCGCTTGCTTGGCATCGTCACGGAACAGATCGGAGTGGCGTTGGACAACGCTCGTCATCACGCGCAGGTTCAGGCACAGGCGAGGTTGGACAGCCTTACCCAGGTGCTGAACCACGGTGCCTTTGTGACCGCGCTTCACGCCATGGTGGATGATGTCAAGCGCGATAAATTGGACTTGAGCTTAATCATGCTGGATGTCGATCACTTCAAGGCCTACAATGACCAATTCGGTCATGTGGCAGGCGATGTTGCGCTGAAGACGACAGTGCAGGCCATCAAAGCCAATGTCAAAAGCCGGGATGCGGTGGGCCGATGGGGTGGGGAGGAGTTTGGTGTGGCTCTGGCCGGCGCCAGCAAATCTCAAGCGCGTATGGTCGCCGACCGCATCAGGCAAACATTGTCCTCTCTCGAGCCTGTTGATCGGCTGGGAAGGCGGATGCCTTCGCCGACCGTGAGCCAGGGAATCGCTACCTTGGGAGAAGACGCGTCAGATGCCGACCAGCTGGTGGATGTGGCCGATCAGGCGCTGTACCGTGCAAAAGAACAGGGGCGGGATAGAGTGGTTGTGACGGGGTGGCAATGATGCGCTTCGATGTCTTCTCCCTGATGCCGGAGGTGATGGAACCCTATCTTCGGGCCAGTGTTATCGGTCGCGCTCAAGCCGAAGAGATCCTGGACGTCCGTCTCCACAATATCCGGGACTACGCCACGGATCGCCATCGTACAACCGACGACGTGCCCTACGGTGGTGGCGGCGGTATGGTTATGAAGCCCGAGCCGATCTTCGCCGCGGTTGAATCTGTCCTGGAGGAAATGTTAGGGAGGGTGCCGGTGATCCTCCTGACACCGCAGGGGCGGCCGCTGAACCAGAAGATGGCCGCCGCATTGGCGCAAGTCCCGCACCTGGCTCTGATCGCCGGCCGTTACGAAGGTGTCGATGAGCGGGTGCGAGAACACCTGGCGAGCGACGAGATCTCGGTCGGTGATTTCGTGCTCACCGGTGGTGAATTGCCGGCTCTGATGGTGATCGATGCCGTGGCGCGGTGGCTGCCGGGCGTCCTTGGGGATGCTTCGGCCGCGGAAAGCGATTCCCATTCTGGAGGATTGCTGGAGTATCCACACTACACACGGCCGGCCGAGTTTCGAGGTTGGGAAGTGCCAGATATTCTCCGGTCTGGAGACCATGCTGCCATCGAGCGATGGCGCCGCCGTCAGTCCCTGCTGAGAACTGTGGCACGAAGACCGGAACTCATTGCCTCCGTGGACCTCAGCGATGAGGACCGAGCTTTCTTGGCCGATCTTCCCGGGGAAGGTCACTCCCCGAGGACATCAATTGACGAAGGAGAAGGGGGATGAAGACAACTTTGGTGAGAACATGTTTCTGGCTTGGACTCATCGCAGGATTGGTGGGATGTTCGCGCCTACCCGAGCCAGCACTTCCGACATTGGCGCCCACAAAGAACGTGATAGTCGCACCGCCAACACCGACGCCGCCGCCGATCCATACTGATTTGATCGTGTGCCTGGCTCAGGAGCCTAGCTCTCTCTATCTTTATGGTGACACGAGTCGCGAGGCCGATACTGTCCTCGAGGCGATCTACGATGGGCCGATCGATGTGTTGGGGTTCCAGCCCAAGCCAGTCATCCTGGATGACCTGCCGAGCTTGGCCAACGGGGGAGCTCGTTTCGAAAGCGTCAGTCTCCGATCAGGTGATATCTACGTCAACCCCGAAACGGATCAACCAGAATCTCTCGCTCGCGGCAAGCCCTACTTGCCTTCCGGCTGCACGCAGGCAAGTTGCGTTCAGACCTACACGGGTGGTGCGGTAGACCTGGACCGGCTGGTGGCCGATTTCAGGCTGAAATCAGATCTGGCTTGGTCCGACGGAGAACCGCTCACCTCGGCCGACTCGGTCTATTCCTTCACCCTGGATGGGGATCCGGCCACACCCAGCACCAAGTATCTCTTTGCGCGTACCTTCAGCTACAAAGAGGTCGATGACTTGACGGTGGAATGGATCGGACTGCCTGGATTTATCGATGCGGACTACCGATCGAACTTCTGGACGCCGCAGCCGGAGCATGTGCTCGCGGGGATGTCTGCTGGCGAGGTGCGGACATCCAAGCTGGCAGCCAGAATGCCCATCGGATGGGGGCCCTACCAAATCAGCCATTGGACAGCTGGAGAACAGATCGTTCTCACTCCGAACACCAGCTACTGGGCGAATTGGCCCGAGGAACAGGGATTCGAGCGCTTGATCTTCCGCTTCCTGGGAGATCAGGGCGGCAGCGCCATTGAACAGGTCAAGACGGGGGAGTGTGACATCTTGGACGAAACGCTGCTCGGGCCGGGCGACGTGCCGCAGTTGGGTGCCGCCCAAGAGGCCGCCGACCTGAGATATACCAGTGTTCCTGGACAGCTGGTGATGCGGATGGACATGAATCTGGATCCCGTATCAGGTGGAACGGTGGCAGGATTGTTTTCGGACGCTCGCACCCGGCATGCCCTGTCGGCATGCATTGACCGACAGGAGATCGTCGATTCGGTGCTGCATGGCACGGGTGAACCTGCGGACAGCTATCTGCCCCCATCGTTCCCGCTGTATTCAGCGCCCGCGACACCGGAAGTCTACGATCCAGCCGCCGGACGAAAACTCTTGAACGATGTGGGCTGGATGAGTGGGCCCTCTGGTTCCGAGGTAAGAAAAGCGAGCGGAATCCCGGACGTAAAGGACGGGACACAATTGAGTTTCGAGGTGCTGATGCCGACGGGAGACGTCTATGCGAGCCTTGGCACCACACTAGCGACCGAATTGGCCAAGTGTGGCGTTGAGGTCAATGTGAAGATGGTGGACACGGCTGATCTCTTCGCCAGCTGGCCGGACGGGCCGGTCTTCGGTCGGACGTTTCAAGCGGTGGTCTGGTCTTGGCCGACTCTGACCTCTCCGCCGTGCGATATGTTTGCCAGCTGGGAAGTGCCGTCCGATGACCACCCATATGGCAGCAACGCATCCGGGTTCAACGACCAGGCGTATGACGCAGCATGCAGGCAGTCCCTGCTGGGGGTGCCAGACAACGCCGCCTATGGGGACGCGGTCATCCAGACCCAAGATATCTTGAGAGATCAACTGCCTGCGATCCCACTGTTTGTCCGTCCCAGGATGGTCGCATTCGCCCCGTGGGTGTGCGGCTTTGCTCTCGACCCCTCCTCGCCAAGCGTTTTTTGGGACATGGAGCAATTGCATGCCTGTCCGTCTGGCAATTAAGGTCCTTCATGCAATGATGACGTAAGATCCATGCCTTAGAATTGATCAGGAATTGATTTGAACCAGTTGAGCCTTCCAACCGTAGATAGGGAAACGAAGTCGCAGAGAAATGGCCCAAAAACTGGTCCAAAATAGCGACAAAGATCTGATTCTAGAGCTCCAAAGCGGTAACCTCGACGCTCTGGGCGTGCTTTATGATCGCCATCAACAGAGAGTGTATCGAACCGCGCTGATGATCACCAACGACGAAGACGCGGCGTCCGACTTGTTGCAGGACGTCTTCCTTCGGATGTATCGGTTTGCGCACCGCGTTGATCCTGACCGGCCGCTTGAGCCGTGGCTCTACCGAGTTACGGCCAACCTGTCGTACACATGGATCAAGAAACGAAAACGCTGGATGCGCTATCTGGGTGAGCTAGGGGAATGGTTGAGCAGAGAAGTCCGTCCGACGCCCCATCATCAACTTGAAATCCAGGAACAATCCGACCGTGTTCGCCGGGCGGTGGCCCTGTTGCCATTCCCGCAGCGGGTCGTGGTGGTGATGTACTACGTGAATGATTTGCCCATGAGCAAGATCGCTGAGATCTTGGGCGTACCCGAAGGTACCGTGAAATCGCGAATGTACTACGCGCGCGCAGCCTTGAAGAAGAGGCTGCGTACGGAGGCCTGGCAAATGACATTGGCGACGTATGAGTTTTCTTAGGTTGTTCAACGAGCCGGATTTCGACTACGAATTGAAGCAGACTCTGCACGAATGGCGGGTTGAGGTCTCCGCGCCTCTCGATACACGCAGGCGGGTGCTGGAAATGGCGGCCCTATCCCTGGATACGGCTCGCCCCGGTTCCCGAAAGACCTCCCTGAAGAGTGCGCGGCTGCCGACCTACAAGGACGTTGAACACCGGAAGGCGGACAACATCATGTTGTACGCTAGCCCTTTGGGGTTGGGCATCATCAGCCTCAGAGCCTAATGGTCTATTGGTAGATACCTTGTCCGGACAACCTGGCTGGCCAAAATTGAATATGGTTGACGACGGCTCATTTGTGGGTATAATCGCCGCAGGTGCAATAGCTCACAGAGTCCAGAATCCAAAGGCAGGGCGTGGATGATCAAGTCGCGGCCTGCCTTTCCGACCCGGGTCAGGGTTGCAGGGACGACAGGATTTGATTCGGGTTGGCGTGACCCGGTCGCGCGTCGGCAGGGGATCGATCAACGACGCGATCCTCATATTAATACATAAGGGACGGAGAGAACCGCTTGTCTCGACACATTTTGGAAGTTAAGGACCTGACAACCAGGTTCCATACCGACGAAGGGACGGTCAAGGCGGTCAACGGCATTTCGTACAGCATTGAAGAAGGCGAGTCGGTCGGTATTGTAGGTGAGAGCGGTTGCGGCAAGAGCGTGTCGGTTCTCTCTGTGATGCGCCTGCTACCTGAACCGCCGGCGACGGTCCAGGGGCATGTCATCTTCAACAACCAGGATATTCTCAAGCTTCCCCAATCCAAGATGCGGTCCATCCGTGGCAGCCAGATTGCCATGGTGTTCCAGGATCCCATGACATCCCTCAACCCCGTGCTCACTGTGGGCCTTCAACTCAAAGAGCCGCTGATGGTCCACCTGGGCATGGGCGAGGAAGACGCCGAGGAACGGGCTGCCCAACTCTTGGAACTTGTAGGTATTCCGAACGGGCGCGATCGCCTGGACGACTACCCGCACCAATTCTCTGGCGGGATGCGACAGCGGGCGATGATCGCCATGGCTCTGAGCTGCAACCCGACCTTGCTTATCGCCGATGAGCCGACGACGGCGTTGGACGTGACCATCCAGGCCCAGATCATCGACCTTGTTCTCCGATTGCGCGAACAGTTTGGGATGTCGCTGATCTGGATCACGCATGACCTGGGCGTGGTTGCTGGGTTGGCGGATAGAGTCCTGGTGATGTATGCGGGGTACATTGTCGAGGATGCCCGCGTGGATGATCTGTACACGAAACCGATGCATCCCTACACTTCTATGCTTCTAAGATCGTTGCCGCGGATGGACAAGGACGCCGGCAACAAACTCGAATCGATCGAAGGTCTTCCTCCAGACCTGGTTGATCTGCCGTCGGGCTGTCCCTTCGCCGAGCGGTGTCCTTACGCGAAGGATCTTTGCCGGGAGCACAACCCGCATTTGTTTGCGATGGAGCCCAATCACCGAGCTGCCTGCTGGGTCAATATGGAAACCAACGAATTGAGGCAGGACATGCTGGCTGAGGCGGGCATTCCGATGCCGGAGCCGGTGGCATGACAGAGACCAACGGCAAGCCCCTGGTTCGCGTCGACGATCTAAAGAAGCATTTTCCGATTACGCGCGGCATTTTCCTTCAGCGGCAGGTCGGCGCGGTCAAGGCCGTGGATGGCATCAGTTTCGAGATTTTTCAAGGGGAGACTCTCGGTTTGGTCGGCGAGAGTGGATGTGGAAAATCGACCACGGGCCGCACGATTCTTCAGCTCTATCCACCCACGTCCGGGCATGTCTTCTTCGGTGACACTGATCTGGCCGAAGCGGGAGCCGAGAAGCTGCGCAGCCTGCGGCGCGATCTGCAGATTATTTTCCAAGATCCCTACGCCTCGCTCAACCCTCGCATGACGGTAGGAGCGATTGTCGGGGAACCATTGGATGTCCACAAAATTGGCAGCCGTCGCGAGCGTCGCGAACGCGTCGAGGAATTGCTGCGGCTGGTGGGCCTCAACCCCTACTTCATCAACCGCTATCCGCATGAATTCTCCGGTGGCCAACGTCAGAGAATCGGCATTGCCCGAGCCCTCGCTTTGGAACCCGAATTCATCGTATGTGACGAACCCATTTCCGCTTTGGACGTGTCCATCCAGGCCCAGGTGGTCAACCTGCTCGAAGAACTGCAGGAGAAGCTGGGACTCACCTACTTGTTTATCGCTCACGACCTGAGCATGGTTCGCCACATCTCAGACAGAGTGGCAGTCATGTATCTGGGCAAGATCATGGAACTGGCCGATCGAGAGGAACTCTACACCAATCCTCTCCACCCGTACACACAAGCGCTGCTTTCGGCGGTCCCTATTCCGGATCCGGGCAAGGAAAAGCGCCGCAAGAGGATTATTCTGGAAGGGGACGTGCCAAGCCCGGCCAACCCGCCATCAGGTTGTCAATTCCATACACGCTGCCCGTTGGCGGTCGAGGTCTGTGAGAACGTGGTTCCCGAATGGCGGGAGATATCCCCCGGGCATTGGGTGTACTGCCACCTGGTTTAGAATATGGCCAGCCTGGCTGCGTGAGCAGGCCGGAATTCGTTGAAAGAAGAAGCTGGTAGCGACCCGCATAAGATCGAGAGGAGGTGGTGCGATAGGGAGAAAGTGTCAAGCAAGACCAACCCGTTTGGGATCGCAAATTTATGACTCTTGGAAGGAGAAGAGAGCGCCATGAGAACAAGCAAGTTCATGATGGTGTTCGGGGTGCTGGTTGTCGCCAGCATGGTCCTGACCGCCTGTGGCGGAACCGCCGCTGTCCAAACCGTCGAGGTGACTCGAATGGTCCAGGGCACACCGATGACCGAAGTCATCACCGCGACACCGGGTCCCCAGGCAATGGGGCCCAAGGTAGTTCGCGATGCTGCGACCATGGGTGTAGGCGACGTCCCGACCCTCGACCCATCGACCTCAACTGATACTTCGTCAGTCCAGGTGGTTGAAGAGCTGACCGTTGGACTTACTCGCCAGAATGAAGCGACGGGTGAGATTCTGCCGGCCATGGCTACCTCGTGGGATACGAGCGCTGATGGCAAGACGATCACTTTCCACCTGCGCGACGATATTCCTTGGGTGCGCTGGGACGGTTCGAAGGTCGTCCAGGTAATGGACTGCGACGGCAACCCGCGTATGGTGACAGCGCAGGACTTCATGTATGGCCTGCTTCGCACCATCAACCCTGCCACGGCCTCGTCCTACGCTTATGTGTTGGGCTTCGCTGTCGCGGGTGCAGATGCCTACAACAGTGGTGACGGTACGGCCGCCGACGTTGGCGTGTCCGCTCCCGATGCCACCACCCTGGCTATTACGTTCAACCAGGCGGCAGCGTACAACGTCAACATCGCCGGTATGTGGATCGCCCGGGCAGAGCCGAGCTGGGTGATCGACGGTGATGACTGCACCGAGGCCCGTGGTGATCGCTGGATCGAGCCCGGCTTCATGCAGAGCTATGGCCCCTTCGCTCTGAAGGAATGGGTCCATGACTCGACGCTGACCATCGTCAAGAACCCCTTCTGGCCCGGTATGGACAACATCCCGCAGCCGAAGATCGACGAAGTTCAGTTCAGTATGCTGGACTCCCAGCCTGCCTTCGCCGCTTATGAAGCCGGCGATGTGGACTACTCCGCCGTTCCTCTGTCCGACATCGACCGGGTGAAGGCCGATCCTCAGCTCTCCAAAGAGCTGCACATCGCACCCTCACCCTGCACCTACTACTACGGGTTCAACACCCAGGCCCCGGTAGTGAGTGATCAGCGCGTCCGCCTGGCTCTGTCCGAGGCCGTTGATCGCCAGAGCTTGATCGACAACGTCACCAAGGGCGGCCAGCTGCCGGCGCACTGGTTCTCCGTCCCCGGTCTGGCAGGCGCGCCGAGCCCTGACAACTACCCCGATCTGGGCGTGTACTACAACCCCGACGATGCCAAGGCTCAGCTCCAGTCCTACCTGGATGACACCGGCCAGACGGCCGATCAGCTCGACCTGACCCTGATGTTCAACACTTCTTCTGGGCACCAGCAAATTGCTGAGGCGATCCAGCAGATGTGGAAGGACAACCTGGGCGTTGACGTCAAGCTGACCAACCAGGAATGGAAGGTCTACCTCAACACGATCCGCGACCCCAAGGGGACCCCGCAGATCTGGCGGTTGGGCTGGTGCCAGGACTACCCGGATGCCAACAACTTCCTCAAGGAAGACGTGGGCTTCGGTGGTTCGGCCAATCCGACCGAAGGTGGCGGCTTGAACTGGAACGATCCTAAGTACGAGGATCTGCTGAACCAGGCGGCCACGGAGACCGATGCTCAGAAGCGCACCGATCTGTATGCGCAGGCTGAGGAAATCCTGGTCAAGACCGACGCGGCGATGATCCCGATCTACTGGTACACCTCCGTCTCGGTAACCAAGCCGTACATCGAGCGAACTTTCTCGGTGATCCAGCGGCAGTCGTACGAGAAGTGGGATGTGATGCCCCACTAGGCTTTCTCAAGCCTGAAGTGGTTGTTTGGAGGGGCGTACGCCCCTCCAAACAACCCTTCTCATCTACCCGGCAGCGGTTTGCGCCCCTGATGCATTCAGAGACACAACCCGGTGTTTGGTAGGCCAAAACCTAGTGGAGTGTGGCCATGGCACGGTTCATTATTCGACGTACGATGTGGATGTTCTTGGTCTTGCTGGTGGTGTCGGCGGTGACCTTTATCTTGGAGCACTCCGTCCCAGGTGGTCCCTTCGACCAGGAAAAGGCCCTTCCCCCCGAAATCATCGCCAACCTCAACGAACGCTATCACTTGGATGAACCTCTGCCACAGCAGTACATTCGCTTTTTGAACGATGTACTGGTGCCGCACCTGTCGACCATCCCTCCGGGTAATTCACTCCAAGACAGCGCCGTATTCAACATCAAGATCAGCGACGGGCGCTGGCTCAAATGGATGAACTTCGGCCCATCGTATGCTTCCCGGAGCCGGACGGTCAACGACATCATCCGCGACCAACTTCCGATATCAGCTCAACTAGGAGTCTTCGCCCTCTTGGTGGCGATGGTGGTTGGGATGCCTTTGGGAATCCTCGCCGGGCTGCGACAGAATTCGGTCTGGGACTACCTGGGCATGGGGGTGGCCGTCTTCGGTGTATCGGTGCCAGTGATTGTGCTTGGCCCGACACTGGTGTGGATCTTTGGCGTGTCGCTCAAGTGGCTTCCGACGAATGGTTGGGGGGCTCAACCGCCCTATCTGCTGGGTTTTCTGCCCAGAGAGCTGGACGCCAATTTCATCAAGCACGCCGCTATGCCATCCGTGGCCTTGGGCTTGGGCAGCTCGGCGATTATCGCCCGTCTCACAAGGGCCAGCCTGCTGCAGGTCGTGCGTGAGGACTATATCCGCACGGCGAGAGCCAAGGGCCTGGTGGAGCGGATTGTCATCTTGCGCCACGCGATGAAGAACTCACTCATCCCGGTGGTGACAATACTTGGGCCCCTGTTTGCCGCCCTGGTGACGGGGACGTTCGTCACCGAATTGATCTTTGGCATCCCCGGGATGGGGAAGTACTTTGTGACAAGCATAACAAACCGAGACTATCCGGTGATCATGGGCACGATTCTGCTCTACGCCATGTTTCTTGTCGTGGCCAACTTGGCGGTGGATATTGTCTATGCCTGGCTTGACCCCAGGATCCGGTACAGTTAGGCCCTAGGAGACACAAGTGGCGACACAAGCTGACGTTTTCGAAGCTGGGCGAGAGCCTGAATTCAACGAAGAGGCCAGAAAGGGCCAGAGCCTGTGGGTGGACTCCTACAGGCGGTTGATCCGCAACCGGGCTGCGGTCATCGGCGGTGCGCTGGTGATCATCCTGGTTTTGATGGCGATCTTCGCCCCGCTGATCGCACCCAAGTCCTTTTCTGAGCAGGTCTTGACCGACAATAATAAGGTTCCGGAGTGGATGTTTTCCATCTTCCCGTCCATGAAGGGCTATGCCAACGTCAGCTCCGACTATCTGATTGGGGCCGACTATGTCGGTCGTGATCTGCTAAGCCGGATCATCTACGGCGCCAGGGTATCCCTGGCTGTGGCGTTTGTCGGCCCGATCATCAGCATGCTGGTGGGTGTCACCTATGGGAGCATTTCTGGGTACTTCGGTGGGCGCCTGGACGATCTGATGATGCGCGTCGTGGACGTGATGTATGCCTTCCCCAGCTTGTTGTTTATCATTCTGTTGATGGCGTTCTTCCGCTCGACCCTGGCTAAACCCGATCCTGGAAGTTTCAGCTACATGCTCAGCGATATCGACACCAAGATGGGGGGCATGTTCTTCATCTTTATCGGGATCGGTGTTACGGCCTGGCAGAACATGGCCCGCCTCACCCGTGGCCAGGTGCTCTCGGTGCGTGAAAAGGAGTATGTAGAGGCGGCACACGCCATTGGCGCACGCAACTACCGGGTTATGACCAAGCACATTCTGCCCAATATCATCGGTCCATTGGTCGTGGCTGAAACCTTGGCTATCCCTTCGTATATCCTGACCGAGGCGTTCCTATCGTTTATCGGCCTTGGAGTCAACCCGCCAACACCCTCGTGGGGAGCAATGATATCCGATGGCTCCCGCGTCGTCCGCAGCTATCCCAATCAAGCGCTCTTCCCAGCGATCGCATTGGCGATCACTATGTTCGCATTCAACTTCCTGGGTGATGGTCTGCGCGATGCGCTTGATCCGCGCTTGCGTGGCACGCGTTAGCGTGCCAGGAAAGTCAGACCGGTTCGAGACTGAGCCGCCGGGTTGCCAAGGCGACCCGGCGCTTCTTTTCGGGACTGTGAGATAGATGGATGCATCCCCAAAGATGTCATTGCCCGGTAGCGGTGCCACCACGGGCCTCTAGCGACCATCGGTAGGAATCACAATGCAGCGCAAACAGTGGGCGTTCGTGGCGGCTGCCATCGTCATTGGCTTGCTCGGGGTCGGAGCCTGGCAGGTCTATGCCAGCCGGGCTGTTGAACCGGTGAGCATGGCGCCTTCGAGCATGATGACCCCCTCGGCTGGTATCACGACTTACAGCAACTACGACCAGCCGGGGTTGGCGCAGGCAGATGTCGGCGCCAAGATCTACGGCGATTGGTGCATCACCTGCCATGGCGATCGAGGGCAAGGGTTGACGGATGCGTGGCGTGCGACCTGGGACCCTGAGCATCAAGACTGCTGGCAATCGAAGTGTCACAGCCTGAACCATCCGCCCGGAGGCTTCCAGCTGCCCCGCCACGTTCCGGCCATCATCGGCCCAACCACGTTGTCCGAGTTCAAGACGGCCGACGATCTCCACCAATTCATCAGTCACAAGATGCCGTTCCAAGACCCTGGCGTTCTTGACGCCGATGCCTATTGGGCGCTGACCGCTTACCTGCTGCGGCAAAATGGTCTGGTTCCAACTGGCGCTCAGGTCACCTCGGATAGCGCCGGATCGATCGCCATTCAACGCTGAAACAGGCCCCAATCTGTCGTATAAAGTAGATAAGTGACCACGGCCTCAAATTGCTGGCATGACGGCGGCAAAGGAAGGCGGCGATGACCCGTCAACGTATCCTTGCAGCTACCGGTGTCATATTGCTTGCAGCAGGGGGTTGGGGGTTATGGAGTTTTCGCGCTTCCACCCAGATCAAGAACACATCCCAGACGATCGAATCATCCATAAGTCCAGAAGACGATATCACCAAGTATGGTCATTTCAACGCACCGGGGCTGGATCAGATGCAAGTTGGCGAGTTCATCTACCAAGACTGGTGCGAAGCATGTCATGCCGATACGGGTTTAGGTCTGACCGCCGGCTGGTTGGCTCAATGGGATCCAGAGCATCAGAACTGCTGGCAAGCCAAGTGCCACAGCACCGATCATCCATCGGATGGTTTCGTGATTCCCCGATTTGTTCCACCGGTGGTGGGTCCGACAGCGCTGAGCCGTTTCGAAACCGCTTCGGACCTTCACATCTATCTCAAGGACGAGATGCCGTACGCGGAGAAGGGTGTGTTGGACGACCTCATGTACTGGGCCTTGACCGCCAATCTGCTCGATCGCAATGACATCCCATTGGATACGACGCTGGTTGGACCTGGCAACGCGGCTTTGATTCGCTTGGGGCGTTGAGCGCGCCGCCACGTAAGTTTGAAGGCCAGGAGCAGCGGATCGCCGCGTTCGAAGTGGTCCGTAGTGATAGCCCCACAGTTTGATTGCCCCGTCCCATCCGTGTGCTACAATCGGCCGCATGACCCCGCCCCGGATCCTCCTGGTGGACGATCAACGCCAGGTAAGTAGAGTTCTCCGTTCGGCACTCGAGGTCTCCTCCAAGGACTACATCATCAACGACGTTTCATCTGCGGAGGAAGCCCTGCTGGAGATCTCGCGTGGACCGCTGGACTTGCTCGTAACCGACCTGCGGCTGCCCGGGATGACCGGCCTAGAACTGGTCGAACGAGTCCTGGAAATCAACCCCAAAGCCAGGTCCATCCTCATCACGGGTGATCCAACCGAAGCTGTCCGCCGCCGAGCGGAGGCCTTGGGGGTTATCGCCTTTCTGCGCAAGCCGATCGGCACCAACATGTTCCTGGAAATTGTCGAACACGCACTGGCGGAATTGATCGGTGCCGAAAGTGTCCCGGGAGTCGGACCCGGGCTCCCGAAGGCGGCGTCTTCGAAGCTGATGGACCTCCGCCAGGAGCTGGGCGCCGAAGCCGTGATGTTGATCGATGCCGACGGCAAACTTGTCGCTCGCTCGGGCGAAATTCAAGACCTCGACCTTGAAACCGGGCTCCCTTCGCTCATGGCAGCGCATGAAGCAGCTCTAAAGGTTAGCCGCTTTCTCCGGGCGGAAGCCCCTTCCAACTTCCATCATTTTGATGGGGAGACCCACGATCTCTATCTCACGAATGTCGGCGAGCAGTATGTTCTTCTGATGGTGTTCCGGGGACGTCAGGAGGCAGGTCAAATGGGGGCCGTTGTGCATTTCGGCCGTCGTGCAGCTGAAGGCCTGTTGGATCTCTTGAACCAGGATCAGAAGGAAGATCGCCAGGTTGTTCAGGCAGAGGTTCTTGAACACGGAACGGAGGGTGAAGTGGCCAAAAAGGATATCAAGCCAGAAGATCTCGAACAAGCGGCCAAAGACGTAGACTCTTCCGGGGCCGAGTCTTTCTGGGAGCAGGCCGTTTCAGATTCGCCGGGCCGGCCGGAAGCTGAAGGCGACGCTCTGACCTACGAAGAAGCCCGCAAAATGGGTCTGGTGGATGATGAGGAATCCGCTTGAGCATTGAATCCAATTGCGTCCTTGATGTGGACGGCTGAGGAGATCGAAACCAACCTCGTGGCTTTCAGGTCGACGAGAAACGAATTCATGCCAGTCGCTATGTTACAATTTCGCTTTCCCGCCTCAAAGGTGGGTCCGTTGGGGCGTGGTGCAACGGCAGCACAGCGGACTTTGAATCCGTTAATCCAGGTTCGAATCCTGG
>Ga0315540_10000750_pt1 | contig 18498 bp, 13 predicted proteins | sample SalMarSW160110MG_FD_203677 | JGI IMG/M metagenome (GOLD analysis project Ga0315540, IMG submission 203677) | Salt marsh sediment microbial communities from the Plum Island Ecosystem LTER, Massachusetts, United States - Salt Marsh Sediment SW1601-10 ...
ATTGCATATAGAGAGCTAAAATACTATGCCTTTCCCTGCCGGGCTACTGTCTCGGTGGCCCGCTTGATCTCATCAGGATCGCCCAGATAATAATTCTTAATAGGTTTCAAACTCTCATCCAGTTCGTAGATCAAGGGAATTCCCGTGGGAATATTTATACCCACAATATCGACATCAGATACATCATCGACGTATTTGACAAGAGCCCGAATGCTGTTTCCATGAGCTGATATGATGACCCGTTTGTCTGAGCGAATCAGGGGTACGATGACCTCGTGCCAGTAAGGGAGAAACCTCTCCACAGTATCTTTTAGACATTCCGTTAATGGAAGATCTTTATTGTCCAGGTCCTTATATTTAGGGTCATTACCGGGGGATCTTTCATCTGTCTTTTCCAGCGCCGGCGGCCGGATATCATAACTTCTCCTCCATTTCAGCACCTGATCCTCACCATATTTTGCGGCTACTTCGGCCTTGTTCAGACCTTGCAGGGCGCCATAGTGCCGTTCATTCAATCTCCATGAGATGTTTACCGGTAACCACATGAGATTCATCTCATCCTGGACGATCCACAGGGTCCGGATCGCCCGTTTGAGCACTGAGGTAAAGGCCACATCAAAGGAGTACCCCTCCTTTTTCAAAATTTTCCCGGCCTGCTTTGCTTCCTGGATCCCTTTTTCTGACAGGTCTACATCCGTCCAGCCCGTGAAACGGTTTTCTTTATTCCAAATGCTCTCACCGTGTCTAAGGAGTATCAAATTTGTCATTACTGTGCCTCCATTATGCGACATAAACAGTCCCACATAGCATCTTTTGTCTCCCAGTCATTTCTGTTGGTATGCTTTGCTCAGGATGGCGACATCTTCCAGTCCCAGCTCACTATACGGATGCCTTGTCAAATGGTGTAGGAGTAGTTTTTCCTTGACAACCGAAGGCCATATAGATGTTAGGCTGCTATTTATTGTCTTTTAATGTTTTTATCCCCAGCAGAGTATAAGCTGGACAATTCCCAAGAAAACTAGTGATAAAGAATACTATTGCAAAGATTCCTAGAACAGTTGCAGTCATACCCGATATTTTGCCGTTGAAATACAATATCGCTACGATTACTGCTAATGATATTCTAATTCCCCGGTCAACGGTTCCCATGTTTTTTTTCATCTCATTTCTCCATTCCAGGTGAATATTATGACAACCTCCTAATCTTTTACGATGGTATAATCAAAATAATATATCAAGTTTTGTGCCAAGCAGGATGAGTTCGAATAATTTTCATGTATCCTATTTATTTTAATCGAATAAATAGATCAAAGCGGCCGGCAATGGAGGGCAGAATCGGCGAAAAACATGGTCATATATCACCAGTGGTCATATATGACACATTTTGGGAATCTCCGGCATGGTGCGAATGGTTCTTTGTGAGGCAATATGAATTGGCATTCGACTGCCTGAGGCAGATCGGAAAAAATAGGCCGGTTAAGGCCTACGGATACCCAGTTTTCGCATACGAGCGCGCAAGGATTTCAGCCGCACTGTTTTTTCCGCTGACTTTTCACCAGGTCATCTCAAGCACCTGAGCAATGTGGTCACGTTCAACCGTTTTCAGTGTTTTCGGAGCCGCCGTTAAAACCTTTTGACGCATATTTCGTGTACTCATGATTCTTTAATTTACATCTCCTCCAGCGATTTGCCCTTGGTCTCTTTCACGGCAGTCCAGACGAAGAAGACGGAGATGATGGCGGCCAAGGTGTAAATTCCGTAAGCTCCCGCGAAACCAATCGCCTTGAGCAAAGGAAGGAAACTCACGGTGACCGCGAAGTTGGCCACCCAGTTCGTGGCCCCGGCGACGCCCAGCCCCGCGCCGCGCCGCCGATTGGAAAACATTTCGCCCAGCAGGACCCACATGACCGGCCCCCAGGAGACGGCGAAGGCGATGATATAGAGATTCGCCGCGGCCAATCCGAACAGCGAAGCCGCGTGACTGATTACGGGCGTGCCGCCGGCACCCACGCCGGCGGTTCCAAAGACTATCGCCATCGCACCCAAGCTCAGAGCCATGCCGATGGAACCGGCGATCAGCAGCGGTTTGCGGCCCACCCGGTCAACGAGCAAGATGGCCGGGATCGTAGCCAGGATGTTGACCAGCCCAGTGAGCAGATTTATCCGCAAAGCCCATTGCTCGGTCACCCCCGCCGCCTTCCAGAGCACGTCGCCGTAATAGAAAATGATGTTGATGCCAACGAACTGCTGGAGGGCCGCCAAACCCATCGCCACCCACACCACCGAGGCAATCCGGCGCGTCCCCGGGACGAGGACATCCGATAATTGCGGTTTGTGCTCGCCCTGCAGACTCTTTTCGACTTGGAGCACCAAGGCGTCCGCGTCGCCGCCGATGCGCGCGAAGATTTGCCGGGCCTGTTTCTGCTTGCCGCAGATAACGAGAAAGCGCGGAGATTCCGGGATCAGCAGAACGCCCAACAGAAACGCGGCGGAGGGCACCGCTTCCATCCAGAACATCCAGCGCCAGGCCGTGGCCCCTAACCAGAAGACCGCTCCTGCCTTGCCGGCGAGCTCGACGAGAACGTCGTTGCTCAGGAACGCGCAGAACAGGCCCAGCACGATGGCCAACTGTTGCAGCGAGGCCAGTCGCCCGCGCAAGTGTGCCGGTGCCACTTCGGCGATATACATGGGTGCCAGCACACTGGCGGCCCCGATGCCGACGCCGCCCAAGATGCGTGAAGCGATGAAAATACCAACGAAACCGGCGGCACCGGAGCCAAAGGCAGTGATCAGAAATATGACGGCAGCCACCAGCATGGTGGGGCGACGACCGATCCGATTGGCCAGGGCGCCCGCGCTAAAAGCACCCACAGCACAGCCCAGCAGAACGGACGCGACAGCGAAGCCAGTCACCACCGTCTGGGTGCTGAAAGCGACTGACAAGGCTTTCACGGTTCCATTGATGACCCCACTATCGAAACCAAACAGGAAACCGCCGATGGCAGCCGCTGCCGAAATCATCACGACATAAATGGGGCTGCCGGCAGGATGAGCCTTCGATGCGGTTTTAATGTCTGACTTGGACTTATTCATAACTTGGTTCCTTTCGCGTCGCGTTTTTTAAAAGTTGACGCCGAGCTGGCAGCCGAGGACCAGTGCATTGGCAATTTGTCCCGTGCCGCCCGGCCGGATGACGTATTGAACATCCGGCTGGAAAAAAAGCGCGCCTTTGCGCAAACTAAACCGATAGGTTCCCTCCAGAACAATCTCGTGGCTCTGCACTCCAACGGTCGGGTCGAGCAGTTGCTCGCGCTCCTGGGCACTGCGCAGGTCGCTGCTGAATTCGCCGAAAACCATTCCGAAGCCGACGACGTCGGCGGGACGGGACGCCAGGATGCCGCGGCAGGCGACACCCGCAGTGAAAAAATAAGGCATCTGGCTGACCGATTGGTCAGGGGAAACCAGGACCGATCCGAAAACGCCCAGTCCGCGATTGCTGGTTGGCTCCGCGAATGGAATCAGCACCTGGTCGAACATTCCATAGAAACCCCAATTGTCCTGCTTGGTCCCGGCAGGCTGGGCATAGCCGATGGTAGTGTAGTCGGTAAAAGAGTTGTGGTCATACCAAAAGCCCGCCTTGTAGTTACCTAGAAACTGGCTGTCGCCGGGAAGCCCGTTGCGTTTGTAGCCGACCTCGGCCATCGCAAACACGGGGCCGTTCATGGACATGTCCGCCCCGTGGTTGTCGTCCGCACGGATGGATGAATCGCCATTGTAAACACCGGCCATGACGTAAGTTCGCTTGGCCGGCTTCACTTTGATGCGAGCGCCCCAAGTGGCGTTGGGATAGGCGCTCATGCCGGGCGAGTTGAAGAAAATCCCGACCGGATTGCCGTCGAACCCATTTTGCATGAACAAATAGTCATAGGCGCTGACCAGAAAGTCGTCGCCGGCACCGATGCGACCGAGCCGGAGGTCAACCCGGTCATCGAAGAGCTTTTGTTGGTAAGCCAGGTCTATGAGATGGAACGTCTCGCCACCATAGACCTGTTGAATGGTGAAAACATTGCCAACGTGCTTCTGCGACAAGCTCGTTCCGTCACGCTGCGACATCGTTACGAGGAACGAACCCCCTTCAAGACCGGCCAGCTTGTCCAGGTCGAACAGCAGCCCCAGGCCGATATTGTCGGCGTAGGCAACACCCTGGCTCCGTCCCCCGGTTGGATTGCCCACAATGTCGCTGACATAAGTCAAAGTCGGAGTGATGCCCAGATCCGCCAGTTTGGGAAGCAAACCGGCCCAATCACCCAACAAGTGCTCGCGTGGCAGCGTCAAAAGGAAAGGACGGTCGTGAATCGGAACCTGTGAGTTGTCGCCGCTCGCTTCTTCAAAGAGGCCGGGGGCAGTGTTTGTATCCTGGCGGTTATCAAACAGCGCGCCGAAACTGGTGTTGGTTGTCATCCCGGACGCTGCCGGCTGTGATGCGGGTTCTTGAGCGCGAACGACCGGCGCCGACACAAGCAGCGCCAAGATCATCAGCCACTGGAGATATTTTCGAGGGTTCATGACCGTGTCCTTGTCAAGTTTGTTCGCCGAGGCCTTCCGCCCGTGGTTGGTAAACGCTGGGTCGTTGGCATTCTTACCTGTATTTTTCTGACTTTCTTTCGTCCATGAGCGAAGCGCTGGGGAGCGAGGAGGAACTGCGCTCGTGCGCTTTGTCCCAGAGGCGGAATCCGCCAAGAAATTGGTTGGCATTGCCGCCAGCGCGGCAGCCGACAGGCAGCATTTTTAGCTTATGGACGTTGCCGCCACCGAGCACGACATCGTCTGGTTCGAGGGCGGCGACCAGACGTTGCACGACATCAGCCACATAACCCCGCCACTTTTTCGTGCCATGCTTCTTCAGTCCCCGAATCCCGACATAGTCCTCAAACGTCGCCCGCTTGTAAGGCAAATGCCCCAACTCCATCGGCAGGATGAAACCATCCAGAATCAGGGTTGACCCCAAACCGGTTCCCAGCCCCAGAAACAGCATCTTGCCGCCTTTGTAGCCGCCCAAAGCCTGCATGACGGCATCGTTCACTACCTTGACGGGACGTTTGAAGGCGGCTTTGAAGTTGAAACCGACCCATCCTTTTCCCAAATTCCACGGTTCCGAAACGGGCCGGTTCCCGCGGACAGGTCCAGGGTAACCGATGGAGACGACGTCATACTTCCAGTCAGCCACGCCCTTCCGGACCTCGGAAACCATGCGCCGGGGGGTCAATGTTGGCCCGGAAGCAAATTCGCGCTCGGCGTTCTGACCCGTGGCCAGAACCTTGACATGAGTTCCGCCGATATCAATGACCAGCACCTTCATAAATCAACTCCTATTTCTTGAGTGCGGCGCTCTTGGACGCGATCACGGCCAGTAATTCGTTCCAGGATTCTACGAACGACTTGGCACCTTCGTCCTGAAGTTGCGCGGCCAACGCATCCACGTTCACGCCGGCCTCGTCGAACTGCGCCAAAATCGCTTCGCAATCGCCGCCGTCCGGCGCCATGACCGGGCCGATTTCTCCGTGAGGGGTATTTGGGACATAATATAAGAACAAGAAGAATGTCACCATTGAATCCATCGGATTTTGTAACGATCACTCACTCGGCTTTTTTCCATCCAATCCATTCCGGATTCCCGTCCTTGTCTCTCAATCGCAAGACTTCATTTCCTCGCTTCACAGTTGTGGCAAGCATGAAAGGCTCACCACGAACGGTGACCTGGGAGCCGGTCACGGTGACCTGATCGCCTATTTTAAAATTTTTTACTTCCTCAGAGCCCAAAATGTAGAAGGCAGGGCCCAGGTAAACCGGCAGTACCTCTTTTTTATCTATAAAGACAGTCAATCGCATTTCCATACCGAATCTCGGTTCGGGAACTTGGTCTACTTTTATTACTTGTCCTGAGATGGTTTTAATTGTTTTAGAGTCAAAAGCTTTTTGGTAAGGGCCTTCTCCCCCTGGACCAGGATGCATCGGGTAACCGTGATATCCGTGATAATCACGATAACCACGATAACCACGATAACCGTAACCGTAGCCCATTCTTCCGCGGTACTCATATTCGGGGACACCATAATGCTTGAAAATACCCTTGCCCCACTGCACATCCGCCATGTTTGGCAGCTTGTCCTTGTCAAAAGCGGGTGCTTTTTCCATTTGTTCTTTCGATTGATTGAGGAAGAATACGCCTTCTGATGGAAGCGCTGCAAGGGATTCCCAGGGTACGGGAAAGAGCTTATCACCGATGCTCAGAAAACCGCCGGATTCAAGGACCGCATATACGATTCTTCCCGTATCGATATCGACGACTAAATCCTTAATCTTTCCTAACGTCTCCCCTTTCATATTAATCACCTTGGAGCCTATGATTTTTTCCACCATAAAGGCATTAATTTGCTGACCTTCTGCCGTTTTAGCAGCGATATCTCCTACCCTCGCCGCTTTTTTCTCTCGAGTAAAGCCATTCGTCCCAAGAAATAGACTAACCATAGCCAAAAGAATGATTATCAGATTCTTTCTCATTTTGTATTCCTCCTTTTCAGTTTTTTTCTTATTAGGTCAACGACACCCTTGACCTACAATTCCAACCGCCCAAGCCCACATCGAATTTCGGCATGAAGAACTTTTTGTCTCTTATCCCTCCATATGCCAAAATTGGCCGGCGCGTTCTTCTCATCCACTTCCATGCCGCCAGTATACTTAAAGCCGATCCCTTCGGCCTTTGGATATCTGAATGGCGTGTTTCATGCCGTGGACCACTCGCTGTGCTGCGTTAGCTGTGTGCGATGCGAATTCGCAGATCGGCTTGGTGTTTCTGTCGATCGTCTACTAAAGGGATGACAAGGTCGTGCCTCTGGCTGCCGTCGACGGTCAACATCGTCACGCCGTCCGCTGCCCGCGTTTGGCTTACCGTGATGTGGTAAACGGTCTCCCGATACCGATAGTTCATCTTGAGCGACGCCCAGTGTGCAGGAATGCAAGGTTCGATATGCAGCTTATCCGCCTCGAGCCTCAGTCCCAGGATGGATTCCACGATTAACCGATACATCCAGCCCGCCGAACCCGAGTACCAGGTCCAGCCGCCGCGGCCGGTATGGGGCGGTAGCGCATATACATCGGATGCGACGACATACGGTTCCACCTTGTAGATGGCAATCGACTCGGCGCTCCCTGCGTGGTTCACCGGATTGATGATCGACAACAGTTCCCATGCGCGACGGTTGTCCCTTAAGGCGGCGAATGCCATCACAGCCCAGACGGCCGCATGTGTGTATTGCGCGCCATTCTCTCTGACACCGGGAACATATGCCTTTATATAGCCCGGGTCCGGAGTTGATTTGTCGAATGGCGGCGTCAGCAACTGGATCACTGCGTCATCACGGTGCACAAGGTGCTCGTCGAGCGCGTCCATGGCCATTCGCGAGCGCACGGCATCAGCCGCCCCGGATAAAACAGACCAGCTTTGCGCAATCGAATCAATCCGGCATTCGGGGTTACTTGCCGATCCAAGCGGCGTACCGTTGTCAAAGTAAGCGCGGCGGTACCATTCGCCATCCCAGCCATGCTGCTCGATGTTCCGGCGAAGCTGTGCCGCTTCCTTCCGGCAAAGGTCGACGAAAGCCGGATCGCCATGCAGCTGTGCAACGTCGGCGAATTGCATGAGCACGTCGTGGAGGAAAAACCCCAACCAAATGCTTTCGCCTCTACCCTGCGCACCCACTTTGTTCATGCCGTCGTTCCAGTCGCCGGCGCCCATGAGCGGCAGGCCGTGTCCGCCGAAGCGGAGGCCCCTTTGAACTGCCCGCACACAATGCTCGTACAGCGTCGCAGTTTCGTCAGACCGGCCGGGTCGCTCGTAATACGATTCTTCCTCCGGCTTGAGCGGTCGGCCTTCCAGAAAATGGATGGACTCATCCAGAACGTTGGTATCACCGGTACTCGACACATAGCGACACGTCGCCAATGGCAGCCAAAGGAAGTCATCCGTGCAACGGGTACGAACACCTCGGCCCATCGGGGGATGCCACCAATGCTGAACATCGCCTTCCTTGAACTGGCGGGATGCACAGAGGAGTAGATGGGCGCGCACAAGGCCTGGCTCGGTGTGAACGAGTGCCATCACGTCCTGCAGTTGATCGCGAAAACCAAAAGCGCCCGATGACTGGTAAAACGCGCTCCGTCCCCACAGGCGGCAAGCCATGGTTTGATAGACCAGCCAGCCATTGGCCAGCACATTGATGGATGGATCGGGCGTTTCCACGCCTACCGCGCCGAGGGTGCGTTTCCAGTAGTTCGTGACGACTTCGAGTGCGCCTCGCGCGGCAGCGGATCCTCGAAAACGCTGCACCACATGGCGCGCATCATCGCCGTTTTGACCTGCCCCAAGCCTGAAAATGATCTCGCGTTCTTGCCCATCGGCCAGCTCGAACGGCACCCGGATGGCGGCACAGGGATCGAGTGCCGCGCCCACCCGGCCGGAAAGCTGCGGCAACGACATCGCGGCCGGATTCGTCAGCGTTCCGTTGCGACCTATGAATTCGGTCCTGTCGCCGCTGAAACTTCGCGTCGCATCGTCCACATCGAAGAAAGCAATCCGTTCGCCGAATTCCTCGTTGTATGCGTTACGGGCCAACAGCGCGCCGATGTCGGGATCCATCTCCGTGATCACATGCATCATCGATTTCGGCCGCAGTTCTCCCAGCACCCATTCGATGTATGCAGTGACGGAGAGGCGGCGCAACCGGCTTGACTTGTTGCGCACCTTCAACACAGCGAACTTGATCGGTGCATCCAGCGCCACATAAACCCAAAGTTCGGACTCGATGTCATCCTCCGTATGGGTGAACACACTGTAGCCGAATCCGTGCCGGCAAATGTAATTCCCTTGTCCGCGGCAGGGCCAGGGCGTGGGCGACCAGAAGTGTCCGGTTTCTTCGTCCCGGAGGTAAAAGGCTTCGCCGCCGGAATCGCTTACGGGGTCGTTCGACCATGGCGTGAGGAGAAACTCGTGCGCGTTCTCGCTCCATGTGTTGGCGCAGCCGCTTTCCGAGACGATGGCGCCGAATGATGGATTTGCGAGTACGTTCACCCATGGTGCCGGCGTCACCTGGCCGGGTGCGATCGCAACGACGTACTCGCGACCATCAGGGGTGAATCCGCCAAGCCCGTTGAAAAATAGCAGATCGCCACGCGAAGACTCAACGGCCGCCGCCGGCTCTGCATGCAAAGCTCGATTTGGTGTAAAAAGCGGAACAACGGCTTCGGCAAGACTAAGCCGGCTGATCTGGTCCGCCAGTGCACCGCCCCTGTCATCGAGGACCACGCGGGCGACCGACTGAAGCAGAATGCGATCCTCGTTTGACAAAGTTTTTACAAGTCTCACGAATATCCCGCCCGGCTGATCGCTCAGATCGGCTTCGGTGCCTGCGGTGATCAGCGCCATGATCTGATCGTGGAGCGGTTGCCGGCTGCCTGCACCCTCTGAGCTGCAGATCACCAAATCGACTGTCAGTCCCTTTAAACGCCAGTACGCGTGGGCCTGCAATAGCCGGCGCACCAAATCGATATTGGCCGGTTCCCCGATCTGTAACAGCACGATCGGTAAATCCCCGGAAATCGAATGGCCCCATAAACCGGATTGCCCGCGTCGGTTTTTGATGAGAATGCCGGGATCGGCTCGTAGCGAAGCATTGGCGTAAATAATAGAGTCGGCAAGGCGGTCATAAAGTTGTGCGTCGGCCCGGGTCGCATTGAGCTGACGCAGGACCGACCGGCTGTGCGTACAGGCAAGGTCGAAGACGCGATTGGTAAAATGCCGATCTTGGTATTTTTCGATGAGCGTAAGGCATGCGTCGCGACTCTCACCGATGCCGGAAACGAAAGCGACCGTTGCCGCTTGTTCAGGATCCAGTGTTATCCGGCATCGGATAGCGACAATCGGATCAAGCACGGAACCCTCGCTGCCCGGCAGCGCCCCGACCTCACGCATCGCCTGTGGATTGACGAGCGAATTTCCGCGGCCGATGAAACGCATCCGGTCTGTTTCATAGGACGTGTCGCCCAAGACCGACTCATCTGGGACAATCAAATGAAACATCCATAGTGCCGCATGGCCGGCAGCACCAGACCGGCGATTGCATAGGATCGCCTGTTGCTCACGGATGATCTCGGTCTGGACAAAAAGATTGCTGAAAGCCGGATGCGCGGCGTCGGCGGCAGCCCATGCGAGAACCACTTCCGCGTAGCTCGTCAGGTCGACTACCTTGCGTGCCCCCGAGCGGTTCGTGATGCCAATTCGCCGCACCTCGACGTCATCCTCCGGCGAAACGGCAATCTCCGTGAGCACATCCATACCCTGTTCATAGCAATGGAAGGCCGCGCAGGCCTCGGAAAAATTTGCTTTATAGGCGGCGGATGGGTGGCGTGTCGGCTGGCAGGTGCTTGACCAGAACTCACCGTTCGCCACATCGCGGAGATAGCAGAACGTGCCCCAATTGTCGCGCGTAGCATCCTCGCGCCAGCGCGTGACCGCGATGTCCTTCCAGCGACTGTAACCGCCTCCCGCGTTCGTGATCATCGCGTGGTATCGGCCGTTCGACAGCAACTGCACTGCCGGTATCGGCGTGGCGGCGCCGCTGAAAACGCGCATTGGTGCTTCCGGGGGGTTGTCATTCACATGTGAGCCGGAAAATTCGTCAGAATGAGAGTCATCATGCATGTTAGTTTTCCTTTTTAGTTGCAAGGAGCGAAACGCGGCAGACCGTGCTCGCGATCATCCATTCCTCGTCCAAGGGAAGGGCTCATAACCAACCCCCGCTAAAACCCGCTCGCCGCAAGCCGTCGGCAATGTAAGGGCAGTCTCGCATCAATCGCCACAACAAGCCGGTACGATAGTTTTCGATCATCAAAACAATCGGCCCTTGATTGAGTCCGTAATGCCATGGTGATACCCATCCATAGGGATTGCCGGATTTTACCGGGTAGGTCGGATTAAAAGTCGCTTTGAACCCGTAGGGGTTGTGCGCTGTCAATTTAACCTGGTGAATAAAATAGTCGATCGCGGGCAGCACGATCTCGGGCGCGAACGGCAGCGACGTCACCACCGACCACGGCGCGAGGGTGCCGTCGTCGGGCCCGTAAGGCACACCGCGCCCCAGATAATCGAAGAATTGGCGATCGATGCCGCTCACTTTGATCGTGTCGGGGCCGGGGCCGTCGCTCGCGGTAATTCCCCAGCAACACGGGCCATAGCCCGCGAACTTGAGCGGATTGTCCACCGCGTACTGTTGTTGCACATAGGTCGCGCGACGGCTGTTCTCGAAATAGTCGATGCCCTTGACGCGCATAAATGCGTCCTGAATGCCACGAAAATCTATCCAGACATGCGAGAGCTGGTGCGTGAACAACGGCCCGGCGTAAAGATATTCAATTCCGTAACAGCATTCCCACCGGTAAGTCGAAGCCCACGCGGCGTAACAGCTCTCGGGCATCGAATGGGCCGGCGAACCCAGCCCCAGGATATACAGCAGCATCGCCTCATCGTAGCCTTCCCAACGGTATTTGAGAAATCCGCTTTCGGGCTTCCAGCCGTGCATCACCATCTCGCCGTGGTTTTGCGCCCATTGCCAATCCGCGCGGCGATAGAGCGTGTCGGCGAGGGTGCGGATTTCAATCTCGTCGGCCGTGTCCGCGTCAAAATAAACTCCCGCCGTCAACGCACCCGCCAGCAGAAAAGTGCTGTCTATCGTTGAGAGTTCGCATTGCCAGGCGCGCCGGCCGGTCCGCATGTCAAGAAAATGATAATAAAAGCCCTGGTAGCCGGTGGCGTCGGGTTCGGGGCCTTGCGGGCTGTTCCAGAAAAAACGCAGCGTGGCCAGCGTTCGTTCCACCGCCGCGGCACGGGACATAAATCCGCGCTCGACAGCCACAGGGTATGCCGCCAATGCGAGGCCGGTGGCGGCAATACTGGCAGGCCAACCCGCTGCGGTCTTGTCGATCACCAGCCCGTTGTCCGTATTCGTCTCATGCAGAAAGTAGCTGAATGATTTTTGCTGAAGTATTTCCAACTCAGCCTCAGGGATTCGTTCCGTGCGGCTCATGGTTTCTCCTTCCATGTAGATCAGAATGCTTCTGGTGGCCCCGTCATGTCCAAGAAAATCGATGATGTCGCCAAAGTCCACATCGATCATGGAGCCGAGCGATGCAAACATGCTGAACCCTATCCCTGCGCTGACCGCCCAATCAAGTATCGCGCTGCCAAGGGCGCCGCTCTGCGATATGAAGGCGATATTGCCGGGTGGAGGCTCACCCTGGAGAAACGTAGCATTCAAACCCAGGGTGGGTCGCACAAAACCGAGGCAGTTTGGTCCCAGAATACGCATCCCATACTTTTTCCTGATCCGGCTGATTTCTCTCTCTAACTGCGTTCCTTCTTCACCAATTTCTTTGAACCCGGCCGAGATTATGACCACCCCCACCACGCCTGCCTGGCCACATTCCTCAACCACAACCGGCACTGACCGGGCAGGAGTTGCAACGACTGCCAGATTCACATGCTCGGGGACGTTTAAGATACTGGTATAGCTCTTCACATCCAGTACCATCTGATAACCTTCAAGGGTTAATTCCGGGTCGAGGATACCGCGCTCCCGCTGATCCTCCGTCAGGTTGCGTGAGCCGGCAGGCCACCGCTTTCATGCTCATGGCCTTTCCATAGCGGCATTGTATTCTCCACGGCGCGCCGCCCCGTTGCATCTGGCTCGATGATACAGAGCCTCCTGCGCCGCGGCTGCGTTTGCCTGCTGGCCCTTCCATATTTCCAGCGCGGGTTGCTGGATGGCGCGGGCAAATGAAAATGCCAACGCCCAGGGCAGTCGTGACTTGAATCTGACATTCATAGCATTCAAACGGGCCGAGGCCAGTTCGCCGGATTGGCCGCCTGACAAGAACGCAATCCCCGGAACGGCAGCGGGGACGGATCTCAGGAGGCAGGTTACGGTGGCATCTGCCACCTCCTCCACACTGTCTTGCTTGGGGCAGGTCAATCCCGGGAGCACCATGTTGGGCTTCAGGATCATACCCTCCAGCATCACCCGTTGGGTGTATAGCTGGTTGAAAACCGTCCATAGGACTTCCGCCGTCACCTCGCCGCATCGCTCCAGGGTATGTTTTCCGTCCATGAGCACTTCCGGTTCGACGACGGGGACCAGTCCGGCTTCCTGGCACAATGCGGCATAGCGAGCCAGCGCCTGTGCGTTGGCCTCGATGCAGCCCCGGCTGGGAATGCCATCCCCCACAACAATCACTGCGCGCCACTTGGCAAAGCAGGCGCCCATCTGAGCGTATTCAGTCAGGCGGTCGCCCAATCCGTCCAGCCCTTCGGTTATTTTCTCTCCGGGATGACCGGCCATGTCCTTTGCACCGGTATCAACTTTGATGCCGGGAATGATTCCCGCATCGGTGATGACTTTAACAAAGAGAGTACCATCTTTCCTGGACTGACGGATGGTCTCATCATAAAGAATGACGCCACTGATAAACTCACCTAAACCAGGAGTGGTCACAATCAATTCCCGATAGGAACGGCGTGATTCTTCAGTTTGAGGAATCCCCACTTTTTCAAACCGTTTGTTACAGGTGGGGGTGCTCTCATCCATGGCCAGAAGCCCTTTGCCCTCGGCAACCATCGCCTTGGCAGTGGTTTTAAGCATTTGTATACTCATTTCTGATACCTCCATTAAGATTTCTTCACACGTTCCAGCGCCGCCAGGCGATTCGCGTTCTCGCACGTGACTCAGGTTCCATGTTCATTGGCTTTCTTTTTTGGGCTTAGATTCTTCAGGTTTAGGCTCGGCTTTGGCTTCAGGCTTAGTCTCAGCTTTGGCATCAGGTTTAGGCTCGGCCTTGACTTCAGGGTTCCGAATCTCCCGCTCCGCCTGCTCCCAGTCCTGAACTGCTCGAACGTCTTCGCGCCCTAGGTCCTCATAGAGTTCATGGACTCGCTTGACGAGCTGAGGCGTCAAATCGGACGGTGTCTTGGCTTTGGCTTCAGGTTTAGGTTCGGCTTTGGCTTCAGGCTTAGGCTCGGCTTTGGCCTCGGGCTTTGTCTCAGCTTTGGCTTCAGGTTTAGGTTCGGCCTTGACTTCAGGCATAGGCTCGCCTTTGGCGTCAGGCGCAGGCTGGGCCTTGGTTTCAGGCTTAGGTTCGGCTATGGCTTCAGGCTTAGTCTCAGCTTTGGCATCAGGTTTAGGCTCGGCCTTGACTTCAGGGTTCCGAATCTCCCGCTCCGCCTGCTCCCAGTCCTGGACTGCTCGACCGTCCTTGTGGCCTCGTTCGTCGTAGAGTTCATAGGCTCGCTTGGCGATCTGCGGCGTCAAATCGGAAGGTGTCTTGGCTTTGACTTCAGGCTGAGGCTCTGCTTTGGCCTCAGGCTTAGGTTCGGCCTTGACTTCAGGCACAGGCTCTGCTTTGGCCTCGGGTTTTGTCTCGGCTTTGGCTTCCGCGTTAGGCTCCGTTTTGGCTTCAGGCATAGGTTCGGCTTTGGCTTCAGCTTTAGGCTCCGCTTTGACTGGATCGAAAATCCTGTACGCCAGCAGTTTCACACGGTCGCTCAAGAGCGCCCATATCAGCGCGTATCCCCATACGAACCCCGCCCAACGCCAGCCCAGCGACGGCATAAGGAATCCATAGACCGCTATCAACGTCGCCACGGTTTGTGTACCGAGCACGGCCATCCATAATATCTTTGCCGGACGGATGGACCAGAACGGGCCACGCGTGCGGGTGAGAAAGATGGTCAGATGCCCGGCCACGGACAGCATCAGATACATCATCGGCTGAAGATGCGGATGGTCGAGATGAAAAACGCGATCGCCAAGGTAAAACAGGCCAAACGCAGCCACGGGTCCGATAACGCCCAGCACCGTAGCGACCCCCAGCACCATGCGCATGTTCCAGGCCTCGGGCTCGTCCTTGTAATGCACGTTGTCATAAGCGATGGACAGGATCGCGCCGTCGTTGAGCAGCGCCAGCATAACGATCATCACGGCCGTCAAGGGATAAAAGTTAAAAATCAGGATCGCCGCCGTCATAAACAACAGCACGCGCAGCGTCTCGGCAATGCGGTAGATCGCGTAGCTGTTCATCCGCTGAAAAATTCTCCGGCTCTCCTTGATTGCGTCAATAATCACCGAAAGCCCGGGTGTCGTCAGCACGATGGAAGCCGCTGCGCGTGCTGCATCGGTCGCGGATGAAACGGCGATGCCGCAGTCGGCCTTCTTCAGCGCGGGGGCGTCGTTCACCCCGTCGCCCGTCATGCCGACCATGTGGCCGCGCTTTTGCAGCACGTCCACAATGTGGAACTTGTGTTCGGGGAACACCTGCGCAAAACCGTCGGCCTTCTCAATGGACTCGGCCACCTCGGTGGTCTCTTTCTTTTTCGAGTCACCCAGGCTGGCGGCATCGAGAATATTTGTGCCCATGTCCAACTTTTTGGCGGTTTCCTGGGCGATGGCCAGTGCATCGCCCGTAACCATCTTGATTTTTACGCCCATCGCCAGCGCGGTTGCGATGGTTTCCTTGGCATCTTCGCGAGGCGGATCGAACAAGGGCAACACGCCAACAAACTGCCACTTGTCTTCCTGATCTGCCCGCGCCACGCCCAACGAACGAAAGCCGCGCGCCGCAAATTCGTTGACCGCCTTCTCGACGGCGGGCTTTACCTGCCCGACATTGGCCGACAACTTCAAAATCACCTGCGGCGCGCCCTTGGTCACCTTGAACGTCTTTCCGTCTTTGGCTTTGACGGTGGCCTCGGTGCGTTTATGCACCGGGTCGAACGGTTGGAAATGAACCACCTCGTAAGCCTTTAACGAATCCTTGTCTTTCAGTCCGCCCAGGACCGCCAGATCGATGGTGTCGTTATTGTCCGCACGCGACGCCAGCGCGCCATTGAGGATCACTTGCTCGGCAGGAATGCCGTCCACGCTGAACGGATCGCCCAGCGTTAGCTTGTTCTGGGTCAGGGTGCCGGTCTTGTCCGCGCACAGCATGTCCACGCCCGCCAATTCCTCGATGGCCACCAGCTTGCTCACAATCGCCTTTTTCTTGGCCAGCAGGCGCGCGCCGACGGCCATCGTCACCGACAACACCGTGGGCATCGCCACGGGAATCGCGGCCACGGTCAGCACCAGGGCGAATTGCAATGTGGTGAGAATCGGGTCGCCGCGGAAGATCGCGACGGTAATAATCACCGCCACCATAGCTACCGCGAGGATGATCAGGTAATTGCCGATCTTCAAAACCGCCTTTTGAAAATGACTGACGGTGTGTGCCTCCTGCACCAGTTGCGCCGTTTTGCCGAAGTAGGTCTTCCCACCCGTGGCGTACACCATCGCGCCGATTTCACCCCGGCGAATGATCGAACCGGAAAACACAGCATCGCCGGATTTGCGCGTAGCGGGCAACGACTCTCCCGTCAGCGCGGACTGATCCACTTCCACCGGGTCGCCGTCCAGCAAGCGCGCATCCGCCGGCACGATGTCTCCCAGGCGCAGGCGTATGACGTCGCCCGGCACAAGCTCACGCGCCTCCGGGGTGGTCCACTTTCCATCACGTTTGACCCGGGCCTTGATCGCCAGGTTGGCCTTAAGCGCAGCGATGGCGTTGCCGGCTTCGTGTTCTTCCCAGAAACCAACCACGGCGTTGGCCACAAGCAGAAAGAGGATGATAACAAAGTCCGGCCAGTGCCGGACCACGCCCGAGAGAATCACCGCCACCTCGATCATCCACGGGATGGGACCCCAAAAATAGGTGAGGAATTTCAGGATCGGATTGGTCTTCTTTTCTTCAATCTCGTTCGGCCCATATTGGGTCAGCCGTTTCTGCGCCTCGGATTGCGTGAGGCCGTCCGGCGAAGACTCCAATATCTTCTCAACCTCAGACATAGGAAGGGATTTCAAATCGTCCTTCGCATCGGGCTTCGACCCCGGCTTCGATCCGGATTCCTTGGGCTGATCGGTATCGGGTTTCACAATGGGTATTCTCCTTTCTTCGTTTTGTTATGCCACAGGTTTCGTGAGTTTCGGGATACGTGTTGTCATGTTCACGTCCTTTCCAGCGCCGCCACTTTCGCAAGACGGCGCCTGAACCGTTCGGCCCCCTTGAAACGGGCGCTCAGGAACATCTGCACCAAATCCCAGGACAGCGCCTGTCCGGTAACCCGGCCGCCCAGACACATCACATTCATGTCGTCGTCCTCCACCCCCTGATGAGCGGAGAATGAATCCGTAATCAACGCCGCACGCACGCCGGACACCTTATTGGCCGCAACGCAAGCCCCCACCCCGCTGCCGCAGATGGCCAGGCCACGGGCGACCTCACCGCTTGCCACCGCCCGGGCCAGAGGCACCACAAAATCCGGGTAGTCATCTCCTGTAACCAACTCATGGGCGCCGAAGTCCGCCACCTCATAACCGGCGGCCTTGAGGGCCGCGGTCAGTTGCACTTTCAACGCAAACCCACCATGGTCTGCGGCTATGCCAATACGCATCATTTCTCCTCCAAGCTCAGCAATTTCTCTTTCTATGCGCCGTCCTGACGCCACTTCCAGTTCCGAATCTCCGGCAGGTCCTGGCCGTGTTTATCAATGTAGAGCTTGTGCTCGACGAGCTTGTTTCGCACCATCTGCTTCAGGTAGACCCCCTTGGAACCCAAATGGGGCAGTCGATCGACCACGTCTTGCACCAGATGAAAGCGGTCCAAATCGTTCTGCACCCTTATGTCAAAGGCCGTTGTGATCGTGCCCTCTTCCTTGTAGCCGCGGACGTGCAGGTTGCGGTTGGTCCGGCGGTAGGTCAGCCGGTGGACCAGCCAGGGGTATCCATGGAAGCCGAAGATGATGTGCTTGTCTTTGGTGAAGAGCGCGTCGTAATCCGTGTCGCTCAGCCCGTGCGGGTGCTCGCTCTTGGGCTGCAGCTTCATCAGATCGACGACATTGATCACCCGGATTTTCAGATCGGGCAGATGCTCGCGCAGAATGGAAACGGCCGCCAAAATCTCCAGCGTGGGCGTGTCGCCGCAGCAGGCCATCACCACGTCGGGCTCGGCGCCCTGGTCGTTGCTGGCCCATTGCCAGATGCCAATCCCTTCGGTGCAATGCACGACCGCGGCGTCCATGGTCAGCCACTGGGGCAGTGCGTGTTTGCCGGCCACCACCACGTTGACGTAATGGCGGCTGCGCAGGCAGTGATCAAAGACCGACAACAGGCAATTGGCGTCGGGCGGAAGGTAAACGCGCACGATATCGGCCTTCTTGTTGATAACGTGATCGAGGAAACCGGGATCCTGGTGCGTGAAGCCGTTGTGATCCTGCTGCCAAACGTGGGAGGCGAGCAGATAGTTCAGCGACGCGATCTTCCGGCGCCAGGGGAGTTCCAACGTGACTTTCAGCCACTTGGCGTG
>Ga0315540_10000751_pt1 | contig 18493 bp, 10 predicted proteins | sample SalMarSW160110MG_FD_203677 | JGI IMG/M metagenome (GOLD analysis project Ga0315540, IMG submission 203677) | Salt marsh sediment microbial communities from the Plum Island Ecosystem LTER, Massachusetts, United States - Salt Marsh Sediment SW1601-10 ...
AGTCCCTGGGCTGACCCTGGAGCGCAAGGACGATGGTTGGAGGCTCGCCGGTCTGGCCAAGGGACAGGAGCAGGACCGGGGGGCCGTCGATGACGCGGTCCGGGCCCTGACCAACATCGATTTCGTGGGGGTGTTGGCTGGCGAGAAGCAGCCGGCCGTCAGCAAGGATGCATCCCCTGTCGAGATCGAGGCGACGCTGGTCGGCGGCAAGAACGTCCGCTACGAGATCAGCAAGCTCGCAAAGGGCAGCGATTCTCTGCTCACGGTCTCCAATCGGCCGCAGCGCTTTACCCTGTCCCAGTACATGGCCGAGGAGCTGACCGGGATCGAGCGTGCGGATCTGCTGAAGAAGTCTGCCGAGCCGAAGCAGGGGCCGACCGCAGAGCCGCTACCGGAGGGTGCGGACGAGAGCAGGAGCTCGGAGGCGGCTGGGACGACGGCGACGGGCGCGCCGGCTCAGACACAGGATGCTGCCGAGTCCGTCGCTCCGGAGCCGAAGGCGACCGAGGCCCCGGCCTCCGTGCCTCAGTCTGAGTAACTGTAGGTCGGCATCCCTATGCCGACATTGGAATAGGGGAGTACTACCACGAATGGGCCTTCCACCGGCCTGGGAAGCTGAAGGTGTGAATACGATCTCACACGGAGCCACGGAGAGCACAAAGAAAATGCCTTCAGGTATCCGATCCTCCGTGTCTCTGTGTCTCCTTGTGAGGCTCACAAGGCGAATAGTGGAGTACACGGCGGCAAAGGGTTGCCGCCCTACGATCATCGCGGTGTTTGCGTCTCGTGTGAGCACTCGTCCTGGGATCAGCCCTGCCCGGGCGCGGTCGGCGTAGCCGGGTCTTCACCTCTGGACACGGCCGCGGCGGCGAGCTTGCGCAACGCCCGCAGGGCCACCGAGAGCATGGCGGGGTCGGGCTCGTTGCGGGCCTCCAGCTCGGCGATCAGCCCTAGCCAGGTGTCCACCGCTCTGCGGTGCAGATGCCGCCAGGTCTCGAGCCGGGCGGTGGGGGAGGCGGCGGCCATGCCCTCGCGCAGCACTGCGGTGCAGAGGGCCTTGTGGTGCTCGAATAGCTCGTCGCGAAAACCGGCACGGGCCTCGGCGAGCCAGCGGTCCGAGGTCGGCATGGCCGAGATGCATGCGCTCAGCCAATCGAGTCTCAGGGTGGCGTCCAGGGCGAAGTAGACCCGGCCCGCCTCGGTGATCTCGATCCCGCAGGATTCGGCAACCTCGGCCAGGTCGAAGGCGTGGGACAAGGCATCGAATCCTGCTACCCAGCTCGCCAGGTCCGCGGGAACGCCGGCCTCGGTGAGGGCCGTTGCGGTCCCTTCCAGGGCGGCGCGGTGCTCCTCATCGAGCAGTTCCGGCAGCTGTGCGGTGAGCCGATCGACCGGCTCCTGGTAGCGCTCGATGCGCTCGGACACCCGGATGGGACCCTCGGTGCCCTTCAGCAGCCGGCGGCTGGCGCGCGCCACCAGCTGGGTGCCGCGCCAGAGCATCCGCCGCTGCGTGGGATCCGGCACCTGTCCGTCCAGCTCGGCGACCGCCGACCAGAGCCGCCGCATCCGCAGCACTTCCCAGGCCATCAGATAGGCGCGCACGATCGCACCTGGGTCGGCGCCCAGCTCCTCCCGGAGGCGGAACAGGAAGGTGCTGCCCATGCGGTTGACCAGCCGGTTCGCCACCGAGCTCATGAGGATCTCGCGGCGCAGTCGATGCCCGGGAATGCGCTCGGCGAAGCGCTCCCGCAGGGGGTGCGGGAAATAGCGCGCCAGCTCTGTGGCGAGACAGGGGTCTTCCGGCAGGTCCGAGGCCAGCAGCTCCTCGTACAGGCCGTGCTTGGCATAGGAGACGAGCACAGCGATCTCGGGACGGGTGAGGCCCTCTCCCGCGGCCTGCCGCTCGGCAAGGGCCTCCTCGTCCGGCAGGCGCTCCAGGGCGCGGCTCAGGGTACCGCTCTGCTCCAGGCCGCGCAGGAAGCGGGCGTGCTCGGGCAGCATCTCGGTCGCGCGCAGCTCGTCGAGCCCGATGGTGCGGGCCTGCCAGTAGCAGTCCTGGAGGACGAGCGCGGCGACCTCTTCCGTCATCTCCCGGAGCAGGCGGTTGCGCTGCTTGAGGGTCAGGTCGCCGTCCGCCACGGCCTGGTCGAGCAGGATCTTGATGTTGACCTCGTGGTCGGAGCAGCTCACGCCCCCGGCGTTGTGCACGAAGTCCGTGTCCAGGCGCCCGCCGCGGCGGGCGAGCTCGACGCGGGCGAGCTGGGTGAGACCCAGGTTCCCGCCTTCTCCGACCACGCGGCAGCGCAGCTCCGCGGCGGTGATGCGTACCCCGTCGTTGGTGCGGTCCCCGACGTCCGCGTCCCGCTCCGTGCTCGCGCGCACATAGGTGCCGATGCCGCCGTTGAAGAGCAGGTCCACCGGGGCGCGCAGGATGGTCTGGATCAGGTCGGCGGGCGTCAGGCTCGCGGCAGACGTGCCGAGCGCAGCCGCCGCCTGGGGGGTGAGGCGGATGGCCTTGAGGCTGCGGGGAAAGACGCCGCCGCCCTCGGAGATGAGGTCAGGGTCGTAATCCGCCCAGCTCGACCCCGGGAGCTCGAACAGCCGTCGGCGCTCGGCGAGACCGGCCTCGGGGGCCGGGTCCGGATCGAGGAAGATGTGCCGATGGTCGAAGGCGGCGACCAGCCTGATATTGGGGGACAGGAGCATGGCGTTGCCGAAAACGTCGCCGGACATGTCGCCGATGCCGGCGACGCTGAACGGCTCCCGCTCGAAGGGGATGGCGGCGGCCATGAAGTGTTGCCTGACGCACTCCCAGGCACCCCGGGCGGTGATGCCCATCGCCTTGTGGTCGTAGCCCGTGGTGCCGCCGGAGGCGAAGGCATCCCCCAGCCAGAAGTCATAGTCTGCCGCGACCTGGTTGGCGGTATCCGAGAAGGCCGCGGTGCCCTTGTCGGCCGCCACAACCAGGTAGGGATCGTCGCCGTCGTAGCGGATCAGGTCCCCAGGGGGGCGGCAGTGGCCGTCGGCGAGATTGTCGGTGAGATCGAGCATCCCGGAGACGAGCTGCCGGTAACAGGCGGCGACCTCTGTGGTCAGGGCGGCGCGCTCCGCCGGTGGCTGCTTGACCACGAAGCCGCCCTTGGCCCCGACCGGGACGATGAGCGCGTTCTTGACCATCTGGGCCTTCATCAGTCCCAGCACCTCGGTGCGGAAGTCCTCGCGCCGGTCCGACCAGCGCAGCCCGCCGCGGGCGACCTTGCCGCCGCGCAGGTGCACCCCCTCCATGCGCGGGGAGCAGACGAAGATCTCGAACAGGGGGCGTGGCTGGGGCAGGTCCGGGATCTCCCTGGAATCGAGCTTGAACGCTATGTGCTCCTTGGGCGAGCCATCCACAGTAGTCTGGTACCAATTGGTGCGCAGCGTCGCCTGCAGAACGGCGAGGAAGCTGCGCAGGATGCGGTCCTGGTCCAGGCTCTGGACCGCGTCCAGGGCCTCCTGCAGGGCGGTGACGAGGCGGGTGGCCTGCTGCGCCGCCTGCTTGCGCCGCGCGGGATCGAAACGGACCTCGAACAGCTCCACCAGGAGGGCGGCGATTTCCGGATTGGCCGCCGCAGCTTGCTCCATGTAGGCCTGGCTGAAGGTAGTCCCCGTCTGGCGCAGGTACTTGGCATAGGCGCGGAGCAGGGCGATGCGGCGCCAATCGAGCCGGGCCGCGAGCGCCAGTCGGTTGAAGCCGTCGTTCTCCGCCCGTCCCTGCCAGACCATGGCGAAGGTATCCTGGAAAAGCTCCCGGACGCCGTCCCAGTCCGGCGTTTCGCTTTCCTCGTAGACCAGGCCGAAGTCGTGTATCCACAGGGACTCGGATCCGGGGCGCTCGATCCGGTAGGGACGCTCGTCCTCGACCCGGACCCCCAGGTTCTCCAGGATGGGTACGACCTGGGAGAGGGACAGGGTGTGATCGAGGCGAAATACCTTGAGTCGGATCCGCCCCGGCGCGGACTCCAGGGGCTCGTAGAGGCTCATACCCAGCTCGTCGGTGGCGCTCAGCCGTTCCAGGTGCTCGATGTCATGCACGGCGGTACGGGCCGGGAAGTCGTCGCGGTAGCCGGGCGGGAACGCCTCGCCATAGACGAGGAAGAGGGCGCTGCCGAGCTCCTCCCCCAGGTGGTCGAGCAGGGACAACCGCAGCTCGTCGGGCCAGGACAGGACGGACTCCGCCAGCCGAGTCTCGATCTCTCCGGGGTCGTAGTCGGGTAGGGCGCCGGGAGGGGTGCGCACGATGAAGAGGATGCGCGCCAGCACGGATTCGGAGATGTCGACGGTAAACTCCACCTCCGTAGCGCCTAGTGCCTCCATCAGTATGCGCTGCATGCGCTCGCGTACCCGAGTGTCGTAGCGCTCCCTGGGCGCGTAGATCAGGCATGAGAAGAAGCGCTCGTACGGGTCCCGGCGCATGAAGAGGCGGGGGCGCTGCTCCTCGGAGAGCTCCATGATGCCCATGGCGATGCGCTGGAGGTCCTCCGGGGAGATCTGGAAGAGCTCGTCGCGCGGATAGGTCTCGAGGATATGCAAGAGGGTCCTGCCCGAATGGCTGTTCATCTCCAGTTCCGCCTGCTCCATGACGTAGTCGACCTTGCGGCGGAGCAGGGGGATCTCCTGGGGGAGCCGGCTGTAGGCACGAGATCCGTAGAGACCCAGAAAGCGGTGCTCGCCGCACACCTTTCCAGCGGCATCGAAGCGCTTGACGCCCACGATGTCCAGGTTGGCGGGCCGGTGCACCCTCGACTTGACGCTGGCCTTGGTCAGGAGCAATAGCTCGGGCCTCCCCTTTTGCCCACGCGGCTCGGGAGGGAGGCTGGCACAGACCTTGGACTCCCCGCCGCCCGGCTCTCCCCCAGGCTCTCCGAGGGGCGATCCGTCGCGTAGGATGCCCAGGCCCGAGCCGGGAATCCCGGTGAGGCTCTCCGTTCCCTCGGCTTCACCCAGGTCGTAGGCCCGGTAGCCGAGGAAGGTGTAGTGCTCTTCCTTCAGCCAGTGTAGAAAGGCGACTGCCTCGTCGATGTCCTCGGGGTCCAGCGGTGGAGGCTGGTCCCGGATCTCATCCAGGGCGCGGGCGAGGGCCTCGCGCATGGGCTGCCAATCCTCCACGGCTCGCCTCAGGTCTGCGACGGTGTCGAGCAGCTCCTCCCGCAGCTCTTTCAGCACTCGGCTCTCCGTCTGGCGCAGGATCTCCAGGCGCATCACCGCCTCGCGGCGGCTCCCGGTATCCTCCGCTTGTCGGGTGCTGGCGTCAGGGCTCGGGACCGCGGTCAGGAGGCCGGAGGCATCCCGCCGCACGGACATGACCGGGTGGATGATGCGCAGGACCTGGAGGTTGCGCCGATTCACCGCCATGCGCGCCGAGTCCACGAGGAAGGGCATGTCCTCGACGACGATCTCTACCACCGTGTGCGTGCACTCCCAGCCGTGCCTTTCCAGGCTCGGGTTGTAGACCCGTACCAGTACCTCGCCGGGACGGCGTCGCCGGGCGAGGCTCAGGTGGGCCAGGGCTGCGCCATAGAGGTCCAGCAGCTCGTGGCTCTCCAGCAGCTCCGAGCGCACCCGCGCGTAATAGAGGCGCACGAAGCCGAGGGCCGGCTCCAAGCGGTCGGTGGGAAACTTCTCGCGCACCAAGTCCTCTAGGCGCTCGATGAGCTTTTTTCGGAAGGTGGAGGGATCGTCTGGCATCGGATGGGACCCCATTCATTGGAGGGATCGGGCCTGGACTCGGGGCTCGCGAGGGGGGGCTCCGATCACAGTCACCTTAAGTGTGCGATTGTGCAACCGGCAAGCCGCCTTGTCTCCCGGCGCGCCCAAGGCGATAATTTCTTGTTTACCCTTGCGGAACGAAATCGCGGCGGATCGACGAGTATGTGGAATGAGAAGCTGGTGGAAAAGTTGCCGGGCCCTCAGGTCGTCAACGACTCCAAGACGCCTTCCGGACGGGTTCACGTCGGCTCCTTGCGGGGCGTCTTGATCCACGACGCGATCTACCGGGCGCTCCTTTCCCGGGAGCTGGACGCAACCTATTCCTACGGAATCGACGATTTCGATCCATTGGATGGATTGCCGGCGGATGCCCAGCCATGGATGCGGGACTACATGGGGCATCCCCTGTGCAACATCCCCGCCCCCGAGCATTCTTCCGGAACCGACCTCGCCGATCATTATATCTCCGAGTTCCTGGATGTTTTTGCCGAGCTGGGCGTCGGGGCCGAGATCTATCGGATGCGTGACGTGTATCGTTCCGGCCGGTTCAACGAGGCCATTGACGTCATCCTGAGCAAGGCCGATATCGTTCGCAAGGTCTATGCGGAGGTCAGCAACGCCATTCGTCCAGCGAGCTGGCTGCCGTTCCAGGTCGTCTGCGAGAAATGCGGCAAGATCGGCACGACCGAGGTGACGGACTATGACGGAAAGGAGGTCACCTACGAGTGCAGGCCCGATCTCGTGAGCTGGGCCGTTGGCTGCGGGCATCGCGGGAAGGTCTCGCCCTTCGACGGAAACGGCAAGCTCCCCTGGAAGCTGGAGTGGGTCGCGAAGTGGCACACCTTCGGTATAACGATCGAGGGTGCGGGGAAGGACCATTGCACCAAGGGCGGCTCCAGAGACGTGGCGGGGGCTTGTCTGCGCGGAATCTTCGGTGAGCGCCCTCCCTTGAACGTCCCTTACGAGTTCTTCTTGGTCAGCGGCGCCAAGATGAGCTCGTCCAAGGGCGTCGGGGCTTCCGCGCGAGAGATGGCCGACCTGCTGCCCCCGGAGATCCTCCGCTTTCTCATGATCCGGACGCCGCCCCGGAAGACCGTCAATTTCTCGACGGATTTCGACTATCTCGTAAAGCTCTTCAACGAGCATGATCGCCTGGTCGAGGCCGGCCTGTCGGGGCGGGCGACGGATGAGCAGAAAAAGATACTGCAAACCATCGAGGTCAACCCTCGTTCGACGGCCTATCATCCGGTCGGCTTCCAGCTGCTCACGGCGCTGCTCCAGCTTCCCCACATCGATATCGAGAGCGAGATCGGGCGAAGAACGGCAAATGAATTGACCACGGCGGACAAGGAGAGCCTGGGCAAGCGAATCAAGTCGGCGCGCTATTGGCTGGACAACTTCGCCTCCGAGGAAGATCGTCTGGAGCTGCAGATGGAGATTCCGGAGTCGGTCAATCGGCTCAGTGAATCCCAGCGCGCCTTTCTCCGATTGTTGGGCTCCAGGTTGCCGAGGCAGCAGCTCACGGAGGATGCGTACCAAAGGTTCATCTTCGACACGGCTCGCCTCACTCCCATCGATCAGAAATCGGCCTTCCAGGCGATTTACCAGGCGCTTCTCGACAAACACCAAGGCCCGAAAGGCGGTGCACTCCTCTCGTTTCTGGACAACGACTTTCTGATCAGACGGTTTTCCGAGGTCGGCTATTCGGTCGATGGCTTCTGGAACGAAACCGCCGTGACGCGGGATGCCTGCGAGGAATGGATTGCCGGCCACAGGGGGGCGATCGAGACGGCCGCGTTCGCCCTCTTCATCAATTCGCTGACGTCGGCGGGGTCTTCCCCAGGTGCGACGGGTACTTCGCGCGCAAAGGGCGTCCTGGAGCTGTATGTGAAGCTGGATGACAGCAAGGAGCACACCGTCCGAGTGTTGATCAGAGAGGTTGAAGGGGAGGGCGGCGATCTCTCGAAGGAGGCCGACGAGCTGAAGGTGCAAGCAGGGGGCTTTCTCGGTGAGCTTACGGAGACATTCGGCCTGGCCATCGAGGAAAGGGAATCGATGACCGTAACGAGGGAGCTTGCGGACGGGTCTGTCAGGCTCTTGTCCGAGCTGGCCGCGTCTGATTGACTAGGCGGGTGCGGCCTTCAATTAATGTAATTAGTTCACTGAAACTACGAAATACGCGAAACACGCGAAAGGTGCTGGCTCACGAAGCGTTCGTGCTCGATCTTCGGGTAGTGGCCGAAATTGACTAGCAAACCAAGCTGCATACCGGTCTTGGAATGGAATCTCTTGCTCCTCCAGTTCTCTAGCCAGACACTCCTGATATACCGCTTCCAGAAAGCCGTTTCCCTTCTCTTTGTAGACCTCGAAACAAGCACCGATGCTTCGAAAGCTCTGCTCCTTGAACAGGATTTTCACGGGTCTAATTTTCGCGCCTTTCGCGTGTTTCGTAGTTTCTCATCGTTCCAAGGTGCTTGTCTCCGAACGCAGTTTACATTATGGGACTCTACCTGACACTCCGCAGCATCCACATCGCCTGTGTCATGGTCACGGCTGCCGGATTCCTGCTGCGCGGGGTCTGGATGCTGCGCCGCTCCCCGCTACTCGGGCACCCTCTGACGCGCACCCTTCCGCACGTCAACGACAGCCTACTGCTCTTCACGGCCGTCGCCATGGTCTGGCTGGCCGGCCTGAATCCTCTGGATCATGCTTGGATGATGGCCAAGCTGACGGGGCTCGTGGCCTACATAGTCCTGGGCAGCGTTGCCCTGCGCAGGGGGCGATCCCGAAGGATCCGAGCCTGGGCATTCGCCGGAGCGCTCATCGCACTCGGGTACATCGTCACGGTTGCCCTGACGCGCAGTCCTTTGCCCTATCTTTCCCTTTCCTGGTAGGGAGGCATTCCCTCACCGTAGCTCATCTACTCGGCTCGGTGCGGGAAATGCCTCTATGGAGCATAGGGGCTGTTGACAATTACCTTTCACGGTCCGATTGCGGCCCTTTCCCGCGCTGGCCGCGTTGCGGCTCGTCGCAATAGGTCCACTATTCCTCCTCTCCGCGCCTTGCCAGCACGAAAAATGCCTCGCAATTGCCCTCGCGCAGGCAAATGTCAACAGCCCCTAGTGCAAAACCCCCGGCTCTGTTATCCGATGGCGTTCTCGAAGACCCCATAATGGTATGCCCCTTCGATGACCCCGCTCGTATAGTATCCGCTCAATCCCTTGAATCCGCCCTTCGCGAAATAGACCTTCAGGTCCGGATTGTTTGCCATCGCCGCCTTGACATCCGCCACAAGCTGCTCATCGGCATTGCGCACGAGGACGCCACTGAAGCCTGCAGTCAAGGGAAAGATATCGTTCCCGCTGTCTCCGCAAAACACGGCCTTGTCCTTCTCCGTCTCGAACTCTTCGCAGACGTACTCCAAGCCCGTTTGCTTGGTGGCGCTGTCCGGGAGAAAATCGAGCAGCCCCTTCCCGTCCTGGGAGTCGAAGCTGTAGATGATGACTTCATCGAACTTACCCTTCACCAGCTCATCGACTTGTCGCAGGATCTCTTCTCTCTTTTCGTGATCGACATAGTAGCTCTGCTTGAATTGGTTCTGGTGCTCGCTTTCCTGCTCTCGGATACCCTCGACCCCGGCCACCGTTTCTCTTATCTTGTCGGCGCTCCACCTCGGGCTCGCCTGCTTTACATGATCGACCCAGCCCTGGTCGAAGCTCCAGTCACCCTTGTCGTATTTTCTGATGGTCGTACCGACATCTCCGACGAGGACGTTCGGATGTCTGACGCCATATTCCCGAATTGCGTCTTCCGTGAGCTTCAGGTTTCGTCCGGTAACATAGACGACCAGGACACCATGTTTTTCGGTCAGCTCGTTGAACAGCTCGATGGCACCACGATCGGGCTCCCATTTTCCGTTTGGTAGCAGGGTTCTATCCAGGTCGGTAGCCAGAATTTTCATTATGATCCTCCAAATAGATGGCTCAAGAGTCTCGACGACTTCACCGTCTCGCCGATGCGGTCAACGGAAAGCCGGCGCGACCAGGTCGTTATCTAGGATAAGACAGCAAGTGCTTTTCACCTGTGTCGTAGCCATGTTCAACGCTGAAACTATAATCATGCAGATCGGCTTTCAGCGTTGCTGTGCAGCCGTGGTTTTCCCACGTCATTTGTAAGAGGCGCTCGTCCGTTTCCGCGGTCTCGAGGGTTCCGTCAAAGGCGGGGAAGGTGTTGCGCAGCCGAATGAGCTCAAGTTGGTCCAGCACGATCTTCCTCGTGAGCCCTTGCTCCACGTCGTTTTCCGAAAGCTCGGTGCGATTGATCTCTTTATGCCCAGCGGCGCCCCCCTTGTCAGCCGCTTCGTAGTTGTTCTCTCCCGCGAACAGATCGAGATACCAGACCTGCGGGATACCCGGCATGAAGAGTTGAATCGCCCGCGCCAGAAGCAGTTTTTGCTCGTCTTCGCCCAGGGCGCTGAAAAAGGTCGCGTTGACCTGGTAATAAGAGATCTTCTTGCCGTCCGCGCCGAAGAGATTCTTCACTCGGCCGCCCCTCTCCATTACCCTCTCCATAACGGCCTCGATTTCGGTATCCTCCAGTAATCCCTTTTGCGAGCGGTCGGGGGCGTTCACGCCCTTCAGGTCGAGGATCGGGATACCGTCGTGACAGCCGAGCATATTGACCGTCATGATGTTCTTCTCCTTGATCTCGGCGATCCAGCGCCGCAGAGGCAGGCTCGTTCCCCGGTCCAATGCATCGAGAACAAGACCGGGGAGGAAGAAATCGTATATAGGGAATCCTTCTCCGGCTACCTCTTCATGCAACATGTTGCCATACTCGGAATGAATCTCTGGCAGCAGGATCAAGTCGTATTTCTTCGCGATCCGCTTCAATCGCGCTAGATAGTCCCAGGTGCCGGGCTTGTTGAAGAAATTGACCATGCCCGGTTGCTTATGCAAATAGGCGAATGCGTCCAGCCTGACCATGGTGGCGCCGTAGTCACGCAGCTTCTTCAAGGTGTCATCGTAAAAGTCCCAAACCCCCTCGAATTGAGCATTCAGGTCCATCTGCCCGAGATACATGCGTTTCTGCTCGACGATGGAGATCACTGCAGTGCGGTGGTTTGAAAATTCGCCGAAGTCGATGTCCTCAGTATCCGTTTTTGCCCTGATCCCTTCGTTTACAAGTGCCGCGATCTGTTCCGCTTTCCCGAGCCACATCCCGTCGATGCCCAGGAGATCTCCGGCGGAGATTTCGAGGTAATCGATCTTTTGGTAGAAAGTATTCCAGTAGAACCGGTCCGATCCATCCGGGAAACGCACCTTCAAAATCGGAAGGCCTGGCTTTCTCATGAAGAGCCTATCCAAAAATTCTTTTTTCGGTACCACATATCCATCAGGGCCCATGTTCCCGTACATAGCCCAAAATTCGTTCCAATCGATAAAGAAGCGTCTGTACTTGGATTCGTCTCCTTTTTTCAGCATATCCTTGAACTGGGGGGATGCGACGGATAAGTGGTTCAAGACGAGGTCGAACTTCAATTTGATGTTGAGCTCGTCGAGGTCGGCCAAATCCTTCGAGCTGACGAGCTCATTGTTGATGTCGTAATCGACGATGGAAAAGCCGCGATCCAGATCGCTGTTGAAGAAGGTAGGCAGGATGTAGAACAAGGAGAAAACGTCCCGGAGCTCGGGCCGCTTGAGCATGGCCACGATATCGGACAAGGTTCCGCCGATGCTGTCCGGGTAGGCGTTGAACATGACCCCTTTCGGTATAGACCTGTGCATGGAAGTGACCTTATTGTTGGTGGGGGTTTATCATAGTCTTGGGCTATTCAGGCAGGCACTCGCGGCCTTCGCTGCAGCGGTTTTGGCGCTATCCGACCAACAACTACCCAAATCATGCTCTAGGTCGACACTTTTCAACCCGGGGAACATAGCTGCGCAGCTTGGCACGACGTCGGACAAGCGGCGTAACGTTACCGCAATTCTTCACACTGGAGCAAACTGTCCGCCAGCCGGCATCGAACGATGCGGCGATAAGCAGCGCTGATATCCTGTGGATAGCCCGTATAATTTCGATACCTTATGTTGGATACGGATCTATTCCGAGAGTGAAGCAATGACCACGGCAAGCAACGCTTCGCAGCAGTCCAACGGCTTCCTCGGGAGCCGACCCCCCGGCGAGGATGTCAGCGGGTGAGAAGCCAGACCGAGCGTTGGCTGATGGTCCGCGAGAAGACATGTCTTCTCACCTAGCCTCGCGGCCCTCACTGAGATGGCTGCAACGGGGCTGTCAGATAGGCAAGGACCGTCTGAAAATCGTGTAAGCCCCTCGACGCCCGCCCTTCGAAGCGGTAGGTTAATCGGGGTACGCATAGATCTGAGGAGGAGTGATTGGAGCCCATGTACATTCTGTTACTCAGCATTCACGGTCTTATCCGCGGGAAGGAGTTGGAGCTCGGACGTGACGCGGACACCGGCGGGCAGACCCTGTACGTGGTGGATCTGGCACGCGCCCTGGCCGAGCGCGAGGATGTGGACCAGGTCGACCTGGCGACCCGCCGGATCGTCGACCCCGCGGTCTCCGGCGATTACTCGAAGCCCGTGGAGCCCTTGTCCGAGAAGGCGCGCATCCTGCGCATCGATGCGGGACCCGACGAGTACCTCGCCAAGGAGCGGCTGTGGGACCATCTAGACAATCTCACCGATAACCTGGTGACCATACTGAACGAGCAGGGGCGGATGCCGGACCTGGTCCACAGCCATTACGCCGATGCGGGATACGTCGGCGTGCGCTTGTCGAACCTGCTGGGGGTGCCTCTGATCCATACCGGTCATTCGCTCGGTCGCGACAAGCGTCATCGCCTCCTGAGCGCGGGCATGAGCAACGAGGACATCAACAAGACCTACAACATGGACCGCCGGGTCGATGCAGAGGAGGAGGTGCTCGCCAGCGCAGATCTGGTCATCGCCAGCACGCACAACGAGATCGACGAGCAGTACGGTCTCTACGATTACTATCAGCCCAAACGCATGGCGGTCATACCCCCGGGCACTGACCTGAGCCGCTTCTATCCGGCGCGCCCTGCGGATCCGCCGATCGCCTATTCGGAGCAGATCGAGCGCTTTTTGCAGGACCCGGACAAACCGTTGATTCTGGCCCTGTCGAGGGCCGATACCCGCAAGAACAACCAGACGCTTCTCGATGCTTACGGCGGGTCCGAGGAGTTGCAGCAGATCGCCAACCTCCTGCTCGTCGTCGGGAGCCGCGAGGATATCCGGGACCTGGAAGAAGGGGCGCAATCCGTGCTCACGGACCTCTTGATCAGGATAGACACCTACGATCTGTACGGGCATGTCGCCATACCCAAGCACAACCGCCAGGATCAGGTCCCGGAGATCTATCGTTTGGCAGCGGAAAGCGGCGGCGTGTTCGTCAACCCCGCCCTGACCGAGCCCTTCGGGCTGACCCTGCTGGAGGCGGCCGCGAGCGGGCTGCCGTTGGTCGCTACGGAGAACGGCGGCCCGGTGGACATCATCGGTAACTGCGACAACGGCATCCTGGTCGATCCCCTGGACAAGGACGCCATTGCCGCGGCCTTGCTGAAGCTGCTCACCGATCCGGAGCTCTACCGGCGCGCGCGCGAGCACGGTGTCACGAAGGTGCGCGAGCTCTATTCCTGGCAGGCGCATGCCGAGCGCTACATGGCCCGCGCCAAGCCCCTCCTCAAGCACCACGAGCCGATCCCTTTGGAGCCGAAGCGCGGCAAACGCTATCGCGACCGGGCTTTGTTCACGGACATCGATCAGAGCCTGCTCGGGGATGCGGAGGGCGTGAAGCAATTCGTCCGAGTGATGCGCGGAAACCGCAAGTGCGCGACCTTCGGCATTGCCACCGGGCGTCGCCTGGACTCGGCCCTGACGGTGATGCGGCAGCACCGCATACCCCGTCCCGATGTCCTTATCACGAGCCTCGGCACCGAGATCTACTACGCGCCGGAGCTTGCCCTCGACCAGTATTGGAACGAGCACATCGATTACCTGTGGCGTCCCGCTGCCGTGCGACGCACCTTGGCCGAGCTTCCCGGGCTCGAGCTCCAGGGGAAGGCCGAGCAGACCCGGTTCAAGGTTTCCTATCTCTATGACCCGGATCAGGCCCCCAGCCTCGAGGAGATCACCACCCTGCTGCGAAAGCAGGATGTGGCGGCAAACGCCATCCAGGCATTCGGTCGCTTTCTCGATATCATCCCGTCCAGGGCCAGCAAGGGCCGTGCGCTGCGTTACGTCGCCCAGCGCTGGGGCATACCCCTGGAGCACATCTTGGTTGCCGGGGGCTCCGGGGCGGACCAGGACATGATGCGCGGGAATACTCTGGCCGTGGTCGTAGCCAACCGTCACGGCGAGGAGCTGTCGGGTCTCGAAGAGCTGGAACGGATCTACTTCGCGGGACGGCCCTACGCATTGGGCATCCTCGAGGCGATCGACCACTACGACTTTTTCGGGAGCTGCGCGCTTCCGCCGGCCCAATCCTGACCGCATGCGCCGCTCCCACCCCATGCCCTTCGGTGCCGAGGTCCAGGGCGACGGGCGTGTGCGCTTTCGCCTCTGGGCCCCCGCGGCTACTCGTGTCGACCTCTGCCTGGAGGACGGCGACGACGAGGTCGTTCTGCCCCTGATCCACGAGCCGGACGGCTGGCTCGGCCTCACGACCGATCAGGCGGGACCCAGGAGCCGTTATCGCTATCGCATCGACGGAGGGCTGCGTGCTCCGGATCCCGCATCCCGTTTTCAGCCCGAGGATGTATTCGGTCCCAGCCAGGTGGTCGACCCTCTTGGCTGGCGCTGGGAGGATGCCGACTGGCGGGGGCTGCCCTGGGAAGAGGCGGTCATCTACGAGCTCCACGTGGGCGCCTTCTCCCCGGCGGGGGACTTCACCGGCGTCGGCGAGCGCCTGGATTACCTGGCGGACCTGGGCATCACCGCGATCGAGCTCATGCCCATCTCCGATTTCCACGGGGCCCGCAACTGGGGCTACGACGGGGTGCTTCCCTTTGCTCCCGACAGCAGCTACGGGCGCCCGGAGGACCTGAAGCGCCTGGTGCAGGAGGCGCACGCGCGGGGGCTGATGGTGTTTCTGGACGTGGTGTACAACCACTTCGGCCCCGAGGGAAATTTCCTGCACCTCTATGCCCCCCAGTTCTTCAGCGACCGCCATCACACGCCCTGGGGGGCGGCCATCAACTATGATGGGCCGGGCAGCGAGTGGGTGCGCCAATTCGTCATCCACAATGCCCTCTACTGGCTGGAGGAGTACCACCTGGACGGGCTGCGCCTGGATGCGGTGGACACCATCAGGGATGATTCATCCCCGGACATCCTGGAGGAGCTGGCCACCGCCGTTCGGCGAGGACCCGGCCGGGACCGGCACATCCATCTGGTCCTGGAGAACGACAACAACGCGCCCGGCTATCTTCTCCGCCACCCGAACGGGCGTTCACGCCAATACGACGCGCAATGGAACGACGATATCCACCATGCGCTGCATGTACTGCTTACCGGCGAGACGGGTGGCTGCTACGCGGACTTCGCCGATCGACCCGTCCAATACATCGGGCGCTGTCTGGCCGAGGGCTTCGGTTATCAAGGCGAGCCGTCCGCCTATCGCGGCGGCTTCGGACGCGGCGACTCCAGCCGTCTGCTGCCATCAACGGCCTTTGTCTCCTTCCTCCAGAATCACGACCAGGTAGGAAACCGCCCCTTCGGCGAGCGCATCGACCGCCTCAGCGACCCGCGGCATCTGCGGGTCGCGATGTCCCTGGTGCTCTTGGCCCCGTCGCCGCCACTGCTCTTCATGGGGGAGGAATTCGCGGCCGCACAGCCCTTTCTGTTCTTCTGCGACTTCGGCCCGGACCTGGCTGCGGCGGTCGCCGACGGACGGCGGCGGGGATTTGCCCGTTTCAAGGAATTCGCGGAGCTCGTCGAACAGAAGACACCCCCGTATCCCAATGATCCGGAGACCTTCGCTCGCAGCAAGCTGGATTGGGAGAGCCTGGCCGAGGCACCTCATGCCGACTGGCTTGGGTACTGCCGGAATCTTCTGGCATTGCGCCGCGACCACATCATTCCGCGTCTTGCCGGAATGCGAGAGGGCGCAGGCGAGCGCCGTCAGCTGAGCGAGGGCGGGCTGCGGGTGGAATGGCGCTTGGGCGATGAGTCTGTCCTGACCCTGCTGGTCAATTTGAGCGATTCGCCTCTGGCCGTCTCCACTGCAGACCTGCCTACGGGCGATCCCTTTTACACGTATCCTCGGGATCCAATCTCTCGCTCGAGTAATAGGCAGTTGCCATCTTGGAGCGTTACCTGGTATCTCCGTCTTCCTGTACATGCTGAACTGCACTGACCACTTTGCTGGCCCAGAAGAATAATGAACCGCCCGTCAGAACCCTCGTCCAACCGATTTCTTCACTGGAGCAACCGCCTCGCCTGCACGATGCTCAGCGCATCCTGATCAGCAGATCGCCACGGAGAAAATATCTTACCTAGTGCCTGAAAGGAAACTACATTTTTTTTGCGAGCGTCAGCGTTCCTGAATGACCACTGGGGCATATTTTCATTCAACGCCGAATTCGGCGGTGCAAATAAGTCACATTAATACGAATGACACGCATTCGCCGGTAATGCAGACGAACCACTCCCTTGGCGCTGCATCGCTGCGCCAGATCCGTTGGGTCAGGCGGCCCGTGCTCTGCGGCGTCTTTCCCGCTCGGCCTCTTGCGCGAGCAGTATGTGAGCGTGATCGCGATAATTGAGGCAGCGATTTTCAAGAAATTTGAGGGACCGATGGGGAGGCGGATGTTGCGTGCGCCGGCATCCGTTCCGGCATAGGTGATGGTTGCAGGTAGATGGAGTCAGAATACGGGCAGATCGTCGTTGAAGTCCTCGAAGAGGTCGCCGTGGTATCGGCGAAGTTGGAAGGCGTAGTGGTTTTCCAGTGCCGCGGTCAGCTCATAGAGCAAGTCCAGGAACTGGCTGGCCGCCTCATCGGAAAGCTCGGGCGGATTGTTGAGGATCAGGGGGATTTCACTCATGAGGGGATCTCCGGTTGGGGTTGATCAAGCCCGTTTGCGGGCAGCGGGGGTGGGTGCCCCGAAGACTTCAAGGTAGAGCTGCTCATCGAGCTGGGGGCGTTCGCTCTGGGCGGCGGTGGCCAGGAGCTCGGCGGCCATGGTAGTGAGCACGCGGTAGTTACCGAGGGCGTGCTCGGCGAGGGTGCTCATCAGCTCGGCGGTCATGAGGCTGGCATTGCCGGCGCTGCGCTGTAGGTGCTCGAGGCAGGCGATCAACACTTCGCCGCTGGCATACTCTGTCTATTGAGGCGGGAGCGGATGCGGCTGCCCAGAGGCAAGAGCTCCTCGCGGCGCAGCTTGGCGCTCAGGCGTGCATCCCCGGCGAGGATCACGCTCAACAGGGTACGCGAGTCGAAATGCATGGAGGTGAGCAGGCGCAGTTCGTTGAGGACGGCCGGATGCATCTCCTGGGCCTCGTCGATCAGCACCACCGGCCGTAACAGAGTCGCTTCCAGATGGGCCAGCGAGCGCTCACGCAGGGCCTTGAAGCCACCCCAGCGGTTATGGGGCTTGAGCTCGACGGCGAACAGATCCCCCATTTCCCGGTAGAAATCAGCCAGATTGGAGCTGGGATGGCTGATGGCCCCGACGCTGAGCTCGGGCAGCTTGCCGAGACGCTCATCGAGCAGGCGCAGCACCGCGCTCTTGCCGGTGCCGGGATCACCCTGGATCAAGGCAAAGCCCCCTTCGCGGATCAGGGCGTGCTCGATGCGCCAGCAGAACTGCTCCACGGGCGGTGTGATATGTAGCGCCTCGGTGGGTAGCTGCGGTGAGAAGGGATTGAATTTGAGCCCGTAGAGGGCGAGCAGGGTCTTGTTCATGCGCTGGGCTGCGGGTCGTCGTGTTTGGGCAGATGGGCCGGCGGCAGACCGGTGGCTGCATACTCGGCGAGCAGCTTGCGCAGCAGCGGTGGCAGCGCCGCGGCGCTGCCCCGTGTTGGCTCCGGCGCGCTGCCCGGCATGAGGCGGCGGCGCTCGCCGGAGGCATTGCGCGCCTTGTCCAGCGGATAGAGCGGGCACAGGGGTGTGCCGGTATGGGGATCAATGACCTGCACGGCACTGAGGTCCCAACGGGCATAGGCGACATGCAGCGTCTCGAGGTGGCCGAACCGTGCTGGGACCTCGAAGCGCTTGCCTTCCAGGCTGAGGGTGCCGTCGCTTCTGCGCTGGCGGCGTTGGACCCGAAGACGGAAGGCACGGCGCAAGGCCTGAGTATCCGGACAGGGGCGGCCCACGTTGGGTGCATCCAGGTAGCGCTTGAGCTGCGTGGTGGCGATCTCGGCGTGCAAGTTGCGGTGGTAGTCCTGTTCGACCCACGCCTGGGTGATGGTGTTGAGCCGCTGCAGGCTGAGCTCTTCCACCCCTTCGAGCATGGCCATCAGGCGCCCTTCGAGCGTGCCCCAGAAGCTCTCCTGCTTGGCGTTCTGATAGGGACTATAGGGCAGGGTCGGCTCGTGTAGGATGCCCAAGGCGTGCAGCCCAGCGGTAAACTCCTCGGCCTGCATGGCACTGCCGTTATCGCTCATCAAGGCCCGGGGCAGTGCGCGTTTCTGCAACGCCTGAGTGAGGCCATGGACCAGGGTCTCTGCGGTCTCATCGAGATACCACTGCAGGTGAC
>Ga0315540_10000752_pt1 | contig 18492 bp, 19 predicted proteins | sample SalMarSW160110MG_FD_203677 | JGI IMG/M metagenome (GOLD analysis project Ga0315540, IMG submission 203677) | Salt marsh sediment microbial communities from the Plum Island Ecosystem LTER, Massachusetts, United States - Salt Marsh Sediment SW1601-10 ...
TAGTCCCTCTGCCCCCTTGTCCCAGGCTCACCGCCCAGCCATTCCATCGATGATCGCATTCAAACTCGCGCTCGGCCGCATCAGCTGTGCCGTCTTCGCCTTGTCCGGGCGATAGTAACCGCCCATCTCCGCTGCCTTGCCTTGCACACTGTTGAGTTCGGCGACGATTTTCGCCTCGTTTTCGCTGAGTGCCTGCGCGACGGGTGTGAACAGCGCCTTGAGTTCGGCATTGTCGTCCTGCTCGCCCAGGGCCTGCGCCCAGTACAAGCCCAGGTAGAAGTGGCTGCCGCGCGTATCCAGTTCGCCGACTTTGCGTGAGGGCGATTTGTTGTTGTTCAGAAACATGCCATTGGCCTTGTCGAGTGCGGCGGCGATGACTTTCGCCCCGGCGTTGTTGTGCTTGCGGGCAAAGTCTTCCAGAGAGACAGCCAGGGCCAGGAACTCACCGAGCGAATCCCAGCGCAGGTGGTTCTCTCCAAGCAGTTGCTGCACATGCTTCGGTGCGGAGCCGCCTGCGCCGGTCTCATACAGGCCGCCACCGGCCAGCAGCGGCACGATGGACAGCATCTTGGCGCTGGTGCCGAGCTCCAGAATCGGGAACAGGTCGGTCAGGTAATCGCGCAGTACGTTACCGGTGACGGAAATGGTGTCCTGGCCGGCCTTCATACGTTCCAGCGACAGTCTGGCCGCCTCCGTGGGCGGCAGGACCTTGATCTCCAGTCCACTGGTGTCGTGCTCCTTGAGATAGGTCTCGACTTTCCCGATAAGGTTCGCATCGTGCGCGCGTTTTGCGTCCAGCCAGAAGATCGCCGGCTGACCGGTGAGCCGCGCACGGGTGACGGCCAGACCGACCCAGTCGCGGATCGGCAGATCCTTGGTCTGGCACATGCGCCAGATGTCGCCAACTTCAACCTTGTGTTCCAGCAGCACGCTGCCGGCATCGTCGGTCACGCGCACGCTACCCGAACTGGGGATCTCGAAGGTCTTGTCGTGCGAGCCGTATTCCTCGGCCTTCTGCGCCATCAGCCCCACGTTGCTCACGCTACCCATAGTGGTCGGGTCGAAGGCGCCGTGCTGCTTGCAGAAGTCGATGGTGGCCTGGTAGACGCCGGCGTAACTGCGGTCCGGAATCATCGCCATGGTGTCGTGCAGTTTGCCGTCCGGACCCCACATCTTGCCCGAGGAACGGATCGCCGCCGGCATCGAGGCGTCGACGATCACATCGCTGGGGACGTGCAGATTGGTGATGCCTTTGTCTGAATTCACCATCGCCAGCTCGGGGCGGGTTTGATAGCTGGCCTGGATGTCGGCCTCGATGGCCTGGCGCTGATCGTCGGGCAGGCCAGCGATCTTGGCATACACGTCACCCACGCCATTGTTCGGATTGACGCCGAGCTGCTTGAAGGTGTCGGCGTATTTCTCGAACACGTCCTGGTAATACACACGCACCGCATGACCGAAGATGATGGGGTCGGAGACCTTCATCATGGTCGCCTTCAGGTGCAAGGACAGCAGCACGCCCTCGTCTTTGGCGGCCTGAATGGCCTGCTCGAAGAACTCGCGCAGTGGCTTGACGCTCATGACGCAAGCGTCGATCACCTCGCCCTCGAGCACCGGGGTCTTTTCCTTGAGTACCCGGGTCTGGCCGTCGTCTCCGACCAGCTCGATTTTTACCGTGCCGGCCTTGCCGATCACGGCCGATTTTTCACTGCCGTAGAAATCGCCGCTTGTCATGGCGGTCACGTGGGATTTCGAGTCGGCCGACCAGGCGCCCATGGAGTGCGGATGCTGGCGCGCATAGTCTTTCACGGCAGCCGCCACACGCCGGTCGGAATTGCCCTCACGCAGCACCGGGTTAACGGCGCTGCCCAGCACCCGGGCGTAACGGGTCTTGATGGCTTCCTCTTCAGCATTGGCCGGGCTGGCCGGATAGTCGGGGATGGCGTAGCCCCTGGCCTGCAGTTCCGCGATCGCGGCGGTGAGCTGCGGAATCGAGGCGCTGATGTTCGGCAGTTTGATGATGTTCGCCTCAGGGGTCTGGGCCAGTTCGCCCAGCTCGGCCAGCGCATCGCCAAGGCGTTGCGCTTCGGTCAGGTTCTCCGGGAAGCTGGCAATGATGCGGCCGGCCAGCGAGATGTCGCGCGTTTCCACGGACACGCCGGCGGCTGAGGTGAACGCCTGTACAATCGGCAGGAAGGAATAGGTGGCAAGCGCGGGCGCTTCGTCGGTCTCGGTGTAGATGATCCGGGCGTCAGACATGTAGGATGTTCCTGGAACGGGTTGAATGGCGGGCGACGCCCGATGCTGTGCGGATTATATAAGAAAATGGGGTCAGACTCGATTTTACAAATCACTCATCACCATCCGATAGTTCCAGTCAGATCCCGTTTATTGTTCCATCCGGTACTCCACACCCAGGCGGTACCCCCCACTCGGCCCGACCTCAATGATATCCGTCGCCGCATTGGCCGTTTCCACGCAGACAAAGCGCTGATAATCGTCGTCCCCGAGGTCGCCCATGTTTGCTGAAATATCCGCCCATGGATTCCACACCACGGCGGTATGACTGCCTGTCGAGGTGATGCTGATACGGCGGCCAAACGCTGCATCGTCTATGATCAGCCCGGGTCGTACGTCCAGATAGATGCGGTCGACTTCCTGATCGAAGCGCACCGCCCCGGCCTGGGTGTTGCGGCTGCCATCCGCGGCTTTGTCGAGGTAGTCGGACTCTTCCAGCCCAAGTACCTGAACCTGCCCGATCGCCCCGACATTGAAATAGCTGTGCAATGCCTGGGTGATGACGAACGGCTGCTCACCGGTATTGCGGGTATGCAGTTCTACCCGGAGCCCGGCTCCAATCGTCACCTCCAGTGAAAGGTCAAACGCTTCGGGCCAGATGTCGCGTGTTTCGGGGTTGTCCACCAATCCCAGGGTGATCCGCGTATCACCGTCGGCGAGGACCTCAGTGGCGCGAACCGTCCACGGCCGGTTGCGCACGAACCCGTGTGCCGCCCGCCCGCGGTCCTCGGGATCCGGCCCGAACCAGGGCCAGCAGACCGGAATACCCCCCTTGATGGCCTTGCCCGCCTGGAAATACGCCGCATCGCTGAGGAACAACAGGTCATGCGCCTGATTGGCCGGCTGATACGAAAGCACCTGGCCGGCATAGACCGAGACCAGGGCGCGTGCCTTGCCATTGTCGATCCTGGCCAGGGGAAAGCCGCCCTTGCCTTCTATGAATTCGAGCTGACCGGCAATGGCGTGGTCGTTGTTTAGTTGGTCGATGTTCACGGTGGCTCCTGGAAATGGGGTCAGACTCGATTTTACTGGAAATGGGGTCAGTGGAAATGGGGTCAGAGTCGAAATAAGGGGCTGGAGCGATTAAGTTTAAATCCCTCCAGCCCTTTCATCTTTCTCATTATTACCAGGACATCACGCCGATTCCCTACGCACTGTATCCCAGACACCGGATTCAATGGTCTTTTGCACGTAGGTTTTGAAGTCTGTCGCAGGTCGGCCAAGCACTTCTTCAACTGCCGGCATGACATTGCAGTTTCTACCGTCGAACACGACGGTGAACAACTCGTGTAACAACCATTGCAGGTCTCCCGGTACACCTTGTTCGTCCAGCGCGTTGATGTAGACATCGATTGGAACAGTTCTAAACTTCAGCGGCCGGCCAAGTGCCCCGGAAATTTCCTCAACACATTGCGCAAAGGTCAACGCGCGTGGGCCGGTGACTTCGAACAGTTTGTTACGATGCCCCGGTTCGGTTAATGCGGCAACCACGACATCAGCGATATCGTCAGCGTCAATAAAGGGTTCAACGATGTCGCCTGCCGGTAATACCAGTTCGCCCGACAGGATGCCTTCGAGCACAAAACTTTCACTGAAGTTCTGACAGAACCAGCTCGCTCTGACGATGTTCCATGAAAGTCCGCTGGCCTTGACTATCTCTTCGGCACGCTCTGCGCCTTTCTCGCCGCGCCCCGAAAGCAGTACGATGTGTTGCAACCCGGCTTCGGCGGCGACACGCACAAACGCCTTGATGGTCGATGCTGCACCTGGTACGGCCAGGTCCGGCTGGTAGGTGACATAGGCCGTGTCGGTACCCTCGATGGCCGATCGCCATGTCGCGGGTTTCTCCCAGTCGAACGATGGATGGGTTGAGCGGGATACGGGGCGTGTTGCATACCCAAGGGCTTGCAGGCGCTGGTTTACCCGGCTGCCTGTCTTGCCGTTCTTACCGATGACGAGAATGGGTGACTGTTGCATGACCTCTACCTCCTGTGTGTGTTCGTCGTGGATGTAAAGTATGCGAAACACGCATTGGATTTTTAATCACTCATTGTCGAATTATCTTTGCTTTTCGTCCATTCTATCTGGATTTTCAATCTGGATTTGTGGCAAGGTGCAGACCATGAAGCGGCGTACTGACCCCACGATCCCCGGGTTCACCGACCCGCTCGGCGAAACGCTGCACTTGCTGAGACTGACCGGCACGCTGTATTGCCGGTCCGAGCTGACCGCTCCCTGGGGTGTCGACATGCCGGCGTTTGAGGGACACATGATGTTTCATGTCGTCACCGGCGGGCACTGCTGGCTCGAGGTAGAAGGCGAAGCACCGCGCCTGCTGCAACAAGGCAGCCTGGCACTCGTTCCCCACGGAAACGGCCACTGTATCCGCAGCAGTCCGACAGGCGAGCTGGTACCGCTGTTCGATATACCGGTGGAGCAAGTCAGTGACCGCTACGAGATCATGCGTTACGGCGGCGCGGGTGAACTCACCCAGTTGACCTGCGGTGTTGTCCGCTTCGACCATGTGGCGGGCCGGCAACTCGTCGCCCTGCTACCCCGGGTGTTGCAGATCGACATCTGGAACGATGATGAGGGAAGCTGGCTGCAAAGCACGCTGCGCTTTATCGCCCGTGAAGCCAGGGAACTGCGGCCGGGTGGAGAAACCGTCATCACGCACCTGGCCGATATCCTCATCATTCAGGCGATCCGCTCCTGGATTGATTCGGTGCCTGAAACGCAACGGGGTTGGCTGGCGGCCTTGCGCGATAAACAGATAGGCAGGGCGCTCGCGGCGATACACCGCGAACCGGAAAAAGACTGGACCGTGGCGTCGCTTGCCAAGGGGGTCGGTATGTCGCGCTCGGGTTTTTCGGCCCGATTCACCAAGCTGGTGGGTGAATCCGCCAAGCGCTATCTCACCCGCTGGCGGATGCAGCTCGCACGTATCCAGCTTCAGGAATCATCGGATTCACTCGCGGTTCTCGCCGATCGTTTCGGCTATCAATCGGAAGCGGCATTCTCGAGGGCATTCAAGCGGGAGTTTGGGGTGGCGCCGGGGAGCGTTAGATCATTGGCGTCAGAGTAAATACTAAACTTGTTTGTTTCGGGCGAGGAATATTTTTACTCTGACCCCAAATATCAATGCCACGCACGGCCGCAGAAAGGTAGCCGTGCGTGGCATGTCCGGTATTGCCTGTTTACAGATTCGTCCAGGTCTCGTTGCTGGTGGCGTCTATTATGCCGTCTCCATCCGAATCAACGTCCAGCTGAACACTGGTGGAGTCAATGACGGTAATGGTGACGCTCGAGTTGTCGCCCGTGCAGGTGATATGACCCGCGTCGGGTTCAAAGGGAAAGACACCGCTCAGCGGCACATCGGTCGTTACGGTGACTGATCCACCCAGACTCGAAATGCTGATGGTGGCGGAAATATCGACCGAATAAGCGCCGGTCGCCTCATTTTCGACATTGGTAATCTGATAGCTCGTAAGCGTCAGGGTTTCACCCCCCGCCGTGAGCTGAATACCGGCACCGCTGAACGACGAGGTGAAGGTGATACCGTCGCCGGTTGACTCCGAGATCGTACCATCGCCGTTGATCGCCGCGACTTCACCGCCCGACGAAACGGAGAAACCGCTTGTTGTCAGACTGAGTTGCAATGAATAAGGCGGTGTAACCTGATCGCCGGTGACAACAATGTTGGAAACGCTGATACTGCCGTTCATGGTGACTCCGCTGAACGTACAGTTATTTGCCGACATGCTCACCGTATCGCCGGTCGTCAGCGTTGCGCTATTGTCGGCGTCATTGAACGATACATTGAGCGTTCCACTGTCGCAGTTCTGGTTGATATTCTGTACCGCCGCGATTGAAACACCAGAGCCACCGGTTTGCGGCGCTTTCCTGACCTGATCGATGATGGTTTCAACGATGTTCACATCGGTTGACGGGGTTGAACCGACTGAAGCCGGCACGATTCCCAGTATGCCAGCGGTGTTACCACTCAGCCCATCGCTTGCGTTCAGGCTGGCGCTGGCGACCTGGGTGGCATTGGCAGATGTCACGACGACCGGTGCGGCGGCTGCAATACCGGCGGTCCCGCCACCGCTGCCACCACCACCTCCGCAGGCTACCAGCAGCCCGGTGGCCGTGAGCACACATCCCGACTTGATCAGTTGTTTTAGTTGTGACATTTGGAACTCCAGGACTGGTTACAAAGTAAGCAGAACGCGCAGAAAATGTTGAGACGCCCAACTAGCGGCCGGTTTCAATAAATAGTGAGTGGTTTTTAACTCAATTTTGTGGAGCACTTCACGGTTCCGCGATTGCACGAATAAATAGGGGTCAGAGAACGGGAAATGGGGTCAGACTCGATTTCACAAATCACTCATCATCACGATCCGACAATTCTCCGCATTATCTCAGCAAAGTGGTCAGCACCCTTTTATAATACTTGTTCCCGAAAAGGTACTGACCCCTTTTACGCACACTCACCGGGGACACCGTAATGACTGAAACCATTCTTGTCACTGGCAGCAACCGGGGCATCGGTCTGGAACTCGCGCACCAGTACGCGGCGCAGGGATGGCAGGTGCTGGCCTGCTGCCGACGTCCTGACCAAGCGACCGCACTTATCCGGCTTGGCGACAAGTTCCCCAACATCACCGTTCACACGCTCGATGTTACGCAGCAGGACCAGGTACAGAAGCTCGCCGCCCATCTGCAGGACTGCCGCATCGACATCCTGTTCAATAACGCAGGGATCTACGGACCCGATGATGCCGTCTTCGGCAACACCGACGAAGCCCGGTGGCTGGAGTGTCTTCGCACCAATGTCATCGCGCCGATGAAGATGATGGAAGCGTTTTTGACACATGTGGCAGCAAGCAAACACAAGCTGATCGCTGCCATGAGCAGTAAAATGGGCAGCATGGCGGATAATGGCTCGGGAGGAAGTTACATCTATCGGTCATCGAAGGCGGCACTCAATGCCGTTATGAAGAGTGCCTCCATCGATCTTGCACCCAGGGGTGTGAAGGTGGCAGTCCTCCATCCGGGGTGGGTACAGACCGACATGGGCGGCCCCGATGCGGAGATTACTGTTGCGGAGAGCGTCGGCCGGATGAGGGAAATTCTTGGCACCATCACGCCCGAGAACTCCGGCACGTTCTTTGATATCGATGGCAGCATCATTCCCTGGTGAGAATTATTGGGGTCCAATTCCCGTGGCGGTGGTGACGGCGCGCCGGGCGGCACTGTCAGTTTTCACGTGCCTCGTAGATCGCCATGATGCTTTTTAATCGGTCCAGCACTTCTTCAATGTCTGCCGCGTTCAGGCCCGCGAGTTCCGGCACGGGCTTGCCGCTGCTCGCGCCGGCGATGATCTCGCTCACTCTCGTACACCCCAGGTCGCATATGCGATCAAGTTCGGCGTCGATCGAGGCAGTGCGTGTCTGACCGCTGCCCGATCCGAACCAGAACCCAAGATCCTTGGCCAGAAACTCGTCGTATGGCATGTAGTGCGAGCCATCACAGGAGAAGTTCAATGACACTACGCCGTTACACAGATTGAGAGATCCGGCACGCAGGTAAATGGTTTCATCTGCAAAGCGTAGTTCACGCAGTATGGCGAAAATCGCGGCGATTTTGTCAGCCGGAACCACGGCCCTGTCGGGGTATTCCCGCTGCGGATAGGCCAGGCAGATGTCCGGGTCGGTCAGGCTTTCGAAGTCGAGGATGCGGTAACTGTAAGGGTCATCCATCGTCCAGATCGTGGCGCGGCTGCTAGAGAAGTGCAGTTTTCCATGAAAAACCCCATGGCACGACATGAGTTCGACAAGCAGTGCGATGATCTCGTCAACGCGGCTGTCCAGGAGGCTTTCCACTCGGCTCTGGTTGAACAGATTGCTTCGGATGGACGGATCGCCTTTTGCCTGGGTCCAGCGTTTCTCTGCTTCGTGCAGTCTTTCGACGTGGGGCAGTTCGCGCAGGTCATAATCGACCCCCAGGTAGCCGGCGATTTCAGCATCCCGATTACGGATGACCTGCACGGCGGTCAGCGAGGGGCGTCGCTTGTTGCGGCTGATATAGGCGCTGGACAGGCTGAAATCCAGTTCGGCGTCATCGACGCCCTGCATATAGGGGCGCCCGGAGCGGTCCCGCCCGTATTGGTCCGGCTGGGTGCCGTTACGGGTGATGTTCGAGGTGATCTGACGACCTTCAGCGTCCAGGACATACAGGTATTTGCAGTACGGCAGTGAGGGCATGGTCTCTTGCAGAATGCGTTCCAGCGCCTCACGGTCATCCAGCAACCGACGACAGCGTATCGCCAGTTTCGCCGTCTGGGGACGCAGGGTCTCGTTGATCATAGTACGTTGTTGGGTAACCTGGCGCTGCAGTTCCCGGTCCATACCTGTCGGTTTCCAGCTGGATTCCATGTAACAGGAATTATAACCGGAATAATATTTTTATTTCCGGCGAGCCTGTTCGGTGGGATAGTTCTTGTTCCACCAGGCCAACATACCGCCTTTCAGCTGAACAGTATTCACAAAACCCTGTGCCTGAAGCAGACGTACCGCGGGTATGCTTCGATGGGCACTCAGGCAAATGGCAATGATCGGTTGTTGTGCATCAAGCTGCAGGGATGCGATACGAACTTTTAGCTCGTTGATAGGCACACTCACGGCACCGGGTATGTGGCTGCGCCGCCATTCCGCACCACTGCGAACGTCAATAATTTTCAGCGGCCTGTGCCCTGTGAGACGCGCATGAAGCTCGTCGGCGTTGATTTCTGGAACATGACCGAAAGGCAACCACCAGCAACGCTTTTTCAATTGATCAAAAACAGACATTTCAGGCGGCTCAACGAATTGCAATCATTAGTAGAGTGCTGAGATATTAACACTTGCGATATCGAAATAATTCAGATCAGAGTAAAAACTCTTATCATCGGCATGGGCACCTGGCAGACCTTCGACGTGGGCGACGACCCGGAGCTGGTCACAGCGCGCGCCGGGGTCTTGAAGACGTCTTTCGCCATGGGCGGCGGCATGGTCGACTCTTCGCCGATGTACGGCTCCTCTGAGCAGGTGATCGGCGAGTGCCGGGCGATACCTGGAGACGACGCGGGCCTGTTTTCGGCTACCAAGATCTGGACACTCGGGCGATGGTTCAGCATCAGGCAGATGCAACGTTCACAGCGTTTGAGGGACGTGTCGCGCGAAGCCTGATTAACAATCTATAATTGTTGGGACTCCAAACCACCTGATTGAACCCGAGGGGACAGCAATGATGAAACCTGCGCGCAATATTCTCATCCCGTTAGTCATCAGTTTATGCTCCTTCTGGGCGCGCTCAAGGCGAGAAGATGAAAAGTGCGCCAAAGCGGGAATTGCCGCCATCGAAGAGCGTTTGATGTTTGAGTAGACGCGTCAGGGAAAACGGGACGGAGAGATTAGATGATATTTCCTCTGCCCCCGTTTTCCAGGTTCAAACAAACTGCCTGTGGACAAGAGACTCGTGTCGACACCGGATATCCAAACCGTTCTGAAACGTATCCACGAGATTCTGCGACGCCACCCGGGCGATAGCGCCGACTGGCTGGACTCGGTCATCGAGCGTTACCCGGAAGACGAACCCGGCTTCTATCAGGCGCTGAACTCGAAACGCATGTGGGGCGGTGCAGGCTCCATCGCCAACCAGGCCCTGGCAGACAACCCCGGCATGGATAAAACCGTCTGGCATGAGGAAATACGGCAGTTTCGCGAGCTGATGATCGAACTGGGCAACCATTTACGGGAACGAGGCAACGCCTATCCCGATATCTCCAGCTGGCTGCTCGCTTTCAGCAATTGGAACCAGTCCGGGGTCTGATCGGTAACAGGGGATCAATCACATTTTCCGCGGCTCAATGGGGTCAGACGCGATTGGTACACCAGATCTGGCAACCAATCGAGTCCGACCCGCCTAATGACCCTTCGATGGCCTCGGATCACTCCTCGTACTCTGTGCCTGCCTAAGCCGCTTGCGAATTCGTCAGGACGGCTTTCCCTCGTCCCTGCGCTTTCGGCGCCGAGACATCCCTGCCGATCAACATATCGGGGATACGGCTGGAGGCACCATTGTAGAAGCCGCATTCAAGATCAATACTGCTGCCGGCATTTCTGAAGGTGCCGAACAGCATGTCGATCACGGGCAAATCGGCATAGTTGTAGCGATGCAGGCCGCGGCCGTGATGGATGTTGTGGCTTTCCGGACGCTGAATGAAATAACCCAGCCATGTGGGCGTTCTCAGGTTGGCGTGCTGGAACATGGCATTGAAGGTCAGGAACAGGACGGCCACTATGGCTGCCTCGACGGTGACGCCGAGTAGCGGAAAAAACACCAGGCTGCTCCAGGTGGTGAACATGGCGGCGTCGAACGGATGCAGATAATTGGCGCCAAAGGCATCCAGACTTTCGGCACTGTGATGCATCTGGTGGCCGGCACGCCACAACCAGTTCCATTCATGGGCGGCACGATGGTAGCCATAGTGAATGAATTCATAGACCAGGACCGCCACAAGGGCACCGAACACCCCGAGGCCGCTGGCATCCAGCCAGTGAAAATCGCCGAACACCCTGCCCCAGAACGCAGCCACCTCACCGGTGAAGAAAAATATGGCCACGGTGACAAGCAGGCCGCGCACTCGCCAGTGGCGGCTTTTGGTGTATTTGCGTTTCTGGATGACGAAGTCCAGGAACAGGAAGCCCGGTATCAGGGCAAGGGTCAGGTTTTCCAGCAGTTGATACATGTTTGCGCTCTCCTCTGTGGTTAAAACATACCTTTCGGTATGTTTTTAGCGTAGAACGGATTTTCGCAACTGTCAATACCGTTTGGTATGTTTTTTAAATCCAATCATATTATCGTATTACCAACATCTTATTTTCACTCTCTGGTCTTTTCTGGACATTACCTGGCCTTGCACCATACCGTTCAGTATGTTTATATCGCGTTTATGGCCAAGAAAGGCGAAGACACACGCAAGCGCATTCTCGATACCGCGCAGCACCTGATCCTGTCCCACGGCTATGGCGGGATGTCGGTCGATCAGCTCATCCGCCAGCTGGGCATGACGAAGGGCGCGTTTTTTCACCATTTCAAAAGCAAGAACGAACTCGCACGCATCCTGATCCAGCGTTATTCGGACGACGGCGTTGCCCTGTTCAAGAGCGCGCTGGCACGGGCCATGACCTACAGTGATGATCCTCTGCAACAGCTGCTGATCGTGATTCGCCAGTATGAAGAGATTTTCGAAGAGCTCACCGAGCCCTATGACGGTTGTTTGCTGGCGGCCTACGCCTATGAATTCCGGCAGTTCGATGAACAGATCAGGGATGTGGTCAACATCGAATTCAACCTTTCAAGAAAAGAGCTGACGAAACTGCTCAAAGCCGTCGCACGCAAGTACCCGCCTCGCAGAGAGGTCGATTTGCCTTCGCTGGCGGACGGCTTCATGTCGCTGTTCGAAGGCGCGTTCATTCTGGAGAAATCTCTGGGCGAATCCGGGATCACCCACCAGCAACTGAGGCACTACAGAACCTATATCGAATTGCTGTTTGCGCAGGAAGCCTGAAACGGGAGTCGGCACCGCTCAGTCCGTGTCGGATCCAGTGCTCCCATTCCGGTCGGGTTTTTGTATGCGTTGAGGAGCGCTATAACGCGTTCTCAAACCGCCCTGTTCGGGGCATCGCTCTCTCATTCTGCATTGTCCTTCTCGCCGGCGGATGCCTGTTTTGCAGGGTTGAACACAGTAAAGGGACGAAAAGAGGGGACATGACAATGACCGACCGCTACACCAGCAGTTTCCTTCTCACCAGTATCACAGCGATGTAGTAACTGATCGCGGCATAGACCGCGAGCACCGTGATGTGCAGAACCGGCTGGGTCAGTTCGGCGCCGGCCACCAGTGAGCGGGTCAACATCACGGCGTGCGTCAGGGGAAGGAGCTGAACGGCACCCTGTGCGACAGCCGGCAGTGTGCTGATGGGATAAAAGACACCGCACAGGATAAACATGGGCGTTATCACCAGTACGAAATAGTAGTTGAAGAAGTCGTAGTTGGAGGCCAGCGAACTCATGATCATGGCCGGCCCGGCGAAACACAGCCCGATCAGGAAGACCACCGGCAACACCCACAGCGCCTGCCAGCCGGCAACCACGCCAAGCAGTGTCGCAACGGCCAGAATGGCGATACCGCTGAACAGGCTCTTGGTGGCGCACCAGAGCATTTCCCCGGCCAGGATATCGTCGACTTCAAGGGGTGTTGCGAGAATGGCTTCGTAGGTCTTCTGCGGCACCATCCGGGTGAACACCGAATACATACCTTCAAAACTCGCGGTGGTCATCGCTGATGAGGCGATGATGCCGGAAGCCAGGAAGGCAAGATACGGCATGCCGGACATGTCACCCACAAAATGTCCCAGCCCGAAACCCAGCCCCAGCAGGTAGAGCACGGGTTCGCCGAAGTTCATCAACAGGGCGGGCACGAACAGTTTGCGCCAGACCAGGATATTGCGCCGCCATACGGCCAGCGCGCCGGCACGCAGTCGCGGCAGTCGCCACAGGTTCATTGGTCGCGCAGCTCCCGTCCGGTCAGGCGCAGAAACACGTCTTCCAGTCCGGTGGGGCGATGGACGAATTTCAATCCATGCAGACCTTTCAGCGACTCTATCAAAGGCGCTGCGTCCCGGGAGTAACAATACAGACTGGTGTCCATGCGTTCCTGCCGGCAACCCGACGACGCCACCAGCTCCTGCAACGCGGCGCCCTCCTCGCCCCGCACTTCGATGACTTCCGGTTCCACGTGCCGTTCGATCAGCTCCCGTGGCGGACCCTGGGCGAGAATACGTCCGTGATCCATGATGATCAGTTCATCACACAGGCGCTCCGCCTCTTCCATATAGTGCGTCGTCAGCAGCAGGGTTTTGCCACGCGACTTGAGTTCGTTGAGCCGACCCCAGATCACGTGGCGCGCCTGCGGGTCAAGGCCGGTGGTCGGCTCATCCAGCACGATCAGTTCGGGGGCGTTGATCAGTGCGCGTGCGATAGTCAGCCGCCGTTGCATACCGCCCGAAAGGGTTGTGGTCTTCGCCCTGCGCCGATCGCCAAGCGACATGAACGCCAGCAGGGCATCGATACGCGCTTCCACCTGCGCGCGCGGCAGCGCGAAAAAGGAGGCGTAGATGTAAAGATTTTCCTCGACGCTGAAGTCCGGATCCAGGTTGTCGGCCTGCGGCACAATACCCACGCGCCGGCGGACCGCGGAGGCGTGATCCGCGATCGATTGCCCAAACACGGTGAGTGTCCCGCCGCTCAGCGGCGTCAGGCCCATGGCCATGCGCAAGGTAGTGGTCTTGCCGGCACCATTGGGCCCCACAAAGCCGAAACATTTTCCCGGGTAAACATCGAAATCGATACCGTCGACGGCTTTGCGGTCCGCGAACTGCTTGCAGAGGCCGCGCGCGCGGATCGTCGGCGCGTCTGCCGCCATCACTTCGTTTTCCACGGTATCCATAGACCCAGCATTGTAGAATGTAATAGCATGGCGGTTAAAGTTGCTGTGCGACAGGCCCGGCCAATCAGGGGGAAACCACATTTTTCGCCTGCTTACCGTACAAGGCATTGATATAAACACATAGATTTAAAACGCCATGAGCTAGGGCACCTATAACAATGCAAAAGTTCTCTGCCATGCTTTTAGTGGCCGGCCTGATAACTGCCATGCCAGTCACAGCGGATAACCTGCATGACATGTTAACCGCGTCGGGCGTGCGCGCTGAAATCGCCGATCAGGTTGTCGTCAGCCTGATGGGCAGTGACCGCGCCGGCAAGGACGGCCCCATGGCGAAAGTCGGCCCCGACCTTACCCTCACCTATCACGAATACCAGGACTATGCTGCGCGCGGCGGCTACCGTGCTCTCGGAAAGCGTTTCAAACCATCACGTCCCCTCGTTCGCACGGTCGACACAACAGTCGTTGTCGACATGGCGGCCAATGGCGATACTGCCTCGCTGAAACGCGATCTGCTGGCGCTGGGCATGCTCGACATCAAAGTGTTCGGGCGTATGGTTTCCGGGCGCCTGCCGGTCAAGGCCCTGGCATCCGCCGCCGCCCTCGGCAGTCTGCGCCTCGCGCGGCCGGCGGCCGCCATGACCCGGGCGGGATCCGTCACCAGCCAGGGCGACGCCGCAATGCTGGCAGACAGCGCGCGCGGCAGCTTCGGTGTCGACGGCACCGGCATCAAGGTCGGCACACTGTCCGACAGCTACAACTGCCTGGGTGGCGCGGCGGGCGATGTCGCCAGCGGGGACCTGCCTGCGGGGGTGACCGTGTTGCAGGAGGAATCCGGTTGCACCTCCGGTACGGATGAAGGACGCGCCATGATGCAGATCGTCCACGATGTGGCGCCCGGCGCCAGCCAGGCGTTTCACAGCGCCTTCAATGGGCAGGCCGACTTTGCCAACGGCATCATCGACCTGGCAACCGTCGCCAATGCGGATGTCATTAATGACGACGTCATCTATTTTGCCGAGCCCATGTTCCAGGACGGCATCATCGCCCAGGCGATCGACACGGTTAAGGGCATGGGCGTTGCGTATTTTTCCGCAGCGGGGAATGCGGCGCGCGATTCCTACGAAGACACTTTCCGGGATTCGGGTGTCGCCGGCTACTCTACCGGCAGTACCCGTCACGATTTTGATGCCGGCGCCGGCACAGACAGCTGGCAGCAGGTCACCATACCTCCCAATACCCAGGTTGTTTTCGTGTTGCAATGGGATGATCCCTACTTTTCTGTTAGCGGATCACCGGGCGCGGACACGGACATGGACATCATTCTGTACTCGGCGCAGGGGACGGCGCTCGCTGGTGGTACCGCGAACAATATCGGCGCGGATCCGGTCGAGATATTCGGCTACACCACACAACCCGGCGGGCAGGCAAAACAATACCAGATAGCGATCGAGCATTACGCTGGCCCCCTGCCATCAAGGGTCAAGTACGTCTTCTACGGGAACATGACGGTCGATCAATTTGCCACCAACAGCGCCACCTCGTATGGGCACCCGGCGGCCGCGGGCGGACAGGCCGTTGGTGCCGCACGTTACGATGCCACCCCGGCGTTTGGCGTATCCCCCCCGCAACTTGAATATTTTTCCTCCGCAGGCGGTGTCGAAATTCTGTTCGATACAGCGGGCAATCCGCTAAGCGAGTCGCGGCAAAAACCGGAGATCGTCGCCCCCGATGGCGGCGATAACACCTTCTTCGGCAGTGATTACGAAGGTAATGGCCACCCGAACTTCTTCGGCACCTCAGCGGCCACCCCGCACGCCGCGGGGCTCGCTGCGCTGCTGAAGCAACTGGATCCGTCGCTGTCACCCGATGCGCTGTACAACACCCTGCAATCGACCGCCATCGACATGGGTGTAGCCGGAATTGATCCCGACAGTGGCCACGGCCTGGTCCAGGCCGACCTTGCGCTGACCTCGCTTGACGGGGACGCCGACGGCGTACCGAACAGCGCGGATAACTGTCCCGCGGCGGCCAACCCGTTGCAGGAGAACAACGATGCCGACTCACAGGGTGATGTCTGTGACCCGGATGATGACAACGATACACTCAGCGACGTTGACGAAACCAGCCTGTATGGCACTAACCCGTTCCTGTCCGATACAGACAGTGACGGCTTCGACGATCCAGTGGAAGTCGCTGCCGGCAGTGACCCGCTGGATACCGGCAATATCCCCGGCTCGGCCAGTGGCGACATCAACGGAGATGGCAACGTTGATGTCGCTGATCTCCTGAAGGGCTATCAGTTCGTGCTCGGGACAGCGACACCCGGCACCAATGAATTGCTGCGTGGTGACGTCGCGCCGCTGGTGAGCGGCCAACCCGATCCGGACGGGCAGTTCACGGCAGGAGATCTCCTGGTACTCCAGAGAAAGATAGTGGGTGCAGGCACTCCCTGACGCCTGCAAGACGGGAGCCTCGGGAGAGTTGCTCCGCGGCGGAATATGCCTTGTACCCGACGTTCATCACATGCCGCGTTCCGAAATGTTGCATTACCCCCGCACCGGGCGCGAATAACAATCTATAATTGTCGGAACGCTACGACCACCTGATTCAACCTGAGAGGACAGCAACCATGAAAACTATGCGAAATATCCTCATCCCGTTAATCATCGGTTTATCCGCCGGGGCCGCACACGCAGAAGACGGAGCCCTTGCTACGTTCAAGGCCCTCAAGCCGGAAGTCGCCCTCGACCTGGCACAGGCCGCGCTGAAAGCCTGCCGCGACGCCGGCTTCCAGGTCGCCGTGGCGGTGACCGACCGCGCGGGTGTGACCCAGGTGATCCTGCGCGATCAGCTGGCCGGCAGCCATACCCCGGAAACGGCCCGCCGCAAGGCGTGGACCGCTGCAAGCTTCCGGACTGATACCATGACGATGATGAAAGAGACCCAGGCCGGTAAGGAGCAATCCGGGGTGCGCTTTGTCCGCGATGCGTTAATGATCGGCGGCGGTGTTCCGGTGACAGCCGCGGGCAGCATGGTGGGCGCCGTAGGTGTGTCCGGCGCACCGGGTGGCGATCAGGATGAAAAGTGTGCCAAAGCCGGAATTGCCGCCATCGAAGAGCGCTTACTGTTTGAGTAGCCGGATCACAGCCGGTTTCCGCGCTACGCAAAATACCATCTCAGACCAGCTTTGGCTGTCTGATACCTGACTGAGGCCTTATGAAAAATTTCCTGTTGTTTTCGTTGATGGTCGGTATCGTTGTCGCACTGATCCTGTGGTGGAGCCCGGAGCTGCGCCATCAGGCCAGCGATCTGCTAAGGGACACGGGCCTGAAATCAACATCGGCAACGTTGTACAAGTGGCAGAACAAACAGGGGATCTGGCAGTACACACAGAACCCGCCGCCGGAAGGCGTGCCGTATAAGAAAGTCGAGGCGCGCTCCGACGTCAATGTATTGCCTTTACCGGAGCAACTGAAACCGGACGATTGAACGTACTCGGGTAAAACGACGGGGCCAAAGGCCGCCGTCATCCTAATTCGGATAGTTGCCCAGCTCTCCCTCTATGAGTTTTTTCAGCCTTTCCCTGCAATCCATCACCTTGCAGCGTCCGGCGTACTTGCAACACAGCTCAAGATCGCGAATCTTGTCATCCTCGACGTCCAGCAGAGAGACCAGCGCGATTTCCTGCTTTTCGCGCTCGGATCTGGCCGCTGACATGAGATCCATCGTATTACACCCTTCGACAAAACGCTTGCGCGCGAAAAAGGCAATTTTGTCGAAGTTATAGTTCCCCAGGCATCCCGGGTTTCGACAGGCCACCATCTTACTCTCCCCTTGCGCTCTACTGATCATTCCGACACCATCACTCTGGCCCGTGAAATACGCTAGGCGCTTTCGAGTAGTAGGTAATTGACCTGCATCAAGCGAACAAAGACTGCTTACGGCGCGCGCCGGCCTGTTGCTGACCTGGCGGCTCAGCTGCTCTCCGGGTAACGCCTTTTCCCTGTTCCTTTTGTGCCTTTTCTCACCCCGGATTGGTTTCGACGACCCCGTCTTTCAGGGCAGCATCATGCCCCGAATGGTGAAAAACAGCATGGCGGCCAGCAGACCGGAAACCGGTACCGTGATGATCCAGGCTGCGATAATTCTGAGCAGTGCCGAGCGCTTTACCAGTTCGGTTCGATACAATTTCGTTAAGGCCTTGCGTTCTTTTTTGCTGAGTGCCGCCGCGGCTTTTTGTCGCTTGAGTTCCTTCAGCATGGCGCCTTTTTCGTCCAGCGCAGCCGCTTCAAACCGGGCGAGAAACGCCTCGACCTCTTCGTGATCCGCGCCCTGGTGTTGATGTTCGATCTCGACAATCATGCGCGCGTAAGAGGCCTTGAGATATTCGCGGAGAAATCCTACCCCGAATACCGCGCCGACTGCGATATGTGTGGAACTGACCGGCAGCCCAAGATGGGTGGCGACAATGACCGTAATCGCGGAACTCAGCGCGATGCAGTACGCGCGCATCTGGTTTAACTCCGTGATCTCGGAACCCACCGTACGGATCAGTTTGGGGCCATAGAGACCGAGACCGATTGCGATCCCCATCGCGCCGATAACCATTATCCACAGGGGTATAGCCGCCTTCTGGGCGA
>Ga0315540_10000753_pt1 | contig 18492 bp, 11 predicted proteins | sample SalMarSW160110MG_FD_203677 | JGI IMG/M metagenome (GOLD analysis project Ga0315540, IMG submission 203677) | Salt marsh sediment microbial communities from the Plum Island Ecosystem LTER, Massachusetts, United States - Salt Marsh Sediment SW1601-10 ...
CTGACGGTCACGGCGAGCAAGGCCGACCGCTGGCTCGCGATCCGCCCCGGCACCGACATGGCGCTCGCGCTGGCGCTTTGCCAGCACATCCTGGCGAACAGTCTCGAAAACAAGGCCTTCTGTCGCGATTGGCTGCTCGGCTTCGAGCAATGGCGAGAGTTCATCCACGCGCGCGGCTACACGCCCGAGTGGGCCGAGCCGGTGACGGGGATCGCGGCAGGCGAGATCCGGCGCCTCGCGGAGGAGGTCGCCGCGGCCGACGGCTGCGTCATCTTCGCCAGCCGCGGCGTCAACCAGCACTCGAACGGCACCCAGACCAACCGCGCGCTGATGTTCCTCGCCGCGATCACCGGCAACTGGGGCCGGCGCGGCGGCGCGTTCTTCAACATGAGCCACGGCACGCCGATCGCGCCCAATGTGCCTGCGGCGCGCCGGCCGAAGATTTCCCGCCCGCGCGTGCGCCGCAGTCCGACCGGCTGGACCGAGGCGATGACTCAGGGCAAGCCCTACCCGATCAAGGCGCTGATCGCCTGCAACAACCCGCTCGCGCAGTGGCCGGGACAGGACGCGGCGCGCGCGGCGTTCTCCGCGCTCGAGCTGCTGGTGCACATCGAGCTGTTCGCCAACGAGACCTCGGCCTACGCCGATTACCTGCTGCCGGCCGCGACCGGGATCGAGAAGGGCGAGATCGGGCGCGGCAACGACGACCGCCGCATCGTCTGGATCGACAAGATGATCGAGCCGCCGGGCGAGGCGAAGGCCGACGGCTGGATCTGGATCGAGCTCGGCAGGCGCCTCGGCATGAGCGACGTGCTGAAGGAAGACTACAAGGACCCGGCGCGGTTCTGGGACGAGGTCTGCATCGACAACGAGCTGATGCGCGGCGTGACGCAAAAGCGGCTGCACGCGGTCCCCTACCGCTGGGTGCGCCAGCCCGTGGCGAGCGAATCCTCGCCCGAAGTCGACACGCTGTACCTGGAAGGCACCAGCGCCGCGGGCGCGCCGCCCGGACGGCGCTTCCCGACCCCGAGCGGCAAGCTCGAATTCTGGACCGAGGCGATGGACGCGAAGTTCGCCGCGCTCGGACTATCGGCGCTGCCCGAGTTCTACGCCGAGCGCGAGAGCCTGGTCGATCTGCCGTGGGTCGAGCTGCTGGACGCCGACGGCGACCAGGGCGTGCTGTCGCCCTTCTGCCGGCCCGACACGGCAAGCGCGCGCGGGCGCATCGTGCCGCCTTCCGCAGACGGGCCCGGCGCGCGCCTGCGCGCACGCGGCTTCGACACCGAGCTGATCACCGGACGCCCGCCGGCGGCACACTTCCACAGCCTGACGCATTACTTCTGGCAGGCGCAGGAGATGTGGCCCGACCTGTACTGCCAGATCCATCCCGCCAAGGCGGCGCGCCTCGGCATCGCCGACGGCGAGCGGGTGCGCGTCGAAACCGCGCACGGCGCGATCGAGGCGCTGGCCTGGCTGCACGCCGGGATCCGCCCCGATGCGGTGTTCATTCCGATCGGCTGGGGCGAGCGCCAGCCCTACCACCCCTGGCGCTCGGTCAACTTCCTCACCGACAAGAACCAGCGCGACCCGGTCTCGGACCAGACCAACCTCAAGGCGCTACTCTGCCGCGTCGGCCGCGCCGGCTAGGTTCAGCTCGGAAAGGCGGCCTGCGGGCGGAAAGTCTCCAGCGCGATACGCCGGCCCTGCGCGTGCGAGGCGTAGACCGCCTCCTGCACCCGCAGGTTGCGCAGGTAGTCGGCGCCGCTATTCTCGAGCGGCCCGCCCTCGAGCAGGTGGCGCACGACGTGGCGCTGCAGCGCCTCGCAGGCGCCGCCGCCGAAGCCCTCGTCCGGTCCGCGCGCGTAGCGGTGCTCGACCTCGGGCCGCTGGTGCGGCTTCCACCACAGCCGCGCGTCGCCGTCCAGGCGAAGCACCCCGGCCGAGCCCTCGAGCCACATCTCGCCCATCGTGCGGCGCGGATTGGCCGCGACGTGGTCGTTGAGGCGGTTGCCGTCGAACAGGCCGGTCGCCGCGCTCTCGAACTCGAACACGATGTAGCCGGCGTCCTCGCCGGCGATCGCCGGGTTGATCCGGCGCAGGCGCGCGGTGACCGCGCTCACCTCCCCCATCAGGTAGCGGAAGCAGTCGATCAGGTGGATCGCCGTCTCGAGCACCAGGAAGCGCGGCATGTCCTGGAAATAGGGCTGGCGCTCGAGGTAGGCGCGCGGCCCCTGGCCGTCGCCCGGGCGCAGCCGGAACGACACCGCGTGCAGCGCGCCGAGCACGCCCTCCTCGATCAGCCGGCGCGCTTCGCGGAAGTGCGGCATGAAGCGGAAGTTCTCGTGCACCGCGAGCGTGATCCCCGCGCGCGCGGCGAGCTCGACCATCTCCCCGGCCTCGGCGTAGCTGCGCCCGAAGGGCTTCTGGCAGACGACCGGGATTCCGCGCCGCGCGGCCTCGGCGACGAAGTCCTTGTGGGTGGCCGGCGGCGTGATGATGTCGAGCAGCGCTGGCCGCTCGGCATCGAGCATCTCGCCCAGCCCGGCGTATACGCCGGGCACGCCGAAGCGCGCCGCCGCCTGGCGCGCCTTGTCCGCATCGAGGTCGGCGAGCGCGACCGTCTCGCAGGCATCGATGTTGCGCCAGCCCGCGTACTGGAACTGGCTGAAATAACCCGCGCCGACCGCGGCGACGCGCAGCGGCGCGCTCACGCAAGCGTCTCCGCGCCGAGCGCCTCGATCACCGCCTGCGTGATCTCACGCGTTCCGCTTGCGCCGCCGAACTCGTAGGGCAGCAACTTCTTCGCCGCGAAGGGCGCCTCGACCGCGCGCTCGAGCAACGCCGCGGCCTCGGCCAGGCGCGGCTCGCGATGCCGTTCGCCCAGCCAGTCGAGCATCATCGCCGCCGACAGCAGCGTCGCGACGGGGTTCGCCTTGCCCTGGCCGACGATGTCCGGCGCCGAGCCGTGCGCGGGCTGGAACAGCGCGTGCGCGTCGCCGATGTCGCCCGAAGGCGCCATACCCATCCCGCCCACCAGCGCGGCGGTGAGATCCGACAGGATGTCGCCGAACATGTTCTCGGTCACCATCACGTCGAAGGTCCAGGGCTTCATTACGAGGTTGAGCGCGGTGGCGTCGACGTAGGCCGCGTCGGCCGTCACGCCGGGAAAGGCTTTCGCCCGCTCCTCGAACACGCGCCGGAAGAAGGCCATCGACGCGAACACGTTCGCCTTGTCGACGCAGGTCACGCGCCCGGGGCGGCCGCGCCGCTTGCGGCGCTCGGCCAGGCGCAGCGCGAAATCCGCCACCCGCGCGGTGCCGGCGCGGGTGATCGACATGGTGTCGCGCACTTCCTCGTCGCCGCGCAGCTCGCTACGGCCGCGGGCGAAGAACAGCCCCTCGGTCTGCTCGCGCACCAGCACGAGATCGATCTCGGCCGCGCGCGGGCTCGCGAGCGGACCCGGCAGCCCGCGCAAGGGACGGATCGGCCGCACCCCCGCGTACAGCTGCAGGTGGTTGCGCAGCTCGAGCTGCGGCGCGACTTCGGTCCCGTCCGGGTAGCGCACCTCGGGCCAGCCGCCGGCGCCGAACAGGATGGCATCGGCACGCTCGCAGGCCGCGAGCGTCTCCTCGGGCAGCGCGCTGCCGGTCCCGGCGTAGCAAAGCGCACCGCACGGGTATTCCCGGAACGCAAGATGAAAGCCGCCCACGCGGCGCTGCAGCGCCTCAAGCGCGGCGAGCGCCGCCGCGCACACCTCGCCGCCGATTCCGTCGCCGGGCAGAACCGCGATATTCAGATTCCTGCTGGTCATTCTTGGAAAGCCTTTCCCAGTTCAAATTCGGTGCGGCCGGTAGCGCTCGGAAAGAGGCCGAAGTTGAACGGGCGCTTGCGCGAGCGCGAGAACACCAGCATGGCTCAGGAAGCCGCGGCCAGGCGCTGCCTCATGAGACGCTCGAACTCCGCCGCCTCCACCGGCGGGCTGAAGTAGTGGCCCTGCCACTCCTCGCAGCCCAGCGCGAGCAGGCGCTTGAGCTGAGCTTCGGTCTCGACCCCCTCGGCGGCGACCGACAGGCCGAGCGTGCGGGCCATCGCGGCGATGGTCTGCACGATGGTCTCGTCGGCCGGGTGCGAGGCAAGCTCGTGCAGGAACGAGCGGTCGATCTTGAGCTTGTCGATCGGCAGCCGGCGCAGGTAGGACAGGCTCGAATAGCCGGTGCCGAAGTCGTCGATCGCGATCCGCACCCCCGCCTCGCCCAGCTTGCGAAGGGTCTCGACGTTCTCCGGCAGGTGCGACATCAGCACGCGCTCGGTGACTTCCAGCTCGAGGCTGCCGGCGGCGATGTGGTGCGCCGTCATCGCCTCGCGCAGCTGCCTGACGAAGCCCTCGCCCTGCGCCAGCTCGGCCGCCGAAACGTTGAGCGCGAACCAGGGCGCGGCCGGCAGCGCCTGCTGCCAGGCGCCGATCTGCGACAGCGCTCGCTCGAGCGTCCACTCGCCCACGGCGCGGATCAGGCCGCAGGCTTCGGCCAGCGGGATGAACGCATCGGGCATCAGCAGCCCGCGCTCCGGGTGCTGCCAGCGCACCAGCACCTCGCAGCCGACGATCGATCCGCCGCGCAGGCCGCGCACTACCGGCTGGTAGTGCAGCCGCAGTTCGCCGCGCGCGAGCGCGCGGCGCAGGTCGTTCTCGAGCGTCAGGCGCTCCACCGCGCGCGTGTGCAATTCGGGGGCGAAGAAACGGAACGCGTTGCGCCCGCCGTCCTTGGCGGCGTACATCGCCGTGTCGGCGCTCTTGAGCAGCGTCGCCGAGTCGTGCCCGTCGGCCGGGTAGATGGCGATCCCGATCGAAGCGCCGATGTTCAGGGTGTGGCCTTCGACCGTGAACGGGCGCGCCAGGATGCCGAGCACGCGCTGCGCCACCACCGCCGCGTCCGGCCCGCTCTTGAGCCCGTTCCACAGCAGCACGAACTCGTCCCCGCCCAGCCGCGCCAGCGTGTCGTCGCGCCGCAGGGTGTTGCCCAGCCGCTCGCCGACCGCGCGCAGCAGCGCGTCGCCGACCTGGTGGCCGAGCGAGTCGTTCACCAGCTGGAAGCGATCGAGGTCGATGAACAGCAGCGCGAGCTGACCGTGGCTGCGCGCCGCGGCGAGGATCGCCTGGTTGGCGCGGTCGTTGAGCAGCACGCGGTTCGGCAGGCCGGTCAGCGCGTCGCGCGTGGCGAGATATTCGATCCTCTCCTCGGCCTGCTTGCGCGCGGTGATGTCGGCGCCGGTGCCGCGGTAGCCGGCGAAGCGCCCCGCGGCGTCGTACACCGGCACCCCGCTCACCGACTGCCAGATGACGCGTCCGGACTTGGTGATGGTGCGGAACACGAGGTCGCGGAACGGCGCCCCTTCGGCCGACTTGTGCGCGAACCAGTCGTCGTTGCCGCGCGCCTCGCCGAGCGGCATGAAATCCTGCGGCGGCCGCCCGAGCATCTCCGAGCGCATGTAGCCGAGCACCGCCTCGACCCGCGCCGACAGGTAGGTATAGCGCCAGGCCAGGTCGGTTTCCCAGACGTATTCGCCGGCCGCCTCGACCACGTCGCGGAAGCGCTGCTCGCGCTCGGCCAGCGCCTCGCGCACGCGGCGCTGCTCGTTCACGTCGCGCAGCACCGACTGCACCACCAGCCGGCCGCGCTCGAGGTACGACACTCCGGCGGCCTCGATGATCGCTTCGCCGCCGTCGAAACAGCGCAGCCGCCGCTCCTCGAATGCGGTGCTGCCGGGCCCCGCGGCGAGGTACTGCATGCGCTCGCGCAGGCGTGCGGCGTCGTGCGGCTGCACCAGCTCCTCGAGCCGCATCCCGATCAGGCGCGCCGGGCTCGCGGCCTTGAGCAGGCGCGCCGCGGCAGGGTTCGCGTATTCGACGATGCCGCCGCTGTGGACGATCAGGCCGTCGGGAGCGAGCTCGATCAGCGCGCGGTAGCGCTCTTCGGCCTCGCGCAGCGCCTGCTCGGCGCGCTTGCGCACATCGATGTCCGCCGCGATCCCGGACACGCGCCGGGCGCGCCCGTCGGCGCCGCGCAAGGTTACGCGGCCGGCCGCGTGCAGCCACCTCCATTCGCCGCGCGCGGTCCTTATCCGCACGTCGATGCCGAAACCTTCGCGCTCCCCTTTCAGCAGGGCGGCGAAAGCGTCGTGCGCCGCGGCGCGATCGTCGGGATGCACGAGCTCGCGTGCCTCGGCCGCGCTCGGCTCGCTGATCTCGGGCTTGCGCCCGAGCACCTGCACCCAGCCGGCGCCAAGGTGCAGCACGTCGTTGTCCAGGTCGCGTTCCCAGGTCGCGAGGCTGCCGCCTTCGAGCGCGAGCTCGAGCCGCTCCTTGGCGGCGGCCAGCGCGCGCTCGACGCTGCGCTGCTCGGTCACGTCGCGGCCGACGCCGCGGTAGCCGAGGAAGTTGCCGGCGGCGTCGCGCTGCAGCTGACCCGAGACGATGTGGAACACGCGCGCGCCGCGCTCGTCGCTGCGCGCGATCTCGAGGTCGAAGAACTGCTGCTGCGAGCGGATCTGCTCCAGGTGGCGCGCCAGCGCCTCGGGCTCGACCTCGACCCCGGGCGCTTCCCAGAAGCGCTTGCCGTAGGCCGCGCCCTGGCCGAAGATCATCATCACCGGCGCGCCGCCGCTGAGCCAGGTGAGCCGATGCTCCGGGTCGGTCTCCCAGAACCAGTCGGCCGACAGCGCGGTCAGGCTGCGGAAACGCTCGCTGTCGGAGCGCAGCGCCATGATCTCGTTCTCGCCGCGGCGCAGCGAGCCCTGCACCAGGACGAAGATGAACCCGCCCGCGAGCAGCGCGAGCAGCGCCGCATCGAGCGCCGCGAGCGCCTCGGGCGCGAGGTAGGGCGAAAGCGCGAGCTTGAGCCCGAGCGCGAGCGGCCCGGTGATCGCCACGTACAGCAGCACGCCGCGCAGCAGCGCGTCGCGCTTCACGTGGGCGAAGAACCGGCGCAGGCTGCGGCGCACGCGCTCAGGCCGAGCCGGGTTCGCGCGCCGGCGGGGCGACCTTCATGACCTCTTCGATGGTCGTCAGGCCCGCCGCCACCTTCATCGCGCCGCTGATGCGCAGCGGCTTCATGCCCTGCTTGTAGGCGCGCTCGCGAATCCGCGCCAGGTCGGCGCCGGCGGCGACCAGCTCCTTGATCTCGGTCGTGCAGATCAGCGTTTCGTACACTCCGATGCGGCCCTGGAAGCCGGTCATGCGGCACTCGAGGCAGCCGACCGGCACGTACACGGCGGCCGGGCGCTTGGCCTTCCACGGCGCGACCAGCAGGTCCCACGCCGCCTCGTCCTCGGTCCGGTTCAGCTCGACCTTGCGCTTGCAGTGCGGGCACAGCGTGCGCAGCAGGCGCTGCGCCATCACGCCGTTCAAGGTCGCGTTCAGCAGATAGGGCGCGATGCCCAGCTCCAGCATCCGCGTCACGGCGCTCGGCGCGTCGTTGGTGTGCAGCGTCGAAAGCACCAGGTGGCCGGTGAGCGCCGCCTGCACCGCCATCTCGACCGTCTCCAGGTCACGGATCTCGCCCACCATGATGATGTCCGGATCCTGGCGCATCAGCGCGCGCAGCCCTTCGGCGAAGCCGAGTTCTATCGCCGGCTGCACCTGCATCTGGTTGAACAGCGGCTCGACCATCTCGATCGGGTCCTCGACCGTGCAGACGTTCACCTCGGGGGTCGCAAGCTGCTTGAGCGTCGAGTACAGCGTCGTGGTCTTGCCCGAGCCGGTCGGCCCGGTGACCAGCACGACGCCGTTCGGCCGCTCGGTCATCTCGCGCCAGCGCTCGTGGTCCTCGCGCGTGAAGCCGAGCTCGCTGAAGTCGCGAATCAGCACGTCGGGATCGAAAATGCGCATCACCAGCTTCTCGCCGAAGGCGGTCGGCAAAGTCGACAGGCGCAGCTCGATTTCCTGACCGTCGAGCGTGCGGGTCTTGACCCGCCCGTCCTGCGGGCGGCGCTTGTCGACCACGTCCATGCGGCCGAGGATCTTGATCCGGCTGGTCATCGCGTTGAGGACCGCGACCGGTATCTGATAAACCTGATGCAGCACGCCGTCGATGCGGAAGCGCACGATGCCGATGTCGCGCCGCGGCTCGATATGGATGTCGCTCGCGCGCTGCTCGAACGCGTACTGCCACAGCCAATCGACCACCCGCACCACGTGCGCGTCGTTCGCGTCGAGCTGCTTGTTGCTGCTGCCGAGCTCGACCAGTTGCTCGAAGCTCGACAGGCCGCTCGCGCCAGTGGCGTTCTTGTTGGCGCCTTTGACCGACTTGGCCAGGTTGTAGAACTCGACCTGGTAGCGTTCGATGTCCGCCGGATTGGCGATCACGCGCCGCACCTCGAGCTTGAGGATGACGGCAAGCTCGTGCTCCCACTCGCGGATGAACGGCTCGGCAGTGGCGATCACGGTTTCCTTGGCGCCCACGGCGACCGGCAGGATGCGAAAGCGCGTCGCGTACGCGCTCGACATCACATCGGTCACCGCGGAAAAGTCGATCTTGAGCGGATCGATATGCAGGTAGGGCATGTCGACCCGCCGCGCCAGCCATTCGGCCAGCACCTCGAGCGTGAGCGCGCGCTGCGGAGCCGCCAGGCTCTTCCACTTCTGCTCCGCGACGCTTACCAGGGGGTGCTGGGTGCCGCGGTAGTAGCGTCGCTCCTTCTTCAGCTGCGCCACGGCGCCGGGATCGACCATGCCGTCCTCGACCAGCCAGTCGAGGACCTCGGTCAAGGTCAGGCGGTGCTCGCCTGCCGGGGTTTTTATCGCCTGCTGCATGCCGTCGATCCTTCCCCTGAACACTATACCGTAAAGCTAGAATCCGCCATGGCCGCCTCCCCCGACCGCCGCACCCTGGCGCCCGACGTCTCGCTGCGCGAGGTGTGGGCCTGGAGCATGTACGACTTTGCCAACTCGGGCTACACCACGGTGGTGATGACCGCGGTGTTCAGCGCCTACTTCGTCGCGGTCGTGGCGCGCAACGCGCCCTGGGCGACCTTCGCCTGGACCGGGGCGCTGTCGCTCTCCTACGCCGCGATCGTGCTGAGCGGCCCCCTGGTGGGAGCCTGGGCCGATGCGCATGCGGCGAAGAAGCGTCTCCTGCTGGCGACAACCGTCGGCTGCGTCGCGTTCACCGCCCTGCTGTGGTTCGCGGCACCCGGGGCGGTGCTGGTCGCGCTGGTCCTGATTATTCTGTCCAATTACTTCTACGGGCTGGGCGAGAATCTTATTGCCGCCTTTCTGCCCGAGCTGGCCGATTCGCGCGCCATGGGGCGGGTCTCCGGCTGGGGTTGGAGTTTCGGCTACCTCGGCGGCCTGTTCTCGCTCGGGATGTGCCTGGTGTACATCCGCTGGGCGCAGAATCACGGTCAGCCGGCGTCGTCCTTCGTGCCGGCCGCCATGCTGATCACCGCCGCGCTGTTCGCGCTGACCGCCGCACCGACCTTCGTTTTCCTGCGCGAGCGGGCGCAGCCGGCGCAGGCGGCCGGTGCCGCGCGCGCGGCCTGGGCGCGGGTACACGAGACGCTGCGCCACGCGCATCAGTTCCGCGACCTGCGCAGGTTCCTTCTGTGCACCGTGTTCTACCAGGCGGGCATCGCGGCGGTGATTGCCCTGGCCGCGATCTACGCCCAGGAAGCGATGCATTTCACCACCCAGCAGACCATCACCCTGGTGCTGGTGGTGAACGTTACCGCCGCTGCGGGCGCGTTTGCCTTCGGTTACCTGCAGGACGCGATCGGGCATATCCGGGCGGTCGCCCTCACCCTGGTGGGCTGGATCGTCATGATCGTGATCGCCGGGAGCGCGACCGGCGCAGCCGCGTTCTGGGTCGCCGCGAACATCGCCGGCCTGTGCATGGGGTCGTCGCAGGCCGCCGGCCGCGCCGTGGTCGGCGTACTTTCGCCGCCCGCGCGCCTGGGCGAGTTCTTCGGCTTGTGGGGCCTCGCGGTCAAGACAGCCTCGATCTTCGGCCCGCTGACCTACGGCCTGGTGACCTGGATTTTCGCCGGCAACCACCGCCTGGGCATTTTCGCCGTCGGCAGCTACTTCGTGATCGGCCTGGTGCTGCTCGCCGGCATCGACATCGAGCGCGGCCGCAAGGCCGCGTTGCTCGGGTAGAATCGCCCCCTCGAGAAACCGGACGGGACAGTCATGAAACGAAAGCACGGCGCCGCGATCGCGCGCGAAACGATCGCCGAAACGCGCATGCGCGAGGCGGCCAAGGAAAAGGGCGACAACAGCTTCAACTACGGCTCGGTGCTGCGCAAAGGCGCGGCCACGCGCGGTAAGCGGCGTGGACGGATATACCGCATCAAATAGCATGCGTTATCATTTGCGCCCATAGTCAATAACCAGCACGGGAGAATGGGCATGACGATCAAGATCGGCGACCGGCTGCCGGACGCGAAGCTGAGCGAATCCTTCGATTTCGATCCCACCGGCTGCCCGATGCCGCCCAAGGAAGTCAGCGTCGCGGAAGCGGCCAAAGGCAAGAAGATCGTGATTTTCGGCCTGCCGGGGGCTTACACCCCGACCTGCTCCGCGAAGCACGTGCCGAGCTACGTGGCGAACCTCGACAAGCTGAAGGCCAAGGGTGTGAGCGAGATCTGGTGCGTGGCGGTGAACGACGGCTTCGTGATGAACGCCTGGGGCCGCGACGAAAAGGCGAGCGGCAAGATCCGCATGCTGGGCGACGGCAGCGCCGAGTTCACCAAGAAGCTCGGCCTCGAGCTCGACCTGTCGGCGCGCGGCATGGGCCTGCGGATGCAGCGCTTCTCGATGCTGGTCGAGGACGGCGTGGTGAAGCAGCTCAACGTCGAGGCGCCGGGCAAGTACGAGGTTTCGGGCGCCGAGACCCTGCTCGGCCAGCTCGGCTGAGTTTCGACCGTTCCGTGTTCGCCGCCGGCTCGCGGGCGGCGATTCCCCTCCTGTTCGGCGTTGCGCCGTTCGGCCTGATCACCGGCGTGGCGATGGTCGCGAGCGGCATTCCGCCGCTCGCCGCGGTCTGCATGTCGCTGGTGGTGTTCGCGGGCGCGTCGATGCTCGCCGCGACCCAGCTGCTCGCCGGCGGCGCCCCGCTCGCGCTGGTGCTGCTCGCCGTGCTGTTCGTCAATCTGCGCTTCATGATGTACAGCGCCTCGATGCGCCAGCACCTGGCCGGCCTGCCGCTGCGCTGGCGGCTGCTGGCATCTAACCTGGTGGCCGACAACGCCTACGCGGTATGCATCGCGCGCTTCACCGAGCATCCCGAGATGCGCGGCAAGCTGTGGTACTTCCTCGGCGTCGGGCTCCCGGTCTGGCTCACCTGGCAGCTCGCGGTGCTCGCCGGCGCGGTGCTCGGCGCCGGCCTGCCCGCCGCTTGGCAGCTCGACTTCGCGGCGCCGCTCGCGTTCATCGCGATGTCGGTGCCGCTGCTGCGCGACCGCGGCATGATCGCGGCCGCGCTTGCCGCCGGCGTCACGGTGGTGCTGGCGCACGGCCTGCCGCTGCGCCTGGGGCTGCTGCTCGCGGCGCTGGCGGGCATCGCCGCGGGTCTCGCGCTGGAACGGAGGACGGCGTGACGCTGTGGCTCGCGGTGCTCGGGATGGCGGCCGTGACCTATGCGCTGCGCGCCTCGTTCCTGCTGCTGCCGGAGAGCGCGCAGCTGCCTTCGCTCGCGCGCCGCGCGCTGCGCTACGTGCCGGCCGCGGTGCTGACCGCGATCTGGGCGCCCGAGCTGCTGCTGCGCGGCGGCGCGCTGCAGCTCTCGCTCGGCAACGAACGCCTGCTGGCCGGCACGGTGGCGATCGTGGCGGCATGGCGCTTCCGCCTCACCTATCTCACCATCGCCGCCGGGATGGTCGCGCTGCATCTGCTCGCGGCCGGCAACGCGGCGGCGGCCGAGGCGCCGCAGAAGGTGGTGGCGATCGAGGGGGTGACCGAATACCGGCTCGACAACGGATTGCGCGTGCTGACCGTTCCGGACCCGGGCGCCGACACGGTGATGGTGCACATCACCTACCTGGTGGGCTCGCGCCACGAGGGCTACGGCGAAAGAGGCATGGCGCACCTGCTCGAGCACCTGATGTTCAAGGGCTCGCCGGGGCACCTGGACCTCAAGCGCGAATTCGCCGCGCGCGGCGCGCGCTGGAACGGCACCACCGCCTATGACCGCACCAACTACTTCGAGACCATGCCGGCAAGCGACGCCAACCTGGACTGGGCGCTCGGCATGGAAGCGGACCGGATGGTCAACTCGTTCATCGCCAAGGCTGACCTCGAGAGCGAGATGACGGTGGTGCGCAACGAGTTCGAGATGGGCGAGAACGACCCCGGCGGAGTGCTGTTCCAGCGCACCCTGCAGCTCGCCTACGCCTGGCACAACTACGGCCACCCCATCATCGGCGCGCGCTCGGACATCGAGAACGTACCGATCGCGCGCCTGCAGGCCTTCTATCGCACCTGGTACCAGCCCGACAACGCGCTGCTGATCGTCGGCGGGCGCTTCGATCCGGCGCGCGCGCTCGAGCTGGTGCAGAAATACTTCGCCCCGATTCCGCGCCCGGCGCGCGCCCTGCCCTCGCTCTATACCGAGGAGCCGACGCAGGACGGCGCGCGTACGGTGACCCTGCGCCGCAGCGGCGAAGCGCCGATCGTCACCGCGCTGTACCGCATCCCGGCCGGCAGCGACCCCGACTATCCGGCGCTCGACGTGCTGGTCAACGTACTCGGCAACACGCCCTCGGGCCGGCTGCACCGCGCGCTGGTGAAGAAGGGGCTGGCGAACTACACCTGGGGCTCGGAGCGCGCGCTGCACGATCCCGGATTCGCCACGTTCGGCGCCGGGCTGCCGAAGGACGCTTCGGTGGACGCGGCGCGCGACGCGCTGCTGGCCGAGCTGGAAGGCATCGGCAGGCACCCGGTGCGCGCACAAGAGGTGAAGCGCGCCAAGACCGAGCTGCTGAACGACTTCGACAAGGCGCGGCGCGACACTCGCGCGCTGGTGCGGGCGCTGTCGGAGTTCGCCGCGATCGGCGACTGGCGCCTGTTCTTCCTCTACCGCGACCGGCTGCGGGCGGTAAGCGTCGCCGACGTGCAGCGCGTCGCGCTCGCCTACCTCAAGCCGGCCAACCGCGTGCTCGGGATATTCCTGCCGACCCGGCACCCGGACCGGGCGCAGATTCCGCCGCCGCCGGATCTCGAGCAGGCGCTCGCCGGCTACCGCGGCGGCGAGGCGCTCGCCGCCGGCGAGGCCTTCGATCCCACGCCGGCCAACATCGAGACGCGCGTGACCCGAAGGACGCTCGCCAACGGCATCCGCGTCGCGCTGCTGCCGAAGAAGACGCGCGGGCACAACGTGGTCGCGCGTCTCTGGCTGCACTGGGGCGACGAGCAGAGCATGACTGGACGCGTCACCGCCTGCTCGCTCGCGGGCAGCATGCTGCTGCGCGGCACCCGGCGCCACAGCCGCACGGAGCTGAACGACGCCTTCGAGCGGCTGAACGCGACGGTAGCGGTGGGAGGCGACGGCGCGCGGCTCGAGGTTCCCGCCGCCGGGCTCGGCGACACGCTGCGCCTGGTCGCCGAGGCGCTGCGCGAGCCCGCGTTTCCGCCCGACGAGTTCGAGGCGCTCAGGCGCGCGCTGCTGACCGACGCCGAAGAACAGCGCAGCGACCCGGGCGCGATCGCGCGCTTGCAGCTGTCGCGCCATCTCAACCCCTACCCGAAGGGGCACCCGTACTACACCGCCACCATCGACGAGGACGTCGAGCGGCTCCAGGCCGCGACCGTGGCCGGCGCCGAGTCCTGCTATCGCGACTTGCTGGGCGCCAGCGGCGCGGATTTCGCGGCGGTGGGCGAGTTCGATCCGGCCACGCTCGCGCGGCAACTGGAGGAGTTGTTCGGCGACTGGAAGAACCCGCGCCCCTACGAGCGGGTCGCCGCGCGCTACTTCGACGAGCCGCCGCTCGAGGGCGAGTTCCGCACCCCGGACAAGGCGAACGCGGTGCTGCGCGCCGGCATCAACATTCCGCTGCGCGACGACGACCCCGACTATCCGGCGCTGGTGCTGGCGAACTATCTTCTGGGCGGGTCGCTCGCGGCCCGCATCCCGCAGCGGGTGCGCGAGACCGAAGGCCTTTCGTACAGCGTATACACCTCGTTCCGCGCCGGCGCGTTCTACCCGGTCGCCGCGTTCCGGGTCTCGGCGATCTTCGCGCCCGGCAACCAGGCGCGGGTCGAGCGGGCGATCCGGGAGGAACTCGCGCGCGCGGTGCGCGACGGCTTCGGCGCCGCCGAGGTCAAGAGCGGCGCCAAGGCGCTGATCGAGGCCAGGCGCCTCGCGCGGCGCAGCGACCGCGCGCTCGCCGAACGGCTGGTGAACCACCTTTACCGGCAGCGCAGCTTCGCCTGGGACGCCCGCCTCGAGCAACGCATCGCGGCGCTGACCCCCGAGGAAGTCGATGCCGCGCTGCGGCGCCACCTCGACCCGGCCCGCCTGTCGGTGATGAGCGCGGGCGATTTCAAGTAGCCCGCGCGCAGGCTGCAAGTACCCGCGCGGGCTACTTGCGCTTGAGCAGGTCGCGGATTTCCTCCAGCAGGACCTCCTGTCTCGGCGGCGCCGCGGGCGCGGCCGGCTCCTCGCGCTTGAGGCGGTTGATGCCTTTCACCGCCAGGAAGATGACGAACGCGACGATGGCGAAGTCGAACACCGCCTGCAGGAACTTGCCGTAGGCCCAGAGCACCGCCGGCGCCGAACCGCTGGCCGGCTTGAGCGTCAGCGCCAGGTCGTTGAAGTTGACCCCGCCGATCAGAAGGCCGAGCGGCGGCATCACGATGTCGCCCACGAACGAAGCGACGATCTTGCCGAACGCGACGCCGATGATGACCGCGACCGCCAGGTCGACCACGTTGCCCTTGACGGCGAACTCCCTGAACTCCTTCAGCACTGCCATTGCGCTTCTCCCGTTAGTCGATCACGTCGTACTTCACGTCCATGATTTCGATCGTTTCGGCGCCCGCCGGGGTCGCCAGCGTCACCACGTCGCCCGTGCGCGCCTTGAGCAGCGCGCGCGCGATCGGCGAGATCCACGACACGCGGCCGTGCAGCGGGTCCGCCTCGTCGACGCCGACGATGGTGACCGTTTGCTCGCCGGCGGTCGAGCGCAGCGTCACCGTGGCGCCGAAGAACACCTGGTCCGTGTCGCGCCCGGCCGAATCGACGATTTCGGCATTCTCGAGTCGCTTGATCAGGTAGCGCACGCGGCGGTCGATCTCGCGCAGCCTGCGCTTGCCGTAGATATAGTCGCCGTTCTCGGAGCGGTCGCCGTTCGACGCCGCCCACGAAACCACCCTCACCACCTCGGGGCGCTCGACCTCGACCAGCTGGCGCCGCTCAGCGTTCAGGCGCGCATACCCGGCGCGGGACATGTAGTTCTTCGCCCCGACCGGAAGCGCAGCGGGCCCGGCCGCGGCGGCGTCGTCCGCCGCGTCGCTCCCCTCCTTCACAAACGCCTTTGACATATATGGCCAAATTCTACCTTGCACGCCGCCGGGCCCGACGCGCTTGCGGCGTACCCGCCGGCGAGGTACTGTATATACGAACAGTACGAGCGGTAGCCGCTCGGCGCCGCAGGCGCAGATCGGGAACGGCGAAAGAATCGACCGCAGAGTCAACCGGATGCCGGCGGGCGGGCAATTTTCGGCTCTGCGCAGCAACCACTATATCTAGTAGGAGCCGAACCCACACTATCGAACAGGTTGTGTTTTCAATGCATTAGGCGGAACATTTGATCCTGATTACCAAATGCTGGAAATGATCCCCAACACAGGCGCGCAGACGGGTATTCTGTGCGCCACATAAAAACCCAGAACCGGGAGAGAACAAGGATGGAAACCGACCAAACCGGCACCCACTCGATCGCCAGCGCGGAACTTGCGGCGCAGGAAATTTCGCGCGACGCGCTGATCGAGAAGTACGCCAAGGGCAAGGAGACGAGCATCGAGGAGGTGCGCCGCCGCGTGGCGCGCGCGCTGGCCCAGGCGGAGCCGGAGGACAAGCGCGCGCACTGGGAGCGCCGCTTCATGCGTGCACTCGAGGACGGCTTCATTCCCGCCGGCCGGATCAATTCCGCGGCCGGGATCGCGATGCAGGCCACTCTGATCAACTGCTTTGTGCAGCCGGTCGGGGACTCGATCTCGGAGATCGTCGACGGCAAGCCCGGTATCTACACTGCGCTGCAGGAGGCGGCCGAAACGATGCGCCGCGGCGGCGGCGTGGGCTACGACTTCTCGTCGATCCGCCCCAAGGGCGCCCAGGTGAAGGGCACCCATTCGCGCGCCAGCGGCCCGGTTTCCTATATGCGCGTGTTCGACCGCTCGTGCGAAACCGTGGAGTCCGCGGGCGCGCGGCGCGGGGCGCAAATGGGGGTGTTGCGCTGCGACCATCCCGACGTCGAGGACTTCATCCACGCCAAGGACCAGGGCGAGCTGACCAACTTCAACATCTCGGTCGGTGTGACCGACGAGTTCATGCTGGCGGTGGAGAAGGACCAGGACGTCGAGCTGGTGCACAAGGCCAAGCCCTGGCCGGAGGTCGGCGGCTACCAGCGCGACGACGGCCTGTGGGTCTACCGCAAGGTCCCGGCGCGCCAGCTGTGGGAGCAGATCATGCGCTCGACCTACGACCACGCCGAGCCGGGCATCCTGTTCCTCGACCGCATCAACCGCGACAACAACCTCAACTACTGCGAGACGATCGAGGCCACCAACCCCTGCGCCGAGCAGCCGCTGCCGCCCTACGGCTGCTGCTGCCTGGGCTCGATCGACCTGACCCGCTTCGTGCGCGAGCCCTTCAGCGACAAGGCCTCGTTCGACTACGAGCGCTTCGCCAAGGTGGTGGAGGTCTCGACCCGCATGCTGGACGACGTACTCGACGTCACCGCCTGGCCGCTGGAGCAGCAGCACGCCGAGGCGATGGCCAAGCGGCGGGTGGGGCTCGGCTTCACCGGGCTGGGGGACGCGCTGATCATGCTGCAGCTGCGCTACGACACCGACGAGGCGCGCCGCATGGGCGCGCAGATCGCCGAGGCGATGCGCGACAGCGCCTACCGCGCCTCGGCCGAGCTCGCGCGCGAGCGCGGCGCGTTCCCGCTGTTCAACGCCGACCTCTATCTTTCCGGCACCAGCTTCGCCGCGCGCCTGCCGGACGAAATCAAGGCGCTGATCCGCAAGAACGGCATCCGCAACAGCCACCTGCTTTCGATCGCGCCGACCGGCACCATCAGCCTCGCCTTCGCCGACAACGCCTCGAACGGCATCGAGCCGCCGTTCTCCTGGGTCTACACGCGCAAGAAGCGCATGCCCGACGGCAGCATGAAGGAATTCCCGGTCGAGGACCACGCCTGGCGGCGCTACAAGGCGCTCGGCGGCGAGATGGACAAGCTGCCGCCCCACTTCGTCACCGCGCTCGAGATCAGCGCGCGGGCGCACGAGCAGATGGTGGCGGCGGTCGCGCCGTTCGTCGACACCAGCATATCGAAGACCGTCAACGTGCCGGAGGACTACCGCTACGAGGACTTCCAGGATCTCTATTTCCACGCCTGGAAGTCGGGCCTCAAGGGCCTCGCCACCTACCGCCCGAACAAGGTGCTCGGCTCGGTGCTGAGCGTCGACAAGCCGGCCGAGCAGCCGCAGGACTTCCGCAGCGACGACGTCAACCGGCGGATCCAGATCAAGACCGTACCGCAGCCCGTGCTCGCCAGCCTGCGCTGGCCGAGCCGGCCTCAGCTCACGGAGGGCAACCCGGCCTGGACCTACATGATCGAGCACCCGCACGGCCACTTCGCCGTGTTCGTCGGCCACGTCGAGAACGGCTCGGCGCACGCGTTCGAAGTCTGGGTCAACGGCAGCGAGCAGCCGCGCGGACTGGGCGCGCTCGCCAAGGCGCTGTCGATGGACATGCGCGCCAACGACCACGGCTGGCTCAAGCTCAAGCTCGAGACGCTGGCCAAGGCCGGCGGCGACGAGGCGTTCGAGATGCCGTTCCCGCCGCACGGCGAGCGCAAGCTGATGCCCTCGGTCGTGTCGGCGTTCGCCCAGGTGGTGCGGTGGCGCGTGGACCAGCTCGGCGCGCTCGCCGAAGGCCCCGGCCCGGTGCTCGAGACCATGTTCAGCCACAAGGAGCCCAAGACCGGCACCGACGGCACCATGTCGTGGACCGTGGACGTGCTCAACCCGCGCACCGGCGACGACTTCGTGCTCGGGCTGAAGGAAATCACCCTGCCCGACGGCGTCACCCGACCCTACTCGGTGTGGCTCTCGGGCGAATACCCGCGCTGCTTCGACGGCCTGTGCAAGATCCTGTCGCTCGACATGCGCGTGCTCGACCCGGCCTGGATCGGCATGAAGCTCAGAAAGCTGCTCGAATTCCCCGAGCCGCTGGGCGACTTCATGGCCTTCGTCCCGGGCAGCAAGAAACAGCA
>Ga0315540_10000755_pt1 | contig 18470 bp, 15 predicted proteins | sample SalMarSW160110MG_FD_203677 | JGI IMG/M metagenome (GOLD analysis project Ga0315540, IMG submission 203677) | Salt marsh sediment microbial communities from the Plum Island Ecosystem LTER, Massachusetts, United States - Salt Marsh Sediment SW1601-10 ...
GTCTGCCATGGCTAGTGACTGTCCTCCTGTGACTTTGATTGACGGTAGACGAAGAGAATTCGTTGGATGGTGGTGATGGTGGCCAGTACCGCGATCAGCGCAAGCGCCGCCATGAGCACCGGGTAGTCGACCACGTAGTCGTTGATGGGCCGGCCGACGTATGCAAAGAGCAGGCCGATGATGAGGATCACGACGCGGACTTCGCGCGGTGCGAGCCCGACATTGGCCATGCCGCTGCCCGGGCTGAAGCCAAGGCTCTCAGACTTGGCGCGCACGTAGCTGACCATGAATGACGCGGCCATGGCGAGAAGCGCCAGCAGCCCGCCAAGCGCGAGTCCGTAGTTGAGGAAGCCGTAGGCCACGCCGGCATACACGATTGCCTCGCCCGCGCGATCCAGAGTGCTGTCCAGGAACGCGCCGAAACGGCTGGTCCTGCCCGTCGCGCGCGCCAGGGCACCGTCGAAGAGGTCGAAGATGGCGCCGAAGGCGACCAGCAGTCCGGCGATGGGCCACAGCATGATCGTTGCGGTATACGCGGCCACGACCGCGATGAGGAAACCGATCAGCGTCAGCGCGTTCGGCGTAAGGCCGAGCCGGCTAAAAACACGCCCGGCGGGCTGTTCGATGCTTGTCCGCACGCGCGACCGGAACGAACTGGAGATCATCGCCATCAGCCGGCCAGGCCCAGCAGCTCGCGCTCACGCTCGCGGAAGCGGTCGAGCGCGTCGCGGCGCAGACTGCAGATCACCTCTCGCCCGTTGCGGCGCATCTCGATGACACCGGCCAGGTCGAGACGGCGCAGGTGCCATGACACGAGCGGCTGCGAGAGGTCGACATGAGCAGTCAGTTCGGTAACGGTGGCCGGGCCGGCCGACAGCCGCTGCAGCATGCGCAGGCGCGAGGTATCCGCGAGAGCCTTGTGGAAGGCACGCAGTTCGCGCAGGTCCTCGGGCGGCGAGGCAATGGCGGCGATCGTCGAGCGGATGTGGGCAGGAGAGGGCACGACAGTCCTTTGCCTACTTGGGGCGCCAGCTCGCTGCGGCGCCCGATACATAAACGAGAGTTTACATAAACTGGCGTTGATATTAGGCGTGACGCGAGGCGATCGTCAAGAGGGCGGTGGATACTCACGAGTGATGTCACGCAACGCCCGACTGGTGGTACTCGGGGCGCTCGGACTGGGCGTGTTCCTGGTCGGCGTGGAGTTGATGGTCACGGCCGTCGCGCTGCCGCAGATCCTGGCCACGTTGACCGACTGGACACAGCTGCGCCACGCGTCGTGGATCATCAACGGCTACCTGGTCGCCTACGTGGCGGTGATGCCCCTCGCCGGCCGGGCCGCCGATCGCTACAACCTGGGGGTCCTGTACGGCGCGAGCCTGGTGGCATTCGCGCTGGGCTCTTTTGCGGCCGGGAGCGCACCAAGCCTCGACGGTTTGATCGTGGCGCGCGTCGTACAGGGCGCCGGCGCGGGCGCGATCTTCCCGCTCGCCACCGCTGCGGCCGGCCACCTGTTCGAGGGACCCAGTCGCGCCCGCGCCATCGGTTTGGTGAGCGCCCTGTCGTTTCTGGGCATGGCCGCCGGTCCATTTATCGGGGCCACCATCCTGGAGGTGTTCTCGGCCAGCAGCGGTCTGGCCGGGCCCGCCTGGCGCTGGGTCTTCTACCTGAGCGCGCCGTTCGCGTTGCTGGCGGCGGTGTACGTCTGGGCCGCCGGGCGTGGCTGGCCGCGACCCGTGGGTACCGGTGGACTCGATCTCGTCGGCGGTGGAATCTTCACTGCCGGCATTGCCCTGGGACTGCTGGCGATCAGTTCGCTAGGCGCCACCAGTGCGATCGATCCGCTGGCCAGTGGCATCGCGTCGGTCGTCCTGGTCGTGGTGTCGCTGGTGATCTTCGCCCGCTCACACGACCCGTTCATCGACCTGCGCCACTTCCGCGACCGCACATTCAGCGGCGCCATCGCCATGTGTCTGCTGACCGGCTACGGGCTGGCCACGGCGATCGTTGGCGCTGCCGTATTTGTCGATCGCGTCCGCTATGCCGGCGCTGCCGAGCAGCAGCTGGCCCTGGGTTCGCTGGCCGGCGCCATGGCCATCGGAGCGCTGGGCTCCGGTTATCTCGTGCGGCCGTTCGGCGTCATGGTGCCCAGCGTGGCCGGCCTCGTGGCCGAGGTAATCGGCCTGCTCATCGTGTCGACTGCCACGCCGGCCACGGACCTGATTGTCCTGTGCAGCGGCCTGGCCCTCTTCGGGGCCGGATTCGGGGTGACCGTGACGGCGCGCACGACAGGCGCCCTCGAGGCCCTTGGCCGGCGTGCCTTTGGGGTGAGCTCGGCGGCGCTGACGGTCGCGCGCATGATCGGCATGGGCGTCGGCCTGGCCGTCTTGACCGCGCTCGGGTCGAATCGCATCGAGGCGCTCAGCCTGGTGCTGACCGATCCCGTCGCCCGGGACGCGGTGCTGCCGGCGGCGCTGCGTGGCAGGCCACTCCAGGACTATCTCGTCGTGGATGCCCTCGAACGCTGGGCGGCCGACCAGGCAGCCGGCATCCTGGCCACCCTGTTCCTTGTCGCAGCGATCGTGACGGCGATCGCGATTCTGCCTACGCTCGCGATGCGCAACAGGCCCCGCGCTGATGAGGCGGTTATTCAGGAAGAGGAGATCCTTGGCGAAGTCGAGCAGGCGCCACAGTCGCCGGCCATCATCTGAGGCGCGCAGCGCGGGCACCGGCAAGCAGCTGTGGGGCCTGAGCTGGAGCCCGGCGGCCGGTTTCACGAAGTTCTCGTCGCCCGATCAGCTGGCGCCCGCTCTCGCAACAGAGGACGGGCTGGTGTGGGTCGATCTCGAGGACGCCGATCACGAGACGCTGCAGTCCGTGGCGGCCACGTTCGGCCTGCACCCGCTGGTGACCGAGGACATCTTCGAGCGCAACCAGAGGGCCAAGGTGGAACTGACCGGCGACATCCTGCACATGGTCATGTTCGGCCTGCGCCATGGCGAAGGCATCACCAGCCACGAGCTCGACCTGGTCCTGGGCCAGCGCTTCCTGCTGACCGCTCATGAGGCGGGCCTGGGCGTGCGCTCGGCGCCCTTCATCCAGCGCGACGCGGCGCACCTGGACCAGGGCCCCGATTACATCCTGTGGGCGATTGCCGATTGGCTGGTGGACGACTACTTTCCCGTATTCGACAAGCTGGGCGACGAGATCGACGATCTCGAAGAGCAGGTCATGCGCTCACAGAATCGCGAGATCGTGGAGCGCCTGTTCGACGTCCGGCGCGATCTGCTGGCCATCCGCCATGCGGTCAACCCGCAGCGCGAGATCTTCAACCAGTTGACCAACCGCGACCTGTCACTCGTGAGGCCCGAACGCGTCGTCTACTTCCGTGACGTGTACGACCACCTGATCCGTCTGACCGACGAGCTCGACTCGTACCGCGAGCTGGTCAGCACCACGCTCGACGTCTACCTCTCGCAGATCAACAACAACCTGTCCGAGATCATGAAGCGGCTCACCGGGGTGACCGCGATCCTGGCCACGATCGCGGCCATTGCCGGTGTGTTCGGCATGAGCGAGGCGGGGCCGGCGTTCGACTTCCGCGAGGCAGCCGGCTTCTGGCTGGTGACTCTCGCGTCCGTGCTGATCGCGGCCGCGGTTGCTCTCTACTTCCGGCGCCGCGGCTGGATCTGACCGCCCGTAGTACATTCCGCGGGCATGCGCATAGCCGACCTCCTCGGAGTGCTGGCGGCGTTGGTCGTCGGAGCCCTGCTGACCTTCCTCCTGCTCGCAAACGTGATCGGCGAGCCGGCGACCATCACAACGCCCAGTCCGCCGACCATTCCGCCGCTGCCTACTCCGGTCGCAGTGGCCTCGCCCACGCCCGTCGCCAGCCAGTCCCCACTTGCCAGCGGCTCGTCTGCCGGTGGCGTGGCAGTCGGCCAGCCGGCGCCACCACTGTCTATCACGCTCACCGACGGCAGCCTGCTCGACACGCGCGACTACGCCGGCCAGCCACTGTGGATCAACTTCATGGCCAGCTGGTGCCCGCAGTGCGCCGACGAGCTGCCCATGATGCAGCATTACCAGGCGCAGCTCGGCAACGAGGCCACGCTGATCCTGGTCGACGTAGGCGAGGACCGCCACACGGTCAACGCCTTCGTGAACTCGCTGGGCATCAACCTGCCGGTCGGCCTCGACACGGACTCGAGCATCCAGAAGGCCTGGGGGGCGTACGCGCTGCCGGTCCATTTCTTCATCGACGGCGACGGCGTCGTCCAGCAGATCATCTTCGGCGGCGCGCCACCGGAGGTCTTTGACCAGGCGCTGGGCACGATCCTTCCAGGTGCGACGCCCAGCCCGGGGTCGTGAGCGAGCCGGTCAGCGTCGACGCGGCCCTCGATGCCGCGCTTGGCCACCTGGCGCGGCGGCCCTTACTGGTCGTAAGCGACTTCGACGGCACGCTCAGCCGGATCGTCGATGATCCCTGGGGGGCAACCATCCTGCCCCTTGGCCGTCGCGCTCTGCGCGCCCTCGCCGGTCTGCCAGGCGTTCACGTCGCCGTGCTCTCCGGACGATCGGCCGCGGATGTCGCGGCGCGCGTCCGCGTGGGTGGCGTGACGTACCTGGGCAACCACGGCATGGAGCGTGGCTTCGTGCCCCGCGGCGGTCGCGCGGAACGACTGCGGCCGCACGTCGATGAGGCCACCGAGGCAGCGGTCCACGCGGCCGAGATGCTCGCCGATCGAGTGCCCGAGATCGTGTCCGAGCCGTGGCTGGTAGTCGAGCGCAAACCGCCTGCCGTGGCTTTCCACTATCGCACCGCGCCGGACCTCGAGGTCGCCGCGCGCCGGGTGCGTGACGCGGTTGATGAGCTCGACCCGCAGACGATGCTGGACCGCTATCCCGGGCGCCGCGTGCTCGAGCTGCGCCCACCCGGTGCGGTGGCCAAAGGAGATGCCTTCGCGGCCCTCTTCGCCGAGTTGCGGCCGCGCGCCGTATTCCTGCTGGGGGACGATGTGAGCGATGCCCAGGCATTTCACGCCTTTCGCCAGCTCCGACAGACGGGTGCGACCGAAGGCCTCGCGGTCGCCGTGCAGGCGCGCGCCGAGGTGCCGCCGGGGGTCGCCGAGGCAGCCGACATCGTGCTTGGCTCACCAGCGGAGGCGACGCGCTTCCTGGCGGCCGTCGCACGCCGGCTGCAGTGAGAAAAAGGCGCCGCTACTTCTTGCGCTGACGGTTTCGGACCGGTGGCGCGTTGCCAAGCTGAGGCTCGAACCGGCGCAGTGTGTCGCGCAGCGCGCGAGACGGCGGACGGCCCCCACGCGCCACCGCGGCCAGGTCGCGCAACTGGCGGGTCAGCCACCACTGGAGGTCCTCGTTGCGCACCGAGGCGCGCAGATGACGCAGCCGTGCCAGCCGCTCTTCGGCGGGCATATCAAGCCCGCGCTCGAGCATCTCGCTGGTGCCGGCGATGTCGGCGGCGCTGACCATCAGCGAATCGGCTGCCAGTTGCTCGGCGGCTCCAGCCGTCTCCGACAGCACGAGTGCCCCCTGGCTGACGATGGCTGCTTCCTTGGCAACCAGGTTCATGCCGTCGACCACGGGATTGACGAGCACCACGTCGGCCAGCGAGAGGGCGGCGATGGCCAGCGCGTAGTCCGTCCCGTCGAGGAGCCAGATGGGCGCTTCGTCGGGGTCGGCCAGTCCGTTGACCCGTGCCACCACGTCGCGCACGCCGGCCGCGTATTCGATGTACTCGGGCACGTTTTCGCGGCTGATCGACTGGATGGCCAGGAAGCGCACGTCGTCGCGCAGATCGGGCCGCCGCTGTAGCAGCTCCTCGAACGCGAGAAAGCCGCGCAGGACGTTCTTGGACGGCTCGAGTCGGTCGACGCGCACGATGAGCCGTGGTCGGCCGGCGCGCTGCAGCCGATGGCCCAGCTCGCGCCTGCGCTGGGTCACCTCGGGGCCAGCGGCGAAGGTGGTCAGCGCCTCGGGATCGATCGAGATCGGATAGGCGCGTACCCAGATGGTGCGACCACGCCAGCGCACGTGGCGGCCGTCGGGATCGACGCGCGCATCGCGCACGAAAGCGTCCACCGAGTTGAGGAAATTGCTCGCGTAGCGGTCTGTCTGCAGCCCAACGATGTCGTTCGCCAGCAGGCCCTCGCAGATCACGCGCCGCAACGCCTGCGGCAGCACCATCCAGGTGTCGACAGCCGGCCACGGAATGTGATTGAAGTGGAGCAGCAGGCTGTTCGGCCGCTTCTCGCGGATGCGCGTCGCGGCCAGGTAGAGGTGGTAGTCCTGGAGCAGGACGACCGGGCGTTGCGTGCGCCGGGTGGCTTCCACGACCGCGTCGGCGAAGACCTCGTTGACCACGCGGTAACCGGCCTGCCACGCACCAATGAAATCGCGATCGATCGTTGGTGAGTAGGGCAGCGTGTAGAGCTGATGCTGAGCGAACCACAGGAACGGGTTGGCAATCTGGCTGTAGTGCTTCTGCCAGGCATCGTGCGGCAGCTCGCGAATGTCGAGGCGCAGGTCCTGGCCCGGTAGCTGGCCCTCGATCCCGGCGCGCAGCTCCGCTTGCTCCGGGTTGGAGCGTTCACGCAGGATGCGCGCGGCACCGCGATCGCCACCGTCCATGGCGCCGCTGATCCACGTTACCGGCGCGATCCGTCCGACTTCGGCGAGCGCCGTGACCAGGCCGCCAGAACCGCGCCGGACGTGCCAGCCGGTGCGCGTGTGGCGAAAGGTCAGCGGGCCGCGGTTGGACACAACAACCAGCCGGCCGTCGCGGCCCAGCAGCGTGTCCAGGTACTCGCGCAGCTGTTGCCGCGTGCCATGGGGCGTCTCACCGCGCCCGCCGCCGCGGCTTCCGTTCGGCGCAACGTCGTGACGGCTGCTCAAACGCCTATAGCAGTGCTCTCGCCGCGTGGTCAGCGAGCGAGATGATCAAGGTCGTGAACGGCGGCACCCAGATGAACAGCGTCACCAGGCCGGCCACCATCAGGCCAAGCCGGCTGTATGTGCCGATGCTCACCTCGTGTGCCCGTTCGGGCGGCGGGCGCATGAACATGTAGACAGCCACGCGCAGGTAATAGAAGGCGGCAACGGCAGCATTGAGCACGGCCAGGACCGCCAGCAGGTTGAGCCAGCCGCCAGCCTGCAGCGCTGCCTGAATGACGTACCACTTGGCCCAGAAGCCGGCCAGCGGCGGGATGCCGGTGAGGCTCAGCATGAACAGCAACATCAGCCAGGCAAGCAGCGGTGACCGCTGGATGAGCCCGCTGAACGAGGAGATCTGGCTGGTCACGCCCGGCCGGCGCTGGAGCGCCGCGACCACGGCGAAGGCGCCCAGGTTCATGAACGAGTAGGCGACGCTGTAGAACAGCACCGACTGCAGGCCCGCGGCCTCGGCGGGCGAGCCGGCCGGCGCAGCGCCGAACGCGGCGAGGCCGACCAGGATGTAGCCGGTGTGCGCGATGGAGCTGTAGGCGAGCATGCGCTTGATGTTGTCCTGCGAGAGGGCGACCAGGTTACCGAGCGTCATCGTCGCCGCCGCGAGGACCACGACGACGGGTGTCCAATCGGCCTTGACCGGGCCCAGCGTCTCGACGAACAGGCGCAGGATGAGCGCGAACGCGGCGACCTTCGGTCCCACCGACAGATAGCCGGTGACCGGCGTGGGCGAGCCCTGGTAGGCGTCGGGGGTCCAGTAGTGGAAGGGGACGGCGGCGATCTTGAACGCGGCGCCGGTGGTCAGCAGGGCCAGGCCCATGAGCAGCGCCGGAGCAAGGACGATTACCTGGCCGGTACCAAGTGAGGCGGCGATGGCGGCCGCCACCCCGGGAATGCTGGTCGTCCCCGTGTAGCCGAAGGTGAGCACCAGGCCGAACAGGAAGATGGCGCTCGAGAACGAGCCGAGCAGGAAGTACTTGATGGCCCCCTCGGTCGACAGGCCATCGCGCTTGGCGTAACCCGCGAGCATGTAGCCGGGCAGCACCAGCAGCTCCAGCGCGAGGAAGAGCAACAGGAGGTCGCGCGCGCCGGCGATGAGCATCGCGCCAGTGATGGCGAAGAAGAGCATCGCCGAGAACTCCGCAGCGGGCAGGCCCCGCGGCCGCAGATAGTCGGGCCCGGCCAGCAGGGTCAACAGCGCGATGGACAGCAGCAGCAGGTCGAGCAGGGCAGTCAGGCCGTCGCGCACGTAGGCGCCGCCGAACACCTCCTGTGGGGACGTGAGCAATCCGAGCGTGAAGCTACCCAGATCGATCGGCCCGACGATGACCACGAGGGCCATGAGCACGACCAGGCCCACCGCCGCGACACCGATCAGCAGGGTGTCGCTGCGCGGCCGGGCGATGTCGATCACGACCATTGCCATCGCCAGCAGTGCGAGTCCGACGGGCGGCAGCAGCGCCAGGATCGTGTTGGCGTCGACCTGGATCATCGAGCTTCTCTCACAGTCCGGCCGACGCGAGTGCGGGCGCCACGTGCGACAGGAAATCCGTCACCGGCGCCTGGACCAGGTGCAGCACCAGGCCGGGGCCCAGGCCAAAGGCGATTGCCAGCACGGCCAACGGCGTGAGTGTGATCACCTCGACCCGGTTCATGTCGGTCAGGTGGTGGCCGAGGCCCTTGAGGAAGTCACTGAGGTCGCCAAAGACCACGCGCTGGTACATGTACAAGAGGTAGGCGGCGCCGAGCATCATCGCCAATGCCGCCACTGCGGCCACGTACGGCGCGTAGTCGAACGACCCGATTATGACCAGGAACTCGGCGACGAAGCCGGCCAGGCCGGGCAGGCCGAGGCTGGCGAGCACGAAGAATCCGAATAGTGCGGCGTATACCGGCAGGTGGGCCAGGCCGCCCATCTTGGCGATCGTCCGATCGTGCGTACGCTCGTAGATCACACCCACGAGCAGGAACAGGGCACCGGTGATGATCCCGTGGGCGACCATTTGCAGGATTGCTCCCTGCAGCCCCTGCTCGGTGAAGACGAAGATGCCCAGGGTGACGAAACCCATGTGGCTGACCGAGCTGTAGGCGACGAGCTTCTTGAGGTCGGGCTGGACCAGGGCCACGATCGCGCCGTACACGATGGCGATCAGCGACAGGACGATGATCAGCGGCGCCCACTGCGCTGCTGCGGTCGGGAAGAGCGGCACCGCGAAGCGGATGAAGCCGTAAGCGCCCAGCTTGAGCAGCACGCCGGCCAGGATGACCGAGCCGGCGGTCGGTGCCTCCACGTGCGCATCGGGCAGCCAGGTGTGGAACGGGAACATGGGCACCTTGATGGCGAAGGCAATGAAGAAGCCGGCGAAGGCGAAGAACTGCAGCGTCGGATCGAAGCCAGCGTGCAGCAGCGCCTCGTAATCGAAGGCGCCCTGCCAGCTGCCCGTGGTCGACTGGTAGGTGTAGGCGATACCCAGGATGGCGACCAGCATCAGGAACGAGCCGACGAGCGTGTAGAGAACGAACTTGATCGTGGCGTAGATGCGATTCGTGCCGCCCCAGATGCCGATGATCAGGTACATCGGCACGAGCACGATCTCCCAGAAGACGTAGAACAGGAACATGTCGAGCGCTACGAAGACGCCGACCATTCCCACCTCCAGGACCAGGAACGAGATCATGTACTCCTTGACTCGCTCACGGATGGGCCCGAATGAGGCAAGGATGCTGATCCAGCTGAGCGTGGTGGTAAGCACGATCAGGACGAGCGAGATGCCGTCGATGCCGAGCTTGTACTGGATGCCGAAGGCGGGTACCCAGTCGGCGGTCTCGCGGAACTGGAACCCGGTTGCACCGATGTCAAAGCCGGCCAGCAGGAGCAGTGACACGACCCACGTCAGGAGCGCCGTGATGAGCGCCGCCCAGCGGATGGCGACCAGCCGCTCGCGCGGCAGGAAGGCAATGACGATTACGCCGACGAGGGGCAGGAAGGTGACGATCGAGAGCAGCGGCAGACTGCGCAGGGCTTCGATCATTCGACGCTCGCCATCAATGGATCACGAACAGATATGTGACCGCCACGACCAGCAGGCCGGCGGCGATGCCCAGGGCATAGTTCTGGACGCGGCCAGTCTGGATCTGCCGGATGCCGCGCCCGGTCGACTGGGTAAGGGCGGCAATGCCGTTGACGGTACCGTCGACGACGCGCACGTCGAACCACCACAGGCCACGCGCCACCAGGCCGCCGAAGCGCACGAAGATCAGGTCGTTCAGGTCATCAAACCACCACTTCGCGAAGGAGGCGCGGTAGAGCGGCTGTAGCCTTTCGGTCCAGCTCTCGACGGTGGCCCGCCGTTCGCGCCCGCGGAACAGGCCGAAGAACCAGATCGCGACCGCCGCACCGATGGCGCCGGCGGTCGCGCCGAAGATGAGTAGCACCCCATCGATGCCACCCAGCTCGAACGCTGCCGGTTGGGTGCCGAGCACGGTATCGGCATGCTCGAAGACCGGCGCCAGCCACTGGTGAATCAGCCCTGAATCAGGCGGGAAGCCGATGGCCACGCCGAGCAGCGCGGCAGGAATTGCCAGCAGGATGAGCGGCACCGTCATGCTCGCCGGTGATTCGTGGATGTGGGGTTCGACCTCTGGGTCGACGTGGCTTTCGCCGTAGAACGTCTTGCCCATCAACCGGAATATGTAGAAGCCGGTCATCACCGCGGTGAGGATGCCGATTGCCCATACCCAGGCGAAGCCCTCCTTGAAGCTGGCGCCCAGGATCTCGTCCTTGCTGAAGAAGCCGGCGAGCGGCGGGATGCCGGCCAGCGCGATCGAGGCGATGAGCATCGTCCAGTGGGTGATCGGGATCTTGCGCCACAGGGCACCCATGCGATTCATGTCCTGCTCGTCGTGCACGGCATGAATGACCGAGCCCGAATCGAGGAAGAGCAGGCCCTTGAAGAAGCCGTGCGTCATCAGGTGGAAGATGGCGGCGATATACGCCCCCACCCCCAGGCCCGCGAACATGTAGCCGAGCTGCGACAGGGTCGAGTAGGCCAGCACGCGCTTGATGTCGCGCTGGGTGAAGGCGATCGAGGCGGCGAGGATGGCGGTGAAGATGCCGATCGCCGCGACGATGACCATGGCCTGGGGCGCTTCCACGAAGATCGGGTTCGCGCGGGCCAGGAAGTACACCCCGGCATTGACCATCGTGGCGGCGTGGATGAGGGCGCTGACCGGCGTGGGGCCTTCCATGGCGTCGGGCAGCCAGACGTGCAGCGGGAATTGGGCGCTCTTACCGACCGCGCCCGCGAACAGCAGCAGCGCGATGCCATTCATCATCCATGGCGCGATGGCGCCGCTGTGCAGAGCCTGCGGCAGGAGCTGGAACGCGCCGGGCGTGGAAACCCCGTTGACGACCGTGGTCGTGAAGTTGAGCGTGCCGACCGTGGTCCACACCGCGGCAATGCCCAGGGCAAAGCCGAAGTCGCCTACCCGATTGACCAGGAATGCCTTCTTGGCGGCCAACGCGGCGCTGTGCCGGTTGTACCAGAAGCCGATCAGCAGGTAGCTCGACAGGCCGACCAGCTCCCAGGCTACGAACAGCAGCGCGAAGTTGTCGGCCAGGATGAGCAGCAGCATGCTGAACATGAAGAAGTTCAGGTAGGCGAAGAAGCGCCAGCGGCCGGGGTCGTGGGCCATGTAGCCGATCGAGTAGACATGGACGAGCATGCCGATCGTGGTCACGACGATGATCAGCGCTGCGGTCAGCGCGTCGACCGCGAAATTGGCCGAGATGGTGAATGTTCCGGCCGGTATCCACGTGTACAGCGTGAAGTGCAGGCCCGCGTCGCCGAACGCGCCCGCAAACAGCGTCCGATAGACGAGGTACATGCCGACCAACCAGGTGACGATGATGATCGGCACGGCGATGATCCATGCCCGGGCGTACAGCCGGCGCCCGATCAGCGCCGTGAGCCCGAAGCCGGCCAGCGGCAGGGCCAACAGGGCCAGGACGGCGAGTTGGTCGAGTGACAAGGTCGCTGGCCCCGCTACTCGCGCATGCTCGAGTACTCGTCGACCAGCGGCGTCCGCCGGTTACGGAAGATGGCGATGACAATCGCCAGGCCGACCGTGGCCTCGGCCGCCGCGACGGCCATCACCAGCAGCGCAATGAGCGCGGCATGGGCCTGAAGCTGGGGCGTGAAGGCGCCGAACGCCACCGCCGCCAGGTTCACTGCGTTGAGCATCAGCTCGATCGACATGAGCATGGCGATCGCGTTGCGTCGCGCCAGGAAGCCGAACGTGCCGATCGAGAACAGCAGCGCCGACAGGACCAGGTAGGCGTCGAGCGAGTGGCTCACGGTGTCTCTGCGGTGTTGGCAGTGGCCGGTGGGCTGACCGGCTGCAGGATGTCCGTCTCGCGTTCGCCCGGGTCGGGTGACTCCTCGCGCTTGGCCAGGAACACGCCGCCGATGACGGCCGCGGTCAGCAGCACCGCCACCACCTGCAGTGCAAAGACGTACAGCGAGTCCTGGAAGAGCAGCAGCGCGATCCGGCTGGTGGCCGACCAGAGGCGGTCGGCAACGCTCAGCGGCCAGTCGGTATTGAGCAGGGCGGTGATAAGCAGCACCGCGAGCCCGATGGCGGCCACGGCTCCTGCCCATGCCTGGCGGTGGAAGACGAGCTTCGCGGGCCCGGCCTTGGACTGGGTGAGCATGATCGCGAACAGGATCAGCACGCTGATCGCGCCGATGTAGATGAGCACCTGTGCGGCGGCGAGCAGGACGGTTCCGGTGAGCGCGTAGATACCCGCCAGCGCGCCGAACGCGAGGATCATCGCCAGGCCGGAGCGCACGATGTCGCGGCCGATGACGACGAACAGGGCGGCTGCCAGCAGGATGCCCGCAAGGACGAGGAAAAGCAGGTCGTCCCAGGCCCAGCCCAGGTACGGGACGGTCTGCGGCAGCGTCAGGTCAGCCAGCGGCAATACGAGGCCCATCAGTGTCCGTGCTGCCCATTGCCGCTCGGGCCATGGCCGTCACCTTCCGCACCGTGTCCGTTGCCGACGACACCGGCCGGCAATACGGGCAGCATGCGGCCCTGGCCGATCAGCCGGCCCTGCGCGTCGGCGCGCGCCAGCCAATCGCGCTCCCTGTGTATGAAGGTGACCTCCGAGTCGCGGTCGATCGCACTGTAGGCAAGCAGGTCGAGCATCGGCTCGGCCCGGCTGTCGTGGGAGAGCTCGAAGTCGGGCCCACAGCGCAATGCGTCGTAGGGGCAGGCATCGACGCAGATGCCGCACAGGATGCAGCGGCTTTCGTCGACGTCGTACTTCTCGAGAACGCGGGGCTTGGGCATCAGTGCGCCGGTGGGGCACGTCTCGGCGCAGCGGCCGCAGCTGACGCACGGCGTCGTGTTGAGACTCATGTCGAGCGGCGTGGTGACCAGCGTGTCGAAGCCGGTGCGCATGAAGTCGTAGCACGCGGCGCCGACCACTTCCTTGCACACGTTGGCACAGCGACCGCAATCGATGCAGCGCGCCGGCTCACGCAGGATGAAGGCGTGGCTGTCGTCACGGATGTAGTCGTGGTTCGTGCCCGTGAAGCGGTTCTCGGTCACGCTGCGGTGCGAGAAGCCGGTGCGCGCCGGTTCGAGCGTCGCCAGCGTCGTGCCGTACTCGATGCCCTGGCGGCGCAGGTCGCAGTAGCCGATCGCCTCGCAGGTGCACTGCAGGCAGCGCTTCGATTCGGCCATCGCCTCTTCCTGCGTGTACGGGATCTCGTACTCGACGTAGCTCTCCTTGCGCTCCTCGGCGGGCATCGACCGCAGTCGCAGGCGCGGCTCCTTAACCTCGTCCGTGTAGGGCACGATGTTCAGGAACTGCGGCTGTGGCTCGGCCAGCGTCTGGCGCGTCCTGATCTCGCCCAGGTCGTGCCCGCGCAGGTAGGCATCGATGGCGTAGGCGGCGCGCCGGCCCTCGCCGTTCGCCTGGACGACCGTCGCCGCGCCGATTCGCACATCGCCGGTGGCGAACACGCCCGGCCGGCCGGTGGCGAAGGTGATCGCGTCGGCAGCGAGGCGGCGGTTGCGCGTCGCACTCACGCCGTCGGCGCCGTTGGACAGCCAGTCCAGCTGGGGACCCTGTCCGATGGCCAGCAGTACGCGGTCGCAATCGATGACGAACTCGGTGCCGGCGACCGGTTCCGGCCGGCGGCGGCCGGATGCGTCCGGCTCCCCGAGGCGCATGCGCTGGAACTCGACGCCGGTGACCTTGTTCTTGTCGTCGGTCAGCACACGCGTGGGGGAGGCCTGGAAAATGGCCCGTGCCCCTTCTTCGAGTGCCTCGTGCACCTCGTTCGAGGCGGGCATGTCCTTCATGTCGCGGCGGTAGACGAGGGTCACCTCGGACGCGCCCTGGCGGACCGAAGTACGCGTGCAGTCCATCGACGTGAAACCGCCGCCGATGACTACGACGCGCGTGCCCTTGTGCCCGGGGTAGGGCAGCCCAAGTGTGGCGATGCGCAGGTAGTCGAGGCCGTCGAGCACGCCGTCGGCCTCCTCATTGGGAATGCCCAGCTTGTTCGTGGCGTAGCAGCCGATGGCGATGCACACTGCGTCGAAGCCCTGGTTCTGCAGGTCATCGAGCGTGAAGTCACGGCCCAGCGCGGCGTTGGTGACCATCTTGCCGCCCAGGTCGTAGACGCTCTGGTACTCGGCCTCGAGCACCTCAGTCTTGGGCAGCCGGTACTGCGGTATGCCGTAGCGCAGCATGCCGCCGGGGGCCTCGTCGCGCTCGAAGATGGTCACCTCGTGCCCGGCGATGAGCAGGTAGTAGGCGGCCGACATGCCCGCCGGCCCGGAGCCGATGACTGCCACCCGCTTGCCGGTCCGCTGCTGCACCTCGAACGGAATTGGCGCCTTGACCCCGTCGCCCTGTGCCTTGAGCACCTGGTCGCCGGCAAAGCGGTGGCTGTCGCGGATGGCGATTGCCTCTTCCACCTCGTCGCGCCGGCAGTGCTCCTCGCACGGCGCCGGGCAGACGCGGCCGAGAATGCTCGGGAAGGGAATGGTGCGCTTGAAGATACGCGCCGCTTCGGCGAAGTTGCCTTCCGTGTTGGCCTTCAGGAAGCCGGGGATGTCGATGTGGCTGGGGCACTTGTTCTGGCACGGCGGCAGGCAGTACGCGTTGTGGTCGGAGAAGATCAACTCGAGGTTGGTCTTGCGGATCTCGCGCAGGCGCGGCGTCTGCGTGTGCACGACCATGCCCGGCTCGGCCGCACGTGAGCAGCTGATCGGCGGATGCTCCTCGCCCTCGACCTCGACCACGCACATGCGGCAGGCACCAAAACCGGGCAACTTGGGCTCGTAGCACAGCGTCGGGACGTCGATGCCGTTGTCGCGGCAGATGTCGAGGATGGTCTGCCCCTCGCGCCCGGTGTACTGGCGTCCATCCACCTCGATGGTCAGGGCAGGCGCGGACTGGCGCCGCTGGGGCGACTGTGTTTCGAGCAGCCGCTCGATGGACGCGTCGATATCCGTGTCGCGAACGACGGGCAGCGTGTCGGTCATGCGCTCACCGCCTGAGCTTTGGTGGGCAACGTTTCGCACACGCCGGCGGGACAGTTGCCGTGGGCGAAATGCTGGTCGAATTCTTCCTCGAAGTATCGCATTCCGGACATGAAGGGGTTGGGTGCCAGCCTCTCCAGTCCGCACAGCGCGGCATCGCGCAGGTCAGCCGCGAGCTGTCCGAGGACCTCGGCGTCAACGGGCCGGGCCAGTCCGCTCGTGGCGCGTCGCCCGATCTCGTACAGGCGACGTACGCCGATGCGGCAGGGGATCGTCTTGCCGCACGACTCGTCGGATAGGTAGCGCAGCAGCGTGGTGGCCATGTCCACGATGCAGGTCCGTTCGTCGATCGCCACGACCGTCCCCGAGCCCCAGATCGCGCCGGCGGCGGCCAACGCCGTGGGCGTGTACAGCGTGTCCAGCTCATGCGGTGGCAGGAAACCACCCGCTGGACCTCCGACCAGCACCGCCTTGAGCTCTGCATCGTCCACTGGGCCGCCGGCCAGCGCGAGCAGGCGCCTGATCGACATGCCCAACGGCACCTCGACGATGCCCGGCCGCTTGAGCGAGCCACTCAGCTGGACGAGCGTTGTCCCCGGGAAGTCGTCGTCGCCGATCGCGGCGAATGCGGCGGCGCCGTTGTTGACGATCCACGGCACGAGGCTGAGCGTTTCGACGTTGTTGACCACGGTCGGCCTGCCCCACACGCCATCATGCGCCGGGTACGGCGGCCGCTGATCTGGCTGCGCACGCTTGTTCTCGATTGCCCGAATGAGCGTTGTCTCCTCGCCCACCACCAGGCCACCCGGCAACGGCACGACCTCGACGTGAATATCGAAGCCGCTGTCGAGAGCATTGGTGCCGATGTACCCCGCCTCTTCGGCCGCGCGCACTGCCGCCGACAGGCGCTGCCGCGCCTCGCCCATTCGTTCGTGCACCGCGATGTAGCCGTGCGACGCGCCGATCGCATAGGCCGCCAGGACGAGTCCCTCGACCACGGCATGCGGGTCCTGCTCCATCAGCAGCCGATCGACCTGGGCGCCCGGATCGGCCTCGAATCCGTTGGCGATCACGTAGCGTGCCTGGCCCTCGACTGACGCGGCCGCGCGCCACTTGTCAGCGGCCGGGTAGCCCGCCCCGCCACGGCCGCGCAGTCGCGCGTCGGAGACCAGGCGGATGACCGCCTGCGGGCTCACGTCGGGCGCCGTTTTCTTCCACGCCGCCCAGGCGCCGGCCTTCTCCGCCTGGGCAAGTGGGCCGGCGGGTTCGTAACGGCCGGCGCGTGCCAGCAGGATCGAAGGCTTACCCCGCGGCGAGCTCAGGATCTTCACGCCGCGCCTGCCCTGGCTGCCTTTGCCCGCAGCGAGCGAGCCAGCTCGGCGGTCTTGGCGGGCGTCATGCCCGGCTGTGGCTTGCCGTCGAGCGTGACCAGCGGCTCGAGCGCCGGGTCGCCGCCGCATTCGGCGGCCACGAAACGCACCGCGCCATCAGCCGATACCCCGCCGATGTCGACCCCGAGTGCCTCGGCGATGGCGTCGCGCATGCGGCCGGCGCCGCGCAGGATGCAGTTCGGGCAGCGGCAGATGCCGATCTCGGCCGCATGGGCCGGCGCGAAGTTGAGCTCGCCGAAGCTCGAGCCGGTGCCGTAGATCTCGCTGTACCAGGCCCCGGTCTGATGGCTGATGTGCTGGAGAGCGGCCACCGGCAGGTAGCCGTAGGCGGCCTGTGTCTGTTCGAGGATGGTGACCATGCGGTGCGGGTCGTACTCCTCGCGGATGAGAATGTCCTCGAGCGGCCGAAGGTCGATCGGCTGCCAGGCACTGAAGGCGCGGTCGGGAACGGTCCGCCCGGAGCGGCGCAACGCCGACTCCTCGCGCCGCTCGGCATATTGCTCGGGCGGCCCCCAGTGCACGTGCATGCGGCTCTTGGTGTCGACACCACCCATGTCGATGATCTCGATGGGACACGCCATGGCGCACTGGAAGCACGTCTCGCACTTCAGGTTGCCGGCCTCGTCGTAGAGCAGGATCAGCCGGCCGCGTTGGTGCGGCGGCATCTCCTGGACCACCTCGGGGTACTGGACGGTCACCTTGGGCTGGAAGAAGCGCACCAGCGTGTCCAGCATGCCCTTGGCCACGCCCCAACCGGGGATCCGCGCGAAGCTCATGGCATCTCCCTCGTGCTCACGCGGCCACCAGCTGCTGCACGATCAGGATCGCCCCCGCAGTCACGAAGATGTTCAACAGCGCAATCTCGATCAGCCACTTCCAGGCGAAGCCCATCAGCTGGTCGATGCGCACGCGCGGCAGCGTGCCGCGCATCCACACATAGATGAAGGCGAAGGTGAACACCTTGGCCGTGAACCAGAACAGGCCGACCACGACCTCGAACGACATGAACATCCAGATGCCGATCACGCCGGCGGCGACCACGTTGAACAGGATGAAGCCGACGATCAGCGACTTGATGAACGACCAGCTGCTCTTGAGCATCCAGACGACCGCCGATATGACCAGGACCACCAGCGGCACCGCGAGCACCACCGCCCACAGCAGCCACACGTCCATGCTGGCGAGGTCGATGGCCGGGTTGATGGTCACGTGGAAGAAGTCGAGGATGGGCCGCGGGTCGATCGGCGCGTTCCAGCCGCCCAGGAACAACGTCACCGTCAGGGCCGAGACGATGAACACGTTCACGTACTCGGCGAAGAAGAAGAAGCCGAAGCGCATGCCGCTGTACTCGGTGGCGAAACCAGCCACGATCTCGCTGTCCGCCTCGGTCAGGTCGAACGGCGTCCGGTTGCCCTCCGCTGTGGCGGCAATGAAGAAGACGATGAACGCGAGCGGCTGCTGGAAGACGTACCAGTTCCAGAACCAGCCCGACTGGTTCATGACGATGTGGTTGAGCGAGAGCGTCCCGGCCAACATGATCACGCCAACCGG
>Ga0315540_10000756_pt1 | contig 18429 bp, 16 predicted proteins | sample SalMarSW160110MG_FD_203677 | JGI IMG/M metagenome (GOLD analysis project Ga0315540, IMG submission 203677) | Salt marsh sediment microbial communities from the Plum Island Ecosystem LTER, Massachusetts, United States - Salt Marsh Sediment SW1601-10 ...
ATTACCCCGGTTTCTTTATCAATTGGTTCAAAGTCAACGTAATCACCAACAACGCCGATGTCGGTTTTAAAAAGTTTTTCCTTTTTAAGTTTGAAATCTTTTTTGAACTTTCCCTTTATGCTGCAACGAATTACATCATCGCCGTTCTCGGGGATTACGTAGTAATCTTTACTCTCTATACGGCAAATAGTGCCTTTGATAAATGCTCCTTTATTTAATAAAAAAGCGCTATATAAAAAATATAGCGCTGTTAAATTTTAATCAACTATTATGTTAGAGCAACTAAAACCTGTAGGTCATATCTATCATTATTCTGTCAGTACTTATATCCTGAAGTGTTCTTGAAACATTATAACCGTAATTATCGCCAAAATTCTTCCACCAGCCGTGTGCATATCCAATATCTATTCCTACAGTCTGATCAGCAAGAAACCCTATTCCGGCGGTAAAATATTTTCTGTCATATTCTGTCGGATCACCCTGATAAGGGGAGGGTTGATAAATGAATCCGCCTCTCAATCTTAATCCTACTTCCGGGATTGTATATTCCAATCCTGCATTGAAATTCACAACAGCCCTGAGAAGATCTTTTATATTTTTGTTAATGCTGGCGATATATTGGGCACTTAATCCGTCAGGATTCCTGAATTCGGTTTGTGAATAATCAATAAGGGTTGCCTCACCACTTAAAACTAATCCTCTGAGGTTTACAGAAAATCCTCCGGCCAGTTCAAAAGGTGTGACTATATCATACTTAACGTTTGAACTATAATACGAAGGATCTAAACTGTAAGATGAACCTGAACCAAATTCGCTACTGCCGTTAACGGTGAATTGCTCTTTTATTGTATGAAATTTTGGAAATTGTACAGTGACCCCGAATCTTGCATTATCATTAAATTGATATAAGACTCCAACTTTTGCATCCCACCCTTTAATATTCCAATCGAGAATCCGGTTTAAATAGAACGTTTGAAAATCCATAGTAGTTGGATCACCCGGATTGGTTTCTCCCTGATATAAATTCTGGGTATCATCTTCATAATAATCGTTGTTGGAAGTATAAGTTCCGTTAATGATGTTTAAATCCAAACCCACAAAAAGATTTTTATAAACTTCAATTGCTCCTGTAAATGCCCAATTATTTACTGAGCCTGATGAAAGTATACTGCCACTTTGGTTTAGTCCGCCATTGATAGGGGTCATATATGCCGTATCAGTCAGAAAAAGATCGTAGGGAATGTTATAATCATACGGGCTGTTAGAACTCAACAAATTTTGAATCATTGAATTGTTTGCTGTGTTGAGCCCGCTAAATTTCAATGCACCTGTCAGGTCTGAGGTTGTATAATATGAAACACCAAAAACCAGGCTTCCCTGATAGGTAGGGAAGGGAATTGCAAGACTTATCCTATTAAGCCTTGTTGTGCTGTTTGATTCTCTAGTACTCTGACCAAAAAAGGTAGTATTATTGCCAAATTTATCATAATTCAATCCTCCTGAAAGCTCTATTTTTTTCAGAAGGCCCAGGCCTGCAGGGTTAAAGTATGCTGCTGAGGCATCATCACTCAACCCTATATAACTGTTGCCCATTCCGAGTGCTCTAGCACTTACTCCAAGTCCTGGAAGTGCGAGCCTTAATGCATCGGTTTCATTTTGTGCATATAATTTTGTAAAAGATATTAAAAATAAAAATATCATAAGCTTTGAAAAAACGCCGAATAAGCTTCTCATCTGCCCCTCCCGTTGTCTGTATTTCGAGAACCATTATCATTTCTTGAATTAGTTGAACTTTGCGAGGATCTGTTTGACTCACTTCTGGTACTGGTGTTTGAACTTGTATTACTATTAGTACTTGTGTTCACATTACTTCTACTTAAATCTCTTGTCTGTGTTGAAGAATTCTTCGTGGCAGGATTTGTGGTTAAAATATTCCAATCAACACGGGTTCTTTCACCTCTTCCACCCAGATTTCTGATTACCGTTCCATCATTAATAATTTGGTCATTGTTATATATATAACCTGGCGGAGTTATATTGTACCACCATGGACTCCCGTAAAAATCTGAGTAATCACCGTAATACTCAATTGCATAAAATCCATTTTCATAATTACTATTTTCTTCTGTTGGAAAATTGTTTTCCGATGGATTCCACATTATTGTGTAACATCCCGTTAAGGTAAACGTTAACACGCTTAATGCTGTTGTTAAAAAATATTTTTTCATTTTATTATCTTCCTCTACCCCTGCTACCTCTTGAACTACTTCCTCTGCTCGTCGTACCTCTGGAACTATGTCCGCTTCGTGAAGGAGGCGAATAAGTTCTTGTTGGAGGACTATAAGTTTTTTTTGGCGGGGAATAAGTCTTTGGCGGAGTATAAGTTCTTTTGGGCGGTGTATAAGAATGTTGTTGACCTCTGCTTCTGTTCCCTTTGTTAACAGATCGTGATCCGCTATTTGAACCTGTGTTTTCTCTTACCGTATTTCTACTTCCCGATCTTGTTCTACTATTTGTGTATGTTCTGCTTCTGGTTGAAGTAGTGGATCTGGTAACATTAGTTGTGCTATGAGTTCCTGATGTTTTATCCAAACGTCCGGTTGTTGTAGTAATACCTAATCTTGAGTTGCCGGAACCCCTTCCACCGTTATTATTTCTTATACTATAACCTGTTGATTTTCTGTATCTCGATGTAACCTGGCTGGTTGAGTAGTAATAGTAAGGATAATTATCATATGGTCCATAGGTACCATATCTGTAATAGTATGATCCATAATAAGGATAGTAAGAAAAGCTATATGGGCTGCACCAAGTTGAGTACCAAAACGGATCAACGCAATAATAACCATAATAGAATGGGTCGTAATAGTTTCCGTAAGTAAAGCCAAAATTTATGCCCGGACGATACCATCCCCAATAACTTCTATAGCCGTTCCAATAACCCAGATTAATATTATAATAAGCCTGATCATCATCATAATAACTATCGCTATCATTTTCATCATAGTATTCTTCTGTTGAATCGTCTTCAGCTTGGTAGTTTTGATCGTTGTTGTTATCATTATAGGTGTAGTTTTGATCCTGGGTATTATCATCATTTAATGCAACCTGGGTATAACAGCCGCCAAGCAGAAGTGCTGTTGCAATTATAAAAATACCAGAAAATAATTTTAAGTTTTTCATTTTATCCTCCACCAAGTTCATTTATAGATACACAAAAATCGAGCCTTAGAAAAGGTTAAAATAATGCTCTAATTCTAAGTTTTTAGTCTTTTTTTGTATAATATTATAAACTTCCTTGTATAGTAAAAAATACAGACTTAATCTTTAATTTTTAGACAAAAAATGAGACAAAGAAGTTTATTTAGCTCTGATGGGGATAGAATTGAAATTTTTTAAAATATGCTTTTAATGTATTCCATCCTTATTGCTCTGTCAGCACTACTGGGATTCAGTTTTTTGTTATCAAGCAAATCTCTGAGATCAACTCCTAACGTGAAGCCTGATCCCATAGCCCATCGAATTCCTGCATTCAGGTAACCATTTCCCTTCCCAAAATTTCCAGATTGTTTATTGTCATCCCAGGCGAAATTATATTCGCAAATTAATGAAACGCTTGGGCCTATAGTTTTTTCAGCCCCGACTGTCAGGTTTGTAAAATTATCACCGTCTGTTGATTCAAGTGAGTAATTTAAGGTGGCATGTAAACTCATATATCCGAGAAAGCCAAAGTTTTTACTTGCTGCTGCAAAAAATCCGGGTGATTTAATTGCGTACCTTTTTTCCTGATCAAAATATTGACCCTTTCCCTGTGAATCAAATCCAAGAGTTAGAGCTGGAAAAGCCGCAGACTCATTTACCAGTCTGACTTTAAAATCTACGCCGGGGTATTTATACCAGTCTACCTTACCTGTTCCGATAATGTTTGAACCGCCGTAGGAAATTCCAAAACTTACATTTGTAAAAACACCAACTTCAAGTTTTGCTATCACAACTCCATATGGAAGCACGTCATTTGTTACACCTACAAAGCCTTTTTCAAGAATACCTGCGGTTTGCATGTCAACTAGAGAGCGATATTCATATTTTGCTTCCTCGCCGGCAGAACCCTGAGAATAAATAAAGGAAGAGGCTAAAACAAAACTTAAAAACACTAAATAAATCTTTTTCATATTACTACTGCTGTTTTTAGTTTATCGGAACTTTTAGTGATCAACACTTAAAAATAACAATTAAAAATCAAATATCTTAATATTATTTTTATCTTTTGCTCATTGCATAGTTAGGAACAATATGGATCTGAATAAGTGATGGCATCAACGATTTCTCTGGTGTTACAAGGACATTCACACTTCCTGTTTTATCTTTCGCCTTAAGAACCATTAGCCCTTTCTTAATATCTAATTTTTTAATTAAAACCAACTCCTTTCCTTCAGTAATTTCAAATTTAGCGGATATTGTTCTGAATAATATTCTTTTACCAAATGAATTTATGGGATATGTTTGAATTGTAATATTAGATTGATTATCTGCATATAATTCTTTTGGAGTTACAATAATTTCAACTTCGTAAATCTTAAACAAATATGTGTAAGCAAAAAATCCTGTTATTAATGTAATCAGAATAATTATTAGTATAATTTCCTTTCTCCTCATAATATTTTATTTACTACAACAAGAAATTATTTGTATCATTTTACGATCTCTAAAATTTTATTCTTCAGGTTATCAATAATTTGCTGAACGACTCTATCTGGCACTCCATCTATGTGTTTCGATTTTAAACGCATATCGCACTGATCGTTTACGTAATCAATTACAATAAATTTTTTTTCATCTGTTAGAACTATTTCAGTTGAGAAAAAATCGAGCTTTGTTATTTTTGCGATTGTTTTGGTAATGAAATAGGTCTCATTTAAGCCAAGATTGTTTAACTCATTATCAGTAATCTCGGAGTACAAATGAGTTTGATCATCCCACCAGGTTGTAATTACTTTATCAAATGCCCAAAAACATCTGAACCAGGTTCTTTTTCCTTCCACTACTGAAGGATAAATCTTTTGCTGAAGTATGTATTTATCATTAAAATTAGTTGCCCTCTCTTCCAAAACTTCTTTTAATGTTTCAGCTCCTGTTACAACTCCTATGCCTCCCCCCGTTGTGATACATGGTTTGATAATAAATGGTCGTCCCAAAATAGAAAGGTCATCAAGAGATAGATAGATTTCTTTTTCTTCATTATGTGGAGGAATTATAATTGAATAAGGAACATTTAATCCTGCAGTAATAAATTCAAGATGCATGCTTGCTTTGTCGGTAGCATGTTTTATGTTCTCATAAAGATTGAAGACCAGTGTTTCTCTTTGTGTTAGTAATTCAGCCAATGGTTCAAAATCCGGTTCAGCATCAGATGCTCTATCCAGGAAAAAATTAAAGTTAATTTCCTCGTTTCTAACTTTTTGTATTACTTCAAAAATATTATCATAGCTGATTTTGAAGGTGGAAATGTCAGATTCAAGCAGCGTTTTTTCTACAAGATTTACAAAATCTTCATCGTATTCCCAGACATAAGCAATTCCTAAGTCGAATTTTTCCATATATTCAAATGGTTTACGCTAAAATATAGCTAATGTATTTTGATATCAACTCTCCTGAAAATACGGATTTTGCTGAAAAGTATAGAGTTCAGGAGTAAGTTTGTGACTTAATTTTGACTGTTTTTACCCACCAGCAAATTTTAAATTAAATTGTTGTTATCTTTGATTAGTGATATATTTGACAGAATTAATTGAGAATTTATGACCAAATTTTTTGCTTTAGCTTTTTCCCTGTTAGTTGTAGCCGGATGTTCAACACAAAATAAAATTATTAGTTCGGAAGCAGATACAAAAAATCTCAGTGCTGACGAGTCCTACCTTGATACCACTCAAATTAATAAAGACTTAACAAATCAAGCGATGGAGCATTTTATAGACGGTTCAATAAATGAAGCGAAAGGTGAGTATGCTTCTGCAATTCTTGATTTTCAGGATGCGCTTAGGTTAAAACCAAGTGCGGGGATTTATTATGCTATGGCAAAAAATTATTTTTATTTGAATAAGTATCCAAGTGCCCTCCAAAATTGTAAGATAGCTGTTTCATTGGAACCAAACCAATTAGAATATCAAGATTTGTTATCGGACATTTTTTCAGCAGCAGGGCTGTTTGATTCAGCTGCAGTAGTATTAGAAGGAATAATTAGTAAGGATTCCAGCAGGGTACAATCTTATTATAAACTTGCCCGGATTTATGAAAGTTCAAAACCATTGAGAGCAATAAATATCTATAATAAACTTACTGATATTCTCGGACCTGACTGGAATATTCTCATGCACGTAGCTCAATTATATGAAAAACTTGGTCAGACAGATAATGCAGCTTCATCTTTAAAAAAACTACTTACAATTGATCCGAGTAATTCAGAAGTTCAAAAACTGCTTGCGCAACTTTATCAAAAAGACAAAAGGTACAATGAAGCATTAAAGGTGGTGGATGATGTTTTACGATTTACTCCTGACGATCTTGAGGCAAGACAATTAAAAGCACAGTTGTATCTGTTACAAAACGACCTTAAATCTGCTTATAAAGAGTTTTCTTATATCTTAAAAAAACCCGGTATCCCGCTGGGAAATAAGATTAATGTTGGAGGTCTTTATTTTACTCACGCTTTAAAAGATAGTTCTTTTTTCCCGATTGCAGAAAACATTTTTAAGGAGATTGATAAAGATACGACAAATTGGCTGGTGAAAATGTACCTGGGAGCAATATTTACTTCAGAGGGAAAAGATTCCTCTGCTACTAAATACTTTGATCAGGTTACTGAACTTGCTGGATGGAACCCTGATAGCTGGATAAAATTCGGAGGACTTTATTTTGACAATCAAAGATATGCTGATGCAGAGAAATTAATGAAAGTGGCTTTGCCTTCATTTCCTGATAACTTTACAATCAATTTAATAATGGGGCTTTCCTTAGCGCAGCAAAATAAAAATGTTGAGGCAAAAGTTTACTTAAAGAAAGCGTTATCTATAAATCCTAATGATATCAATGCCTTGTCTGGTTACGGTTTTACACTTAGTCAATTAAATGAAAATGACGAAGCGATAATTTATTTGAAAAAAGCTCTGGGTTTGTCGCCCGACGATTTAAATTTACTTGGTACGCTTGGATTGATATATAATAATATGAACAGGAATGCTGAGAGTGACAGCCTTTATAAGAGGGCCCTTGAAATAGACTCTACAAATGCTGTTGTAAATAATAATTACGCATATTCTCTGTCAGAACGAGGAATAAAACTTAATGACGCTTTAAGAATGGTAAAGATTGCAATTGCTGCTGATTCAGCTAATTCCTCTTACCTTGATACGATAGGATGGGTTTATTTTAAATTGGATAATTATGAACTTGCAAAACAGTATATTGAAAAAGCTATAAAGTATGGCGGTGAGAGTGCAACAATGCTTGAGCACCTTGGTGATATTGAGTTCAAACTTGGTAATAAAAAAGAAGCAAAAGAACTCTGGCAAAAGGCCCTGAAACTGGATGCTTCAAAAACAGAATTAAAATCTAAAATTGAAAAAGGTGAAATTTGAAAAAATATATTTTAAGCGTTTTATTTCTGTCAGTATTAATTGTTAATGGTTGTGTGCCTTCCAAACCCACAGAAGAAGTTGAAATACTGCCTTCAGAAAGGTTAATAAGTAAACTTGAAGCAAACAGGAGAAAGATTTCAAATTTTGAGGGCACTGGAACCATAACTTTAAAATCCAGAGACTTTAGCAACAGCGCTACTTTTAAAGTTACTCTTATAAAACCTGACTCTATTTCTCTTACAATTATGGGTCCATTTGGTATTGAACTTGCACAAACTGTCGTGACAAAAGATAAATTTATGTTTTACGATGTTTTGAGAAACACAGCGTACGAGGGTGATGCTAATGGTGATATTTTAAAAGGTATATTTAAGATAGACCTTTCCTTTGATGATCTAATGGATGCGTTTATTGGTTCAGTAAATTTAACAAAGCATTTGTATAAATCCCCGACAAAATATTCAATAGATGGTGATCAATATGTACTAACATACGTTGATACTCTTTCAGGTGAAACAACAAATTATAGAGTCGATATTAAACAACTTGGTATCACTGACTATAAACTTATAAATAAAAATGGGAATGTGGTATTAGCTGGAAGATATTCCAGATTTAATGATCTTGAAGATGTTGCTGTTCCTTATAGTATTGAGGTTCAGAATAAAAAAGAAGGACAACTTGTTACTATAGAATACAAACACATGTCCGCAAACAAAAAAGATGTTAGCATTGACTTCAATTTACCAGGTGATGCAACTGTAATCAAATGGTGAAAAACAAAACTTCTTATTTATTTTTATTACTGGTTTTTTCTGTAAGTTCGTTTTCTTTCTCACAACAAAATAAAATTGAAGAGAAAAAAAATGAACTTTCAAATATAAAGAAACAGATATCTAATCTGGAATTAGAAATACAAAAGAAATCCCGCAAAGAAAAAGAAACCTATTCCACCCTCTCAAATTATGATCAGCAAAGTTTTCTTCTTAAAAAACTTATTAAAAAAATTCGTGAAGAGGAACGATTAAAGGGAAAAGAAATAATAAATAGCAGGCTAGAAATAAAAAAGCTTGAGTCAGATATCAGAAAGCTGAAATCAAATTATTCCAAATATGTCGTTTCAATCTATAAATATGGCCCGATTAACAAGTGGTCACTTATATTCGATTCTGATTCATTTGAACAAGCAGTATTAAGGTTCAAATATCTGCAGAAATTTTCAGAAAAAAGACAGGAGGATCTGAAAGAACTAAAGGAAGCAAAAGAAAGGTTAATAACTGTCAAAGAGAAACTGCAAAAGGAGATTAATGAAAAAAGGGAACTAGCCAAACAAAAAGAAAGCGAGGAAAAAGATTTACTTGTTAAAGTTGAAAATAGTAAAAAAATTCTTGCAGCAATTCGGGATGATAAAAAAGAATTAAAGAATGAAGTTGATGCAAAAAAAGATGCAGAACAAAAAATTAAAAACCTTATTGCTAAGCTTATAGAAGAAAGCCTTGCGAAAGCAAACACAGATAAAAATGTAGAAACAGAAAGCAAAGAAAAGAGTAACTCTTATAATATTGATCTTTCAACTGATAATTTTGCATCTTTCTCTGCCTTGAAAGGTAAATTGAACTGGCCTGTAACAACATCAAAAATTATAAGACAATTCGGTGAAAATAAAAATTCAAGATTAAATACTGTTACATTGAATTATGGTGTTGATATAAAAGTTGATGGAGACAAAAATGTAAAGGCAGTTGCAGAGGGGGTTGTATCAATTATTGATTGGCTACCCGGCTATGGAAGTGTAGTTATTATTACACATAAAGGGGACTACAGAACTGTGTACAGTCATCTGAGTGATATTTTTGTTAATGAGGGAGATAAAATTAAAACCGGAAGTTTAATAGGAAAAGTCGGAGAAAGCTTGCAGGGGAATATATTACATTTTGAAATTTGGAAAGCACGCGATCACCAAGACCCTGTGGTATGGCTTGCAAAAAAATAATTTTAACCCAAAACTTTTTCAAAGACGTTCTGACTCTTTTTTATAACATATTTTTCTCTTTCATAAAATCTTTTTGCTTCGGTTCTTTCAATTCTGCTTCTGACTCTGATTTTTAGATAGTCATTTTCTTTCGCCCATTTTTCAGCTGCTCTTACCAATATTTTACCTATACCTTTATTTCTGTGTTTGGAAGAAACCACCAATCCTCCAATTTCTGCGAAAGGATCTGATTCGAGTCTTAAAGAACCAAATACATGAATCCACCCTAGGATTACTGTTTTTTCTACGGCAACAAAAACATCATCTGAACCGGATGTTATAATTCTTTTTAGTCTGCTAATAATTTCTTCCGAAGTTGCTGAATATCCTAGTTCAGCACATAAGACAAAGAGTTCAGAAATATCTCCTAACTCAGCTTTTCTTATAATAGCTTTTTCCATATGCTCTTAAGTTTAAGCCTTTTTATACTTACAAATTATTTTTATTCTCTAAATATATCGTATTTTTAAATAACTGAATAAATTATTGTAGCTGACAACTAAAGACAAGAGTATTTTTTTGCTTTAATTTTTTCATCGCTTCTAGAATAAATTTGAGATTAATTTTAAAAGATTATAAAATATTTACAAATGATGTTGTAAATAAAAATTTATGGCAGCTAAGTCTATCTGAAATAATTTCTCGTGCGCTAAATTTTATCACCGTAATATTTATTGCCAGACATTATGGTGTAGATAATTTCGGGTTGCTTGGTTTCGTAGCTGCCATAGTGTATTACTTTATGTATGTTATCAACTTTGGATATGATACTTACGGTACTGGGGAAGTTGCTAAGCTCAGCACACAAGATGCTAATCATATTTTTAATGATGTGCTAAGTGTAAAATTATTTTCTCTTATTCCCTCACTTATATGCCTGTCATTGCTTGGTTTTATATTACTTAAAGACACAAATAACCTGCTTTTCTTCCTGATTTATGCAACTACTTTAATTCCTTTTAGTCTGGATAGTCAATGGTTCTTTTTAGGTATTCAAAAGACTGAATTTATTCCAATAATCAGATTAATTGAGAGCCTGATTTATCTCGTATTGGTAATAACCGTATACTATTATTTTTCAGAAACATTTATTTGGGTGCCGGTAGCGATACTTTTTGCAAAAATGCTCGCGATCTCCTATGCATTCGTCTCATTAAAAAAAATAATTGTAATTAGGCCGCATTTTATTTGGACTAAAATAAAAAAAATAATTTCTAATTCATTCCTTATAGGTTTAAGTTCAGTTTTTGCATTACTTTATCTCAATTTTGATGTAATTATGTTAGGCTATATGAAGAATAATTATGACGTGGGTATTTATAATTCTGCAATTAAAATATATTTAATATTAGTTATTCCTTTTCAGTTAATCTTTTCCTCATTCTATCCTTCATTGACGAAAGGATATTATGAAGAATCCGATAATTTAAGGAATATATTTATTCGATATTTAAAATACCAGCTTGTCTTAGGTATTGTCTTAATGCTTTTTTCTTTTATTCTTTGTCCTTTGGTTATAAAAATATTTTTAGGGAAACAGTATTTATCAAGTATTATACCGTTACGTATTTTATCTATTAATATTTTGATAGTTAGTATAAGTTTTGCATTTGGTAATTCATTGATTGCTTGGAGGAAGCAAAAATATCATACAATATCTTTAGCTGCCGGTGCTGTGGTAAACATCGTTCTGAATTTTATATTAATTCCTCACTATTCATATTTCGGGGCAGCTTATGCAACTGTTGCTTCTGAAGTTATAGTTTGCGTTCTTTTGCTTTATTTCTTTTATCAAAATTTCGGTAAGGAAATTAAATGGTGATATTTAAATTAAGTGAAATTGTTAAATAAATAATTTTCAAAAGAAAAAGATTATATGGAACTTATAAGCGTGCTTGTGCCGACATATAACAGAGCTCATATGATTGGTAAAGCTATTAAATCTCTATTGGAACAAACTTATTTGAATCTTCAAATTATTATTGTAGATGATGGTTCCATAGATAATACTCAAGAAGTAGTAAGACTATTTGAAGATTCAAGGATTGATTATTATAAAATTAGCCATGGAGGTGTATCCAGGGCCTCTAATTATGGTTTATCGAAAGCGCAATCAAATATTATTATTAGGCTTGGTAGTGATGACTATTGTGATCAAAATCGAATTCAAATTCAATATTCTTTTTACAAAGATAATAGAGGCCAATATGGTGTTATAGGTTCTAATTTTTATGTGTTTGATATGAACGAAAATGTATTGCTAAAAATAGTTTGTCCCAAGGGACATAAACAAATTATTGAACAATTACCCAGAAGATGCTGCTTGGCTGATCCTACTGTGTTATATAGAAAAGATATTATTATGGAAATTGGCGGTTACAATCAAAATAAAACAGCAGCGGAAGATTGGGAGCTATATCTTCGCTTAATTAACAAGACAAAATTTTACAATATCCCAAAATTTCTAGTTACTGTAAGGAGACACGATAACAATTTATCGACACCCAAGGAGTCATTTAATAAGGAAAGTATGGAGGTACCAATAAGTTTTTTTGAAAAAACAATTCAAACTGAAAAAAATAGAAAAAAGCTTGCCAAAGCTTTCTTTGACATGGGATATTTTTATTATTATGTAAACCGATTAGATAAATCTCTGGATTTTTTTGAAGAAGCTGTAAAGTTAGATCCCTACTCATTGCAATATTTAAGATATTTTATACCGAACAAATATTTTTCAAAACTAATTGAATACAGTAGAAAGCATAATTATTATAAATATTTTGATTTCTTTCGTAAGTTAGATAAAAATAACTATTTTTTTCGGAATAAGTTTTTTTGACACAATAATGGGAGAAATTCATAGTACTAATATAAAAATTATGGTTTGGGTGAATATTAGTACACCTAAAGCATTTAATGTAAAAAGTAACTTTTGAACAGATTATTTAATTATTGTAATCAGGTTGAAACAAAATTCAGATACCGTTTTATTTATTAAGGATAAGAAAGTAAGGAATGAAATTAGTCTATTTGGGTAATTATGTACAAGATGAAAAACTTAGTGGCCCGGAAAAAGTTGCAAAAAGATTATTCCTGGAGACTCACGCTAGAAAAATTGAATGCGTATTCTTAGAATATTTTATTAAAGAATATTCTGATTCTAATTTTTATAGTAGATTATTCGGCTACAAGTACGTAAGTGAAAATCACTCTGTTATTAGAGCTGGTATTATTCCTTGTATTATTTTCCTTCTTAAATACAAAAGTGATGTTATACATATTGTTACCTTCAAAAGATATATTATAATAATTTTACTATTAAAAAAGTTATTTCACTCTAAAATCGTTTCAACTTTGCACGGAATTAATAGGTATGAATTTAATTTTGCCAGAAAAAAGCAAAACTATTGGGGTAATTTGAAAGATAGAATTTTAGAAAGACTTATTTTCAAAAGTTCTGATTTACTTATTTTTTTATCAAACCAGCAAAAGGAAGTTGCAAAAAGATACTATAAACTCGATGGGAAAAAAGTAATAATATTTCCCAATGGTATAGATCCGGCTTTTAAAGCGAAAAAATCTATTTTAAGAAAACCTGACACATTTAAGATTCTTTTCTATAATGGTTACTCTCATGAAGTAAAGGGATCAAAATTATTCTTTGAAGTTTTATCTAACCTTAGAGAGAGAGGATTTGACTTTGAAATATATTTACTTGGTGATAAACCTTTGCAAAAAGTAAATGATGATATAAAAATCAAACATGTCCCCTATTATTATAACAATGAATTAGCAAGATTTATGGCTGATAAACATATTTATGTTAATACAGCTTTTTATGAACCATTCTCTCTCTTTGCTGTTGAGGCTATGGCTGCCGGCCTCGTCGTTGTCGTATCTAGTAATGTTGGTATGAGTCGATATATAGAACATAGAAAAAATGGATTTATCTATGACTATAAAGGACAAGATCAATTGGAAGAAATATTAGAAGCTATATTAGCAAATAAAGCAGATATAAATTTAATATCGCAGAATGCAAGTTTAATTTATGAGCGATTAAATTGGAAAAGCGTGGCAAATTTATATATTAATTCGTTTAATCAAATGCTCAACGGGGATTCTTGAATTCATATATTATTTACTTAACCCAAAATAAATTGCTTTATAATTGAAAACAATAAGAATCTGTCATTTTGTAAATCATATTACAGGGAAAAGTGATGGAGTGTATACACACTTAATGATGCTGTTTAAAAATCTGGATAGATCTAAATATGAACAATTTCTTGTTTTTCAGGGGAACGAAAAAATAGAAAATGAATTAAAAAAAATGGGAATCCAAGTTCATGTAATTTCTAGCCTTAACAAGAAATTCTCAATGAAAAGTTTCGTCCAATTTTATAAATTTGCTAAATTTTATAAAATAGATATTATCCAGACTCATTTCCTAAAACCATATACTATAGGGGGATTAACAAATATTCTTTTAAAAAGAAAAATGATTCATAATTATCAGGGGCTTTTTATTAATAATCTGTATAATACTAAACTCGAAAAACTCTTTTATAAAGTTGCACATATTATAATTCATTTATTTAAATCAGTCGATTTGGCGATTGCACCTTCTTTTACCAGCAAGGAACATTTACTAAGTGAAACAAAACTTTTTCCACGAATAGAAGTTTATTATAACGGTTATAATCTTAATAGTAAATCCGAGTTAAATGTTGAATTAGTTAGTTTCATCGAGAAATTAAGAGAATCAAATCATATTGTTGCTATCATAGCTAGACTAGAAGTCCAGAAAAGAATTGATGTTTCTTTAGAAATAACAAAAAGGGTTTTTCTGAATCATAAGAATATATTCTTTTTATATTTCGGTGATGGACCTTTAGAAAATGAAATGAAGACTCTAGCAGATGAGCTGGACATAGGTGAGAGTGTAAAGTTCATGGGGTTTATACCTGATATAAAAGATTATATCAAATATTTTGATTTGCTTTTGTTTACATCAGATTGGGAAGGTTTACCACTGACGCTTTGGGAATCTATGGCAGCTGGTGTACCAATTGTTTCAACTGATGTAGGGGGTATTAGAGAAATTATTGAAAAAGAAAAGTGTGGCTTAATATTTTCTAAAAACTCAATATCTGAAGGAGCCGCTGCAATAGAAAAACTTATACTTGATAAAGAATTAAGAAACTGTTTAGGTAAAAATGGATTAGAAGCCGTAAGAAATAAGTATAATATTTCTTCTTTTATTAAAAGCGTTGAAGCAATTTATGACTCAATTTAATGAGGCAGATTCACCTGTTGTGGAAGAGCCGATAATTAGTATAATAATGACTTTTAAAAATTCAGAGCCTTTTTTACCTAAAGCAATCGAATCCATTCTAAATCAAACTGAACAACGATTTATAATTTATGCAATAAATGATGGCTCAACTGATAATGGTGAGAAATATTTGGCCACTATTAAAGATGAAAGGTTAGTTTTATTATCTCCAGGGAATATTGGGTATGTGAAAGCTCTAAACCTTGGAATCGATCAGGTGAGGACCCCACTTATAGCTATTTGTGATTCGGATGATATATACGTTAAAACACGGCTGGAAACACAACTTAATTTTTTAGATCTGAATAAAGATCATGTATTAGTAGGTGCAAATATTAATTATTTTGGTACATCTTCAAATAAGAAATGGCAAATTAGGTTGCCAAATAAAAATGAGGAAATTAAAAAAGCATTATTTAAGGGATTAAGTGCTATAATGCATTCAACAATTATGATGCGTACTGAAATAATAAAAAAGATTGGAGGATATAAAGAAAAATATTTCCCGGCCCCAGATTATCATTTATTTTTTGAACTGAGTAAATATGGGAAATTAGCTAATATAAATGAAGTTTTGGCAAATGTTAGGTTACATAAAACAAGTATTATGAGTAATAACTTGTATGAAGGGCTATTAAAGTATGAAGAATCTAGACGAACAAACCTGCAGTGTGATAAAGAAGAAGTATATGATCAGCGGAAATATCTAGGACTAATTAGTAATTTTTTTTTAAGACTAAAACGTCTTGAGTTCAAAGGGGTTACGTATTATAGGAAAGGTATATTTTATTATGTTAATAATAGTACATTAAAAGCTATTTTATTTCTTTGTTGGGGAGCTTTAATCTCTCCCAGACGATCTGTTGTTTTTATTACAAGGTTATTTCGGAATAAATTATGTAAAAATTAAATTCCTAAGCCAAAGTGTTTATCTGTGATGTGTGTTTATTAAAATTTCTATTTTGTGAAAATAAGTTATGTTTAATTCGATTCTATTTAATGGTTTAATTAAAACTGAGGAGGAAATTCTAGCACTTGTAAATAAAAGGGACAAATATCAAAATAATTGTTTAATAACCTATTTAAATCAACACTGCTACAATATTTATTCAACAAATAAAGTTTATAAAAATTTAATAGACAATCATTTTAATACTTACATCGATGGAATTGGGATCTACCTTGCGCTAAAATTGCTTGGATATAATGTTGTAAAAAGATTTAACGCAACTGACTTAAATGAAAAAATATTTAAGTTGTTAGCACAAAATAACTCTAAGGCTTACATTATAGGTGGAAATTATTCTAACAGTATAATTAACAAATTCAAAACCGGGGGAATTGAATTTGTAGGATATCAGAATGGATTTTTCGATACAAAGGAAACAAAAAAATTAATATCAAATATCAATAAAACGAATCCTGACACAATAATTATTGGGATGGGTGTTCCTAAACAGGAATATTTAGCTGAACAAATGACAAAAGAAATTAGTGGCAAATTAATTATTTGTGTAGGCAACTTTTTAGAATTTTACCTTGGTAATATTAAAAGAATTCCAGGAATGTTTAGAAATATAGGTATTGAATGGATTTTCAGAATGTTTACAGAACCCAAAAGATTGTGGAAAAGATATATAATTGGAATACCGTTTTTCTTTTTTTTAATAATAAAAGAATATCTGGCGGGTGATAATTAAAAATTTATAAGTTTATTATATAAATGAGATGTTGATAATTTTAGTACTATAAACGTATTATATCGGAGAAACAATTTATTTATTCTCTCATTTTGTCCTTAAGTTTAACTCGAAAATTACCCGCAGATACAATCATTTTTTATATAAGCGTTATTTATTATTATTTTTATTTATCTTCATACTGGTAGTTTTGAAAGTAAGAGCATATGAAACGAAAACTAAATAAAGTTAAAAACGATATAAATTTTAAGAATACTTTTATTGCTGCTTTTCCCTTGTTCTTCCTTTTTGCACCTCTGTTAGTCATTGCTCAGGTTAAAATGGGCAAAATATCTACAACTAAAAATTCAGTCAAATTCCAAATAGCTATTAAAGATAGGATAGCACTCAAAGATACAAATGGTGTAAGATATATTTCTTTTCCTAATTCATTAGACGAAAGCAAACCTGGTTCACCGGTACTACCTTCAAAAATTGTATATGTTGCTATTCCACCGGAAAGCAAGGCAAATGTGTCTCTTAGCAACCAGCAGTATAATACTTATCAGAACGTAAATGTTGAAGTTAACCCGGGACTAATAAAGAGGAACGATTCAACTCTGGGTTATAGTAGCCAAAGTTTAAAAAGGGAATATTTTCAGACCGATCAGTATCCCTCTACTGAGTATAAAATAATAGGATATACCTGGCTCCGGGATTATTATTGTGCTATAATAAAAATTAATTCATCTTCATATAATTGGAAATTAAAACAGGTAAAACTTTTACTCAGTGCTGACTTAAATGTCGGATACAATCAGCCTCACTCTTTCCCGGTAAATAATACTCCGGTAGCTTCTTATGATAGTGTACTTAGTAAAATTATTTTAAATTATAATTCTGCACAGAATTTTCGCTCATTCAGGAAGCTTTTTACTCAACAGGATTCCACAGGTAATTGGATTGACTATGCAAATAACTACGTAAAACTCACAATAACTAATAACGGGATTTATAAAATTGGTTATCAGGACTTGATAAATTTTGGTTTAACTCCTGCTGCAATAGATCCGTCTACGATAAAAATTTATTGTAAAGGACAACAAATACCCCTGTATATAAGTTCAGGTCAGCCTGGGACTTTTTCTTCGAACGATTACATAGAATTTTGGGCAACAAAAAATTACGGTTCACCTGATTACAGAACAATTGTTCCGGTTGGTACCGACTACCTAAACTATATGGATAGATATACAGACACGACATTTGTTTGGTTAACTTGGGGAGGAAATCCGGGAGATAGAATTAGCATAAGCTCTTTATCAAATCCTTCTATTACTGATACTCTCACTTCATATTTGAATAAAAGTCATTTTGAAAATGATGTGCGCTTATGGTATTACGATTCAATTGTTCCTAGGGTCCAGTTGCCTTTCTGGCAGGAAAATAAAGTATGGACGTGGATTGTTTTACACACTGGTAATGTTTTTTCATTACCATTTAATGCATCTGATATCGTTCCTAACACTAATGTTAAAACTTATGTAAGATTGATCAGCAACGGAGCCGATATTCAACAGAATGCACATAAAATTGGTGTCGGGTTAAATACAACCACTGTTCAGGATACAATAATATTTAATTATAAACAGACAGTAAATTTTAACTCTACTTTTTCATCAGCTAATTTAGTACAAGGTTCAAACAATCTTAGGGTTAGTGGATTACAAACTCAGGGTACTTTTC
>Ga0315540_10000757_pt1 | contig 18418 bp, 15 predicted proteins | sample SalMarSW160110MG_FD_203677 | JGI IMG/M metagenome (GOLD analysis project Ga0315540, IMG submission 203677) | Salt marsh sediment microbial communities from the Plum Island Ecosystem LTER, Massachusetts, United States - Salt Marsh Sediment SW1601-10 ...
AGCCCGCCCAGCGACCAGCCCAGCCAGCAGGCCCCGGGGGGGGCCACCTCGGCTACCGCCGCGGACCAGTCATCCAGGCCGGACCCTGTGGAATAGTCACTCCGGCCGTGCCCCGGCAGATCGACCAGGTGAACGCGGAACCGGGTAGCGAGACTATCGGCCCAATCAGACCAGACCGCGGAATGCATGCCCCAGCCGTGAACCATCACCAGGTCGGGGCCCGCGCCGCGCGACTCATGGTACAACATGGAGGCACTCCCGGTAGCAGTCAGCCAATGCCCCCAGCAAACGATCCAGCTGTTCGATGCTGTGGCTGGCCGACAAGGTAACCCGCAGACGCGACGCGCCCTGTGGCACGGTCGGTGGACGTATCGCGGTGACCAGTAGACCGCGTTGTCGCAGGGCCGCACTCAGCGCCAGGGCCGCACCGGCGGCACCAACCACGACCGGCTGGATGGCGGTCTCGGAGGCCATGAGGGGCACATCCAGTTCGGCTGCGCCGCGGCGGAAGTAGTCAATATTGCGCAACAGCCGCTCCCGCAAACCGTCACCCGCCTGTACCAGGCGCAATGCCGCGCGCGTTGCCCAGGCCAGCGCTGGTGGCGCCGCCGTGGTGTAGACAAAGGTGCGCGCCTGCTGGATCAGGGTTTCGATAAGCGCTTCGCTGCCGGCAACGAAGGCGCCACCGGTTCCAAGGGCCTTGCCGAGTGTCGCCATTAACACCAGGTTGTCCGTGCCCGCCCCCAGTTGATCGACACACCAGCCCTGCCCCTGCTCGCCGAGCACCCCGAAACCGTGAGCGTCATCAACCAGCAGCCAGGCATCGGACTGCCGGGCCAGTGCCTGCATGGGGACCAGGCGCGCGCAGTCACCGTCCATACTGAAGACGCCGTCGCTGGCGATCAGGCGTTGCCGGGCCCGGCTTGCCGAGAGCTTCTGCTGCAGCGCCTGCATGTCGTTGTGCGGGTAGCGGACCAGTTTCGCCGTGCTCAAGGCAGCGGCATCGATCAGCGAAGCGTGGTTGAGACGGTCTTCGAAAATTTCGTCACCGCGCCCGGTCAAAGCTGTCACCACGCCCAGGTTGGCCATGTAGCCGGTAGAGAACAACAGCGCACGCGGCCGCCCGACAAAGGCCGCAAGCTCCTCTTCCAGCGCCTGGTGCGCGTAACTGTGACCGGTAATCAGGTGCGCTGCCCCGCTACCGACCCCGAAACGGTCAACGCCTTCCTTGAAAGCGGCGATCAGCTGCGGGTGGTTGGCCAGCCCCAGGTAGTCATTGCTGCAGAAAGACAGGTAGTCGCGACCATCGATGCTGACAACCACCCCCTGCGGCCCGTCGAGCGTCAGCCGGGTGCGGTACAGCTGTTGTTGTTTACGCGCCGAAAGCGCCGCGGCCAGGTCCTGCATGCGATCTCAAACGGCCTTAAGCCCCAGGCGTTCGAACAGCTGGCGATCGTGCGCGGCGTCCGGGTTCGGCGTAGTCAGCAACGTCTCACCGTAAAAAATCGAGTTGGCCCCGGCGAGGAAACATAACGCCTGCAACTCATCGCTCATGGATTCGCGTCCCGCGGAGAGGCGCACGTGCGACTGCGGCATGAGGATGCGTGCAACCGCGATGGTGCGCACGAACTCGAAGGGATCGAGAGCCGACTCATCGGCCAGCGGGGTGCCCTCGACGCGCACCAGCAGATTGACCGGCACACTTTCCGGGTGCGGCGCCTGGCAAGCCAGCTGCAGCAGCAAAGAGGCGCGGTCGCCGCGCGCCTCGCCCATGCCGACAATGCCGCCGCAACAGACGTTGATCCCTGCGTTGCGCACGTGCTGCAGTGTTTCCAGCCGATCTTCGTAGGTACGGGTGCTGATGATCTCGCCATAGAACTCGGGCGACGTATCGAGGTTATGATTGTAGTAATCGAGACCGGCGGCTTTCAGCTGCTGCGATTGCCCGGCGTCGAGCATACCCAGCGTCACGCAGGTCTCCAGGCCTTCGGCCCGTACCCGCTCGACCATTTCCAGCACGCGCTCGAAGTTGCGGCCGCGCGGATTGCGCCAGGCCGCACCCATACAGAAGCGGCTCGCACCGGCCTGCCTGGCGTTTCTTGCCGCTTCCACCACGGCATCTACGTCCATCAGTTTTTCGGCGGGCACCGACGCCTCATGATGCACGCTTTGCGGGCAATAGCCGCAGTCTTCCGGGCAGCCCCCGGTCTTGATGCTCAACAGGGTACTGACCTGTACCGCATTGGGATCGAAGTGCTCGCGGTGCACCGACTGCGCGCGGAACAGCAGGTCGTTAAAGGGCATATCATACAGCGCCTCTACCTCATCCAGGCGCCAGTCAAAGCGCAGGCCAGCGGACAGCGGTGCGCGATCGGATTCAGTGGCGGTTTGTGTCATTGGCTTCTACCGGTATCTGCAGGTCGTCCCAGCGGTCACGCCGGATACGGATTAGATCGAATATCGACCAGGGAATCAGGATCGCGGCGCCCAGCGCCCAGGCGGCCATGTAATAGTTCCAGCCACCACCGGGAATAAATGTGGCAACGGCGACAAAAAACCCGGCAACCCCGTAAAAACGGTAAGCCGCCTGTTGCGTGTAGTGGCCGACCTTGGGGTTGGGATGGTGCCGGTTCATGGCATACACCAGCATGGACAGCCCCAGCCACAACATGCCCAGCGGCACCGGAACGACGATGGCAATAATGTTGCCGTAGTTGAAAACCGCCGCCGCCGAGCGCGCCTTGCGCCCCGGCAGCATATGGACGCCGGTGCCGACAGCCGCGGAAAATTCTGATTCGGACATAAACTTCAATCAGTTACAATTGTGGCCGGACGGGAACTATGCGTTGCCCGCACACCGCTGTCAACCAAGGAGGGTTGCCGATGGTTTACAACTGGTTGGATTATATACGTTCGCGGGTTTTATCACCGCGCTGCCGGCTATGCCTGGCGCCCGGAGAGGCCGGCTTGGAACTCTGCCGGCCCTGCCGGGAAGAACTGCCCCGCTTGCTCCACAGCTGTCAACGTTGCAGCCTTCCGCTACCCGATGGCGCGCGCACCGTACTGTGTGCGGCATGTCTGCGTAATCCACCTGCGCTGGATGGCTGTTTCGCCCTGTTCGGCTACCAGCCGCCCATCGACCAATGGATTCACAGCCTGAAATTTGGTCGCGACCTGGCCACCGCACGCCTGCTGGGTGAATTGCTGCTCGCTGAACTCGTGGCCGGCGGGCTGCCAATGGCCGGGGCGCCGGCACTGCTGCCCGTGCCGCTGCACACCCGCCGCCTGCGGCGGCGCGGCTACAACCAGTCGCTGGAAATTGCCCGTCCGCTGATCCGCAACGGGCTGGATTTGAGCGGCTGCCGGTGTCAGCGCAGCCGGCACACGTCGGCACAGTCCAGCCTGCCGGCACGACACCGGCATCGCAACATACGCGGCGCGTTCAGCGTTCGGGGGCGACTGGAGGATCCGCACATTCTGCTGATCGATGACGTCATGACGACCGGCGCCACGCTCAACGAACTGGCGCGCACATTGAAAGCCGCGGGTGCGGCCCGCGTCGATGCCTGCGTCATAGCGCGGACCTTTAAACAGGGTCAGGAAGCGCCCGGCGCATCGACGACGCCGTAACGGCCCCGGGTGGCGCGGCTCTAGGCCAACGGCTCGAACACGACGAGGTTGTCCACCGATGCCGTATTACCCAGTCCATGCCCCGGAAACAGCGTTTCGAACCCGGCCCTGTCACCGTTCAGCGCCATGTAGTTCAGCAGCAGGGTGTTGACCAGCAGGTTGACGTTGTTGGCGGCGGGCGAGCTGGCGGTGTCCACCGACCCGTCGGAGCGGAACCAGCCGATCTGCTGACGCTGCAACGTCGTGACAAGACCGTCGCTGATGATCTGCGGCGGGGTACCGGGGTTGTACACCAGGAAAAACGACGCCGCTGTGGACGAGTTGTCGCCGGTCCATACACCCTTGCCGCGACCATCCGTTGAATTGTCTATCATGCCGTTGCTGGCGAGAGAACCGTCACTGAACACGTAAATCATCAATGGCTGGTTACGGATGGCGGCGTAAGCCAGGCACGCACCGATACACCGGCCGGCACGCAAGTCGCGAAGCTCGCCGGTCGAACGGTCACCGGTATGGTAGTCGAAACCGCCCATGGCGATGGTGCCGGCGCCCGCGTGACGGTCGACGACCATTTTCATGACCGAGGCGGTTTTCTGGAACTCGCCGCGATCGCTGCCGGTGAACTCGGCGTCGCTGAATATGCCCGTTGTTCCCACGATATCGGTATCGTTTGCCGGGTCCACGTCTACACCGGCAAAACGGTCGGCGATATCGGCGGCATTGAGGTAACCGCAGCGCACCAGGTCCTTGACTACCAGATCGCGGCCGTTGTTGATCACGCCACTCAGGCCCAGGCCGGTGTTAACCAAGCCTAGCTTCTGGTCGCTTATGCGCACGATGGACTCCATCACCGGCACGACGTCATCGGGCCCGAGAATGGTTGTCAGGTTGCTGGTGTCGACCATGCCCGTAACGTCGCTTGGACGATCCACCTTGGTGGGTCGGATCTCCGGGTCAATCAGCATGGCGGGCGCCATGGAATTACCACCGGAATCCGAGTTGCGCGAGCCGATCAGCGTCACCACGTCACCGATACCACCGGCCCTGGCGATACCGTACATGGGATTGTGCGGATTGTTGCCCGTGTCGTTATCGGAACGCGCCGGAATCACCGCGCCGTTAACGTTGCCCAGTGCGGGCCCCGCTTTCTCGAGAATACCGCGCAAAAACGCGCTATCGGAATGGAAAGCCAGCCCCAGCGTGGTATCGGTATGGTCACCGTTACTGGTAGCAGTCGGGGTGGTTTCCGCCACACCGGGGATCTGGTCGCCCGGCAGGCCCAGCTTGCTGTAGCCGGCGGTACTGAGGAAATCCATTTGGCTGTTGCGACCTACCAGCACATTGGAGCCGGCAATGTTGGCACCGCCGGCAAGGTCGAAACAAATAAAGGGTGTCTTGCCGACGCCACCGCCACCGCCAATGCTGCAGCCGATACTGCCGGCGAGCGTGGTGAGGTCGCCGGACAGCGCCGCATAGGCCGCACGCGGGTCGGCGAACAGGCTGAAAATCGACGCCCCCATCACCATACCCGCACCGGAGATGAAGCCCTGGCGCAGGAAATCGCGCCGGGTCACAGGCCGCGGATGATCGGGATGCAACAGGGGTGCATTGGGGTGCAGTGCTCTTTTTCTGTAACGTTTCATGGCTCGTTTCTCCTATTGCACCAGCATGGCTGCGCTGCCCAGCACCGCCCCGCACATACCCTTGATAACCGCCCGGGTACGCGCCTGATCGCAAAGACCGCAGGCACCGCCCGTGGTCATGCGATGGAACAGGCTGCTGGTGTTCACCTCGGCGCCACCTGCGTCATAACCGATCAACTCGATTTTGACCTGCTCGCGCGTCGGCGCATTACCCAGCGCCGCCCCACTACCGGGAAGGCCTATCATCTGGTCATAGAGCGCGCTCACCACCTGGTTCTTGGCGGTAGAATCACCGCTGCCAAAAGCGCTGGCCACGTCCGAGCTGAAGGCGCTGAAACCGAACGGCCCGAAGAAATTGCTACGCAGTGCGGAGTCTTCCACCAGCGCATCGCAGTAGGTCAAAGCCAGCTGAGTAACCGACATCTGCTGCGCGGCGAGGAACCCCTGTATGGTTTCAACAGCCGGCAGCGCCTGGCGCATAGTCAGGTAAGTGGCCTGCACATCAGCCGGTTTCACGCCGGTCACAGCCGCCATGGCCGCATCGATTTCGTCAAAGGTGCGCAAACCGATCTTCGACACCGCACCTGGATCGGGCAGCGGTATCGGCGTGGTGCTCGGATTGTCGACAACTACATTGGTTGCCGTGCCCAGTGTCTCGAAGGTCAGATAGAACTCATCCGCGTTCGACGCACTGGGCCCGTTCTCCAGGGCGATAACCGTACCGATATCCGACAGCGGCTGGCCGGTGGCCGGATCGTAACTGCCGCCATCCACGCTGACGTCTAGATTGGCATAGGCCTGACCGACATCCGCGATCCTGCTGTTGATGCCGATGCGCATACCCTTGATAGCGATACCGCCGGGGGTCACGTTCGGGTCGAGATTAATGAAGGTGGGCTTGCTGAACAGGTAGCTGTAGCTGTCAAACTGCTCCACCTGGAACATGATATAGCTGTTGTCGGGAACCCCACCGATGCCGCCAACACCGAACAGCAGGAAGAACTTCTCGCCGACACCGGCGGCAAAGTTCTGCTGAATCTGTTCCAGCGTCAGCGCCCGGTTATGGATAGCGACCAGCCGGAGCACACCCTGCCAGAGGCGATCGTTCGAGACCTCGTTGCCGAGCACCAGCGCGAAACTGTCATCCCAGTCATTGAGGTTGCCCGGCGTGGCGCTGTCCATGTCGCCGGTGAACGCGCCATTAACATAGATGCGGCGTCCGTTTACCGGGTCAAACGTCACCACAACGTGCTGCAGTGTCGCCTGCAGGCGTTCGTCGGCGTCGGCGGTCGACAGGGCGGCTTCGCCATTGGCATCGGTAGTACTGGAGCGATGCAGGAAGTCATAATTGTACTGCGTCTGGCCAAGCGTAAAGTTGCGCGCACTGGTACTGGCCGAATAACTGACAATGCGCGCCGGGCCTTCCTGCACCACGTTGGCCGGCACGACCCAGGCCTCGATACTGTACTCGCCCGTCGCCTTTATCAGGTCATGCAGTTTCTTGCTGGCCGCGGTCGATCCCTGGGCCTTGCCATCGTTAATCCTGATACCGTAGCCGCCCACCCAGTCAACGTCGCCGCTGATGGTCAGGTTCAACTCGGGAGCAACACCGCTCAGGTCGAGAACGGTATTGCCCGAGCCCGTGCGGAACTCGTACAGGGCGATCACGTCGTTTTCATAGCGATTGCCACCGGCGGCGGACACGCCATCCTGCATGGTCAGCGCATTACTGAATACCGTGGGTGCCTGCACCTGGTTGAGCGCAATCGAGCCCGACAACGCGGCGATGGCATTCTGCATCTCGGTCGCATCGCTGGCACAGTCGCTCCAGCAGTTATGAAACTCGTCACGCAAACGCACCACCAGGCGCGACAATGACGGGTCGTTCAGGTTGATCTTCGACTCGGCCGCCGCATAAGCATCAGCCACGACGGGACTGGCGAAAAACGGCGCCTGCGGTGTCGGCGAGGTATCCACATGACAACCGGAGCAGTTGGCCGTCAACAGCGGCCAGACGGTGGTTTTAAATGTCGTGGTATTGACGTCAGCCGGGAAAGTCTTAGTGGACCCGGGCGTCTTGGCAATCGGCGCCACCAGCTGGATCTGCCGGCCCCCGCTCGAGGCGCCCGCCGCCCAGCTCTCGATATAGGAGGTTATCGCGGTTGCGCAGGCAGCGTCACTGGGCAGCCAGCAATTGTGCCCGCCAGCAATCTTGGTGACCAGCCGCGAGTTGCCGGGGTTATCCAGGTCGATGAGCGGGTTGGCGACAGTGTAAGCCAGGTTAACATCGTCCTGGCGAACGAACTCCGGCGACTGGCCGCCTTCGACGTGGCAGGCGCCACAGCGGTTGGAGTCGCGCAGGTGCTCCCAGACGTTGATCTGGAAGGCACGCACGTCCTCGGTCTGCGCGCTGGGGCCGGTATAGCTGGATGAATTCACGGTGCCGCTATTGGTGGTCAGCGGATTGGTCTGCGTCGAGGCACCGCCGCCGCACCCATGCAGTAGCCCGATCGACAGCATCAGCAACAATGCGCGCGGCAGCCTGTGTGTGGCCGTCGAGCAACGCGAGAACAGGAAACGAACGCGAGCTGTAGTCATAACTGAATCCCCCAGGTTCCTTTCTCAGTTGCTCATGCAGGCCGCAGCCGCATTGGCAAACAGATCTTTCATGTTGTAATTGGTTTCGAACCCGCTGGCGCTGAGCAGACTGGTCAGGTCAGTCTCTGAAGGATCCGACAAACACACGGTACGATAGACCTTGATACCCTGGCAGCGCGCAAATGCTTCACTGCCTGCCAGCTCCTGGCCCAGCGTCTTGGCGCCGACTCTTTGCGCGGCCGGGATTTCCGGCCCCCAGCCCAGATTGGCATTCTGGCCGCTGCGCCAGTAGTTATCCCAGTGATCGTCGGGCGTCACGTAGCCGTATTTGAAGTTGTCCGAATTGATCAGGTACTTGGGCTGAACTGATCCGGGCGTGTACACCAGCCGGCCGCTGGTTTCGTCATAGTTGTAATAAGCAAACGCCTGCACCATGGGATCCATGCCGCTGTGGCAGCCGACACAGCTGTTGAGAAATATCCGGCTGTCGCCACCCGGGCTGCGACTGACATCCTGACGAATGCGGTCCGGCGGCCGGGTGATATCCTTGAGCGGCTCAAGATCCGTGCACAGATGATTAATGAGCGTGAAACGGAACATCGCCCGGTTGGTCCCGGCAACGAAGAAAGCCTCGGCGGCAGCGCGCGATGTAATGACGCCGGCGGTGGCGTTGGCCGGGATACCGTTCAGGCTGGACTGCACGTTCTCCTGCAGGACAGTCGGATCGCTCAGGTCATAGTGCAGGTCTTCCAGGTCCTGGTAGTGATCGTTGTTCGCCGGCGAATATGGCGCCACCCCCGCGAGACCGGGAGCGCCCTTGTAGAGAATATCCCCGGACAGCACCTGATCGAATCGCTTGTCGTCGCGGATCATGCCAATGACGGTGGCGCTGTAGTCATTCAGCGGCACGAAAACCGACTGGTCCTCGTTGGTCCAGGGGGAAGCGAAATTCTTCAGCGTCACGTTATAGAAATTCAACGCCAGCGGATTTTGTGCCGGATCCATGGCCAGTTCCGCTGCCGCCACGCCGCTGCCACTGTTGTCTATAATGGACTGCTCCATAGCGTCCAGCACCGCCTCGGTGGGCGCTACGCCGGTCAACCGGTCGTGGATACGCTTGGCCTGTTGCCGCTCGGCGTCACCGGCCAAAGCACTGGCCGCGACTGCCGACGTCAGGATGCCGGCCAGGCAGATCCGAACCCCCGTTTGAACCAGATTACCCCAAGCCCCGTCTTGCTGCGTGCACGTCTGAATCATTTGGACGCCTCATGATTTATTTTCTTCACGGTTCCGGCCATCTGCAAAAACCGGTCCAGCCGCTATCCGGCCCGACTTAGGGCGGACCTTAAAACACCGTGGGGATCAATTCCGTGAACCAGTCCACAATCTAGCGGCAGGACGCTATGTTTTTGAATAGCCATCCTTAGCCAGGTTAACCCCGGCACAGGCGATTTCTGTGACCGGGATCGCAGATTCCCCGTCATCCCCCCTCTATAGTCGTACCCTCCGGGTTGCCGGTTTACCGTCGCTGCCAGTAATTCTGTCTTCTGTTGGCGACAGGAAGGCGGGGGCGGATCCATATATAAGGAGTCTTTCGCAATCCCAGGCGACAAATGCCAAGCAGGCCCGATCTTTGCTTGTGCGTTTGTTCTGAAGGAGGACAAAACACTGAAATGGTCGCGCCTAAACAATGATGCCAATAATCAATAGTTTACTTCCAGTGACTGGTGAATGGACGGGAACCCGGACTGCGCTGCAGGCCCTGGTGACCGGCCTGTGCTGTCTGTTACTTGGCGCCTGCGGGGGCGGCAGCGCCAGCATCGGCGGCGGTAGCGGCAGCGGCGGACTGGATCCGCTGGTGGAGGATTTTGGCATCGCCTACGTCAGGCAGCCGGTCCCGGACACGGACGACGAGGATTTACGCGATCCCATGGCCTTTCACCCCGGCGGCGACCTTATTTTCCGCGATCTCGCCTCACCCAGTGCCAGTGAACGCAACATCACCGCGGCCGTTACCGGCGGCATGGGCGACGTACGCGATGTCGAAGTCTCGTACGATGGGACCCAGCTACTGTTTTCACTGCATTTACCTGAAATCCAGGGGGCCGCCCCCGAAGACCAGCCAACCTGGAACCTGTGGGAGTACGACATCCCCACCAGGGATCTCCATCGGGTCATTGCCTCGGACATTATCGCCGAGGACGGCCAGGATATCGCACCGCATTACCTGCCGGACGGGCGCATCATTTTTTCATCCACCAGGCAGCGTACCGCCAAGGCCATGCTGACCGACGAAGGCAAGCCGCAGTTCTCCGCCCAGGACGAGGACCGCCGTGGCCCGGCCTTCGTACTGCACGTGCTGGACGCACGCAACGGTCCGGTGCAGACCAGCGATATCCAGCAGGTGTCGTTCAACCAGAGTCACGACCTGGACCCCACGGTGCTCTCCGACGGCGAGGTCATGTTCTCCCGCTGGGACAACATGGGTAACCGCAACGGCATACACCTGTACAAAATGTATCCCGACGGTACCGATCTTCGCCTGGTCTACGGTGCCAACAGCCACGACACCGGCACCAACGGCGCCATCATCGACTTCACCGAGGTACGCGAAACGCTGGACGGTCGTATCATCGCGCTTATCAAGCAGTCGACCGGCAGTTTCCAGGGTGGCGATATTGTCACCATCGACACCACTGACTATGTCGATAACCAGCAGCCGACGGCCGTAAACGCCGGCATCCTGACAGGACCTGCACAAGTATCGGATGCCTTCGGACAGGTGCGCACCGACGGCCTGCCATCTCCCGGCGGACGATTTAACAGCTACTATCCCTTGCTGGACGGTACCGGCCGGATCCTGATCAGCTGGAGTCAGTGCCGCCTTATGGACAACGGACGCATTGTCCCGTGCACCAGCCAGCTGCTGGCCGATCCCAATGCCGTCGAAGGACCTCCGCTGTACAGCGTTTACCTGTACGATCCGGGCAGCCAGACCCAGACGCCCATCTTCACCCCGCAGGAAGGCGTGCTGTATCGCGACGTCGTGGCCGCTCAACCCACGGCCTTGCCTCCCATACACTTCGATCAGCAAGGCCCGGTGACTGCCGATTTTAATTTCGACCCGGCGCTGACCAGCGAACAGGTGGGCATTCTCAATATCCGCAACGTGTACGACTTCGACGGCGCCTATAACGCGCTGGGCGGCAGCAAACCGGACATCGCCACGCTCGCCGACCCACAGGCCACACAGGCAGACGAACGACCGGCCCGATTCCTGCGCATCGTCAAGGCGGTGAGCATCCCGGACAGGGACCTGGTAAACCTGAACGGTTCCGCCTTCGGGCGCAGCAGTGCACAACTGATGCGCGAAATCATCGGCTACGTACCGATCGAGCCGGATGGCTCGGTACGTGTCAAGGTGCCGGCCAATATTCCCTTTGCCATCAGCGTACTGGACAAAGACGGCAAGCGCATCACCGGCCGCCACCAGAACTGGCTGCAACTGCGTCCCGGGGAGATCATGAACTGTTCCGGCTGCCACGCGGCCAATACCGGTACCTCACACGGCCGGGCGGATGCGTTCAGCAGCATTTACAGCGGCGCACCCTTTGACGGCTATGTGTTTCCAAACACCGAAACCTTCTTTGCCGACACCGGCGAAACCATGGCCGAGGCGCACACGCGCATCGACCCCACCGTGCTGAAACCGAGTGTCGACATTCACTATAGCGACGTGTGGACCAACGAGACAGCCGCCGGACGCCCCAAAGACGCGGCCTTTGATTACAACTATGCCGACCTCGACCCAGCGCTCACAGCCCCGGTAAGCAGCGATTGCCAGAGCACCTGGAACAACCTCTGCCGCACGGTCATCAACTACGAGACGCATATTCACCCGCTGTGGAATCTGCCGCGCGGTACGGCCGGCGCAGACACCTGCACCAATTGCCATACCGACACCGATGCCATGATGAACCCCATGGAGCCAAAGGGGCAGCTGGACCTGACCGACGGCGCCTCTGACCAGAACGCCGATCACTTCAAGTCCTACCACGAGCTGCTGTTCAACGACAACCAGCAGGTTATCGACCTGACGTCGGGCTTGCTCGTCGACAAAATGGTTCAGGCCACCGACGGCGCCGGCAACCCGCTGTTTCAGACCGATGCCAACGGCGACCTGATTCTCGATGCGATGGGCAACCCCATCCCGGTCATGGTCCCGGTTACCGTCACCCCCAGCATGAGTGTCGCTGGCGCACGGGCGAGCAGCAGGTTCTTCGACATGTTCAGCAACGCCGGCGACCCACGCAATGCAGTCACCAATCACGTCGGCTTCCTGAGCCCCGCGGAACTCAAGCTGCTCGCGGAATGGCTTGACATAGGCGGACAGTACTACAACAACCCGTTCGACGTACCACCGTAAGTTCCGGCAAAGAAATGGACTTTATACTCGATAAAAAAGGACGCCCCGCCACCGTGAACAGAGTCAAGCACGGCTGCCAGTATGCCCTGGTCTTTCTGCTGACCTGCCTCATGAACGCCACGCAGCCAGCGCAGGCAGACGTGTTCGGCGGCCTGTTCGGCAGCGACGAGCCCGTGAGCGTGGAGGTCGCTGACCCGTACATCGAGCTGCATACCGGTGCGGGTGAAGGCTACCCTGTGTTCCACGTCGAGGAGCGCGGCGCCTGGATTGAGATTCTCAAGCGCAAAACCGACTGGTTTAAGGTGCGCACCGGCAGGGGCAAAGAAGGCTGGGTGGCACGCGGGCAGCTTGAACGCACCCTGACGCCCGCGGGCACACAGATGGCCATCAGCGAGGCCACGAAGAAAGAATTTTCCTTCCACCGTTGGGAAATGGGCGCCATGGGCGGCACGTTCGAGAACGCTGACGTCCTGACGATATATGGCGGGGTCTTCCTGACACCGAAGCTTTCCCTGGAATTGTCCGCGTCAAAGATCTTCCCTGAATTTTCCAGTGGTGAAATGGCTGACGTGAGCATCAACGTGCATCCGTTCCCGGAATGGCGAATCTCGCCGTTCTTCGCACTGGGTACCGGCCTCGTTCACTCGAACCCCGATACCACGCTGGTGCAGGAGCCCGACCGGACCGACCAGCTGGCACACGCCGGCATAGGTATACGCGTATACCTCGCACGGCGCTTCGTATTTCGCGCCCAATACAAAAATTACATCATATTTCAGAGCACGGATGACAATCAGGAGATCAACGAATGGAAAGCAGGATTTGCGGTATTTTTCTGAGGTGCTGCGCGCTTGCGACACTGTGCGCAGGCACAGTGCCGCTGCGCGCGACGGCGGCCGACCAGCCGGAACAGGTAGTGCGCCCGGAGATAGAACGCCGCGATATCAGCGAAGCCGATATCGATACCGAGGATTTTGAAGTCGGCGCTTTCTTCGGTGCGATGAACGTCGAGGACTTCGGCACCAACCCCGTTTACGGCGCCCGGCTGACCTACCACGTCACCGAGTACGTGTTTGCCGAGGCCGCTTACGGCCACACCGATACCAGCGAAACCAGTTTCGAGCGCTTGAGTGGCTCAGCCCAGTTGCTCGACAGTAGCGATCGCAAACTGGATTATTACAATCTGTCATTCGGCTTCAATGTCCTGCCCGGCGAATCATTCGTCGGTGGCAGGTGGGCCTTCACCTCCGACTTTTACCTCGTCGGCGGCGTCGGCAGTACCAGCTTCGCCGGAGAGGACAATTTCACCTGGAATTTCGGTTTCGGTTACAAGGTGCTGGCCAATGACTGGTTGGCACTGCGCGTTGACGCAAGAGATCATGTCTTCGACGTTGACCTGCTGGGCGAAAAACAAACCAACCATAACCTTGAGTTAACCGGCGGCGTGTCGATCTTTTTCTGAAATGCGACCGGGTTAACGTTTTGGCGGGCCTCACCTGCCGACAAACCGCAGGAGGCGGTGCGCCGGAAACGGTGCCGGCGCATTGACGCGAAAACAGGAGAAATACTAGTGAAAGCAATGACATTTAAAAAGAGCGTAGCGGCAATCGGGCTGGCGGTGCTGTTTGCCAGCGCGGCCGCAACTGCCGACATAGCCGATGGGCCGGCGCCGGATTTCACGCTGAAGAGCAGCAGCGGCGAAAACCTGCGCTTGAGCGAATTCCGTGGCGAAGTCGTCATGATCAACTTCTGGGCGTCCTGGTGCGGTCCTTGCCGGCAGGAAATGCCCCTGCTGGACGAACTCTACAGCCAGTACAAGCCGCTGGGCTTCACGATACTGGGCGTCAATGTCGAACAAGACCCCACCCAGGCCAAACAGATGCTGAACGACAGTCCGGTGAACTTCCCGGTGCTGTTCGACAAGCAGAGCGAAGTGAGCAAACTGTACAACGTCGTCGCCATGCCCAGCACGGTACTCGTGGATCGTGACGGCAAGGTCCGCTACCTGCACCAGGGCTACAAACCCGGCTTCGAAGACACCTACCAGCAACAGGTACGCGCGCTGATCAGGGAGTGAACGTGATACGCACTGGACGCCTTTTACTGTCACTGGGGATGCTGCTGCTCAGCGGATGCAGCAGCGTGGAACCCTGGGTGAAACCCTATGAACGGGCCCACCTTGCTGATCCTATCATGAGTTTCAGCCGGGATCCGGTCTCCGATACCTTTATCGGCCATGTCTACCAGGTCAGGGAAGGCGCCCGCGGAGCGGAAGGCGGACATGGAGGCGGCTGTGGGTGTAACTGACCGTTCGATCGTATTGCCTTCATCTTCGCGCGCCCGCCACCCTGGCCGGGGACCGGAATCCATCAACGCCCGACTGAAGCGCGCCGGCGTCAATCGTGGCGTTGCCGCGCTGCTGGTAACGGCACTGGTGACGCCGGCACTCGATGCCGGCGTGCTGCCCGAAGACCGCGCCGACGCCCTGTATCACTCCTACGATGGCGGCGGCGTGGAAGTGACCGGCCCCTCCTACCTGGTACGCAAGGGCGACAACAAGCGCATCTCCGGCGAAGTCAACTACTACGTTGACAGCATCAGCAGCGCCTCGATTGATGTTCTCACTCAGGGCAGTCCGTATAGCGAACAGCGTACCCAATGGTCCGGCACCATGGACTATCTGCATGCGGATACCACCATGAGCGCCGGCTACACCTACAGTAGCGAAAGCGACTACAAAGCCGACACCTACAACTTCAGTATCAGCCAGAGCATGTTCGGCGACCTTACCACCGTCACGCTCGGCTATTCGCGTGGCTATGACGACGTACTGGACAATTTTAATCCGGCATTCAAGGAAAATGCCAACCACCAGAACTATCACGTGTCGTTGTCGCAGGTGTTGACAAAAAACCTGCTGCTCAGCCTGAACTATGACGGCATCACCGACGAAGGCTATCTGCAGAATCCCTACCGTCACGTCCTGGTACTCAACGACCCTAACGACCCGTCGGCCGGGGCCAACTTTACAACGCCGGAAAAATATCCCGACACCCACACCAGCAACGCAGTCTCGGCAAACTTTCTCTACTACCTGCCCTACCGCGCCTCGCTGAGAGTCGGCTATCGGTACTATAACGACGACTGGAATGTCAGCGCCCACACGGCCGACATCAGTTACACCCATCCACTGCGCGACCGCTGGATCTTCGACGTCGGCTTCCGCTACTATCAACAGACACGCGCGGACTTTTACGCCGATCTGTTTGATCGCCCGGATCAGCAGAATTTTATGGCGCGCGACAAGGAGTTGAGCGAGTTCAAGGACTACAGTGTCGGCTTTGGGTTGACGTACAACCTTCTCGAACACAGCTGGGGCTACATTGACAAGGCGACGCTGAATTTCAACTATGATCATATCTGGTTCAGGTACAACGACTTCTCGGATGTCAGGGGTGGCGCCATTCCCCCGCAGGCACCCGAGTACGAATTCGACGCCGACGTTCTCCAGCTGTTCGGCTCGATCTGGTACTGACAGGGCGCGCCACTTTGCGTGGTCTTGAGCTGTTTCTGTCGCTGATGCTGATGCTGGCCGCGCACACTGCCTGCGCGGGCTGGCTTCACGAAGATGCGGACATCATGGGCACCCGCATCACCGTGGAACTGTTCCACGACGATACCGCGGTGGCCCGCCAGGGCGTGGACGCCGTAATGGCGGAAATGCGGCGCATCGACAGCGACATGAGCCCCTGGATCGAGACCAGCGAGCTGGCCCGGCTCAACCGGGATGCCGCCACCCGGCCGGTCATCGTGAGTGACGAGCTGTTCAAGCTGATCCGGACTTCCCTGCACTTTTCCGATCTTACCCACGGCGCTTTCGACATCACCTTCGCCAGCGTGGGTTTCCTCTATGACTACCGCAAAGGTGTGCGCCCGGACGACCGGCAGCGGCAGCAGGCCACCGAGTTGATCAACTACCACAACCTGCTGCTGGACGAAGACAGTCACAGCATCGCCTATGGCAAGCCGGGCGTGCGCATCGATCTTGGCGGCATCGCCAAGGGCCACGCCGTCGACCGCTGCATCGCCCTGCTGCAGGCGATAGGCATCAAGCAGGCGCTGGTGACCGCGGGCGGCGACAGCCGCATGATCGGTGACCGTTGGGGCGGCCGTCCCTGGAACATCGGTGTGCGCGACCCGCGCGATGAAAAGAAACTGGTGGCGGTCATTCCGCTGGAAAATGTTGCGGTCTCGACCTCAGGCGATTACCAACGCTACTTCGAAGAAAACGGCGTCCGCTACCACCACATCATCAATCCGACGTCGGGAGATTCGGCGCGCGGCATGCACAGCGCGACCATCATCGGCCCGGATGCCACTACCACGGATGCATTATCCACCAGCGTTTTCGTGCTCGGGGTCGAGCAGGGGCTCGCACTGGTCAACCGCCTGCCCGACATCGACGCCATTCTGGTCGACGCAAAGGGACAGCTACACTATTCCGACGGCCTGTTACCCGCCAAAAATCCCGCCAACAACGTCAAACCACCGGCGCCGCACCCACAGCCCTAGCTGTCCCCGAAGCGCAGCCTGCGGCTGACACGCGGTAACAGCGCGTATCTGTCGCAGATTTACGACAACCTGGTGCAGCGTCGCCGCCGTATCGTGCTTCAACCACGGCCAACCCGTTGATTGGCCATGTATGGCACAGAGCTTGCCTTGGTTCCTGCAGAAATACGGTTAATTGGCGCCCGCAGTCCCCGGATGACGGGATTTGTGAACGGATTCACGCTTGTGGCGTGACCGCAATTCCGGATTCATTGCCTGCCTGCCGCTGATACTAGGACAAGGTGTAACCGCCCGGAACGCCGCAGGAGAGCGTATGCGCAGGATAATCACAGGATTGCTCGCCGGATTGCTGGTCTGGCCGCTGGTGCTATCGGCGGACCAACCCGCCGCCGATGAAACCGGTATCAAGGAAGACGTTCAGACACTCAAACAACAGGTACTGGAGCTGAACCGCGACCTGTTCATGCTCGAAGAGGATCTGCTGTTCCCCTCCAACACCCAGGTGTCGGTGTTTGTCTCCATGGACGTCGGCGAATTCTTCAAACTGGACTCGGTACAGCTGAAAATCGACGGCAAGGAAGTAGCCGACTACCTGTATACCCCGCGCGAGGTCGATGCGCTGGTGCGAGGCGGCGTGCAGCGGATTCACGTCGGCAATCTGCGTACCGGTGATCACGAGCTGGTTGCCTTTTTCACTGGCAAGGGGCCACACGGACGTGACTACAAGCGTGGTGCGACGGCAACGATCAAGAAAGGCCTCGGACCCAAGTACGTCGAACTGAAGATTGTCGACCAGACCAACAACTACCAGCCCGAATTCGACGTCAAGGAGTGGTAATGCTGCCACGCAGACTGCTGCTGTTGCTGCTATGGCTGGCATTCGCGCCCGGCAATAGCGTCGCAGCATCGGACAAGCCCCAACAGGTGCTCGACCTTCACTATGGTGAAGTGTTGTTTCATTTCTATCAGCAGGACTATTTCACCGCGATCACCCACCTTATGGTGGCCCGAGAAGAGAACCTGCTGCAGCATCACGGCAAGGAATCCGAACTGTTGCTCGGCGGCCTGCAACTGTCATACGGTATGCTGGATCAGGCGGAAGCGCAATTCCACCGCCTGCTCGACACGGACACCGACAGCGAGCTGCACGACCGGGTGTGGTACTACCTCACCAAGATCAACTATCAACGCGGCCATTACCAGAAGGCCTACAAAACGCTGCAGGACATCGGCAAGCCGCGCGACAAGGCGCTGGCTGCGGAACTGGCGTTGCTCACTGCCGGCATTGACATGGAACTCGGCAAAAATGCCGAAGCGGCCGAGGCGCTGAAAAACGCCCGCGCGCCGGAAGGCTGGCAGGAATACCTGGAGATCAACCGTGGCATCGCCCTGATGCGCGCCGGCGAGATCGAACAGGGCCGCCAGGTGCTGGACAAACTCGGCAAGCAGTCGGCCGGCACCGAAGAACTGCGCGCCCTGCGCGACCGTGCCAACCTCGGCCTGGGGTACCAGCTGCTGCGTGCCGGCGATCCGGAACTGGCGCGCGACTACC
>Ga0315540_10000758_pt1 | contig 18402 bp, 13 predicted proteins | sample SalMarSW160110MG_FD_203677 | JGI IMG/M metagenome (GOLD analysis project Ga0315540, IMG submission 203677) | Salt marsh sediment microbial communities from the Plum Island Ecosystem LTER, Massachusetts, United States - Salt Marsh Sediment SW1601-10 ...
CGACGATCGACTGCACCAGGCCCGGGCCGGCACGCGGGTCCACGACGCGGTATCCGCCCGGAGGCGGTGCGGCAAGTGCGACGTCAACCGACGATGGGGTGACGGTCGGAGACGCGGACGCGGCACGGGACGGCGAGGGGGTCGGGGCCAGCGTGGGCGTTGGGCTCAGCGTGGGCGTTGGGGCCAGGGTCGGTGCGATCGTCGGAGCGACCGTCGCGACCGCGGTCGCCTTCGGCATGGGCTTGGGGGTCGGTTTCGGCGTGGGCTTCGGCGTGGGCTTCGGCGTGGGCTTCGGCGTGGGCTTGGGGGTCGGTTTCGGCGTGGGCTTCGGCGTGGGCTTGGGGGTCGGCTTCGGCGTCGCCTTCGGCGTGGGCTTGGGGGTCGGCTTGGGGGTCGGCTTCGGCGTCGCTGTCGCGGTCGACCCGCACTTGTCGGCGAACAGCACCGTCCACATGAACGTGTCGTTCTTGCCGTTGAAGTTGCCCTTGTAGGCGCCCACCGCGACCACGTCCCAGGACTTGCCCATGATGTTCGCCCGGTGGCCGGACGAACTCATGAACGAGTCGTAGATCCACTTCGTGGCGTCCTCGACGCTCGCACCGGGCCAGGTCACGTAGCCGATGTTCTCGCCGGCGGACTTGAAGCAATAGTCGTACTTGTACTGCATGTACCAGAACACCTGGTGACTGGTCCCGGCGATCGTATGGCTGAAGTAGTCCCGGGCGATCATGTCCTTGCTTCGCCAGCGCGCGATCGTGCGCAGCGCGGTGTCGAGCTTGAGGGACTTGAGGCCGCCAGACGCGCGGGCCTGGTTCTGGAGGGAGATCAGCAGCGACTCGGAGGTCGAGTTGTAGGTGTTCGTGTCCCACGCGAGGGCGGCGCCCGGGGCGGCCAGCAGCCCGACCGAGGTGAGGGCGAACGCGAGGGTCACGACGGCCGCGAGGTGACGGGTCGCGATCAGCGGGGCGGACAGGCGGGCCAGCAGGTGGGACATTGGGCAGCTTGTGGATCGGTCTCGAGGGCAAACGGTGGCGACTTCGGCGTCACTGCGATCATGTGCTGCCACCTGACTCCCAACCGCTGCGCAATGGTCCCGACCGCACCGGCCCGCGGTACCAGTTGCCCACCCACACCAACCCCGACCGCACCTTGCCGCCCACCCGGCTGTCTCGATCCCGGCCGCGGACGCGGTTGACCTGGCCGACCGGCTCGCCGGGCCGGTGCGCGCGGAGCCGCGCCTCCGGTACACTCCGCTGGCCCCGAGCCTCGACGAGCGCGACCGCGCCGCCGGGCCGGATGCGCCCGCGGTGGCCTTAGCTCAATCGGCAGAGCACTGGATTGTGGCTCCAGAGGTTACGGGTTCGAGCCCCGTAGGCCACCCCACCGATCGGCGTGGTGGCGGACGCGTCTCGATGACTTCGCTCGTTCCCGGCCGTGCGTACGGATGATCCTCTTCACCAGCACCCGTAGCCAGGATCCGACGATCGGGGCGTCGGCAAGGTCCATCGCGGCGGCGGGGCGTCGGGGGCGTACGATCCACGGGTGAGTACCTTGCCCACGTTCGACACCGACCCAGTCCCGCTCGCCCGGCACTTTCCGGCTGACTTCGCCTGGGGCTTCGCCGCCTCCGCCTATCAGATCGAGGGAGCAGCGGCCGAAGATGGCCGGGGACCATCGATCTGGGACACCTTCGCCCGCCAGCCTGGCGCCATCGCCGATGGCAGCACGGGTGACGTCGCCTGCGACCACTACCACCGCTACCCGGAAGACGTCCGGCTGATGGCTGATCTGGGGACGCGCGCATATCGCTTCAGCATCAGCTGGTCGCGCGTCCTGCCGATGGGGACCGGCGCCATCAACGAGCCCGGCCTCGACTTCTACCAGCGCCTCGTGGACGCCCTGCTTGGCGCGGGCGTCCAACCGCTGGTCAACCTCTTCCACTGGGACCTGCCGCAGACGCTGCAGGACCGCGGCGGATTCGCCAACCCGGAGGTGGTGGGCTGGTTCACCGACTACACCGCGCTGCTCGCGTCGAGATTGGGAGATCGTGTCAAGGATTGGATGACGTTCAATGAGCCGGCCGTCTTTGCCTTCCTCGGTCATGCCGACGGCATTCATGCGCCGGGGCTGCGTGACTGGCCAACCGCGATCCGGGTGGCTGACAACGAGCTTCGCGCTCATGCTGGCGCCGCCCAGGCGATCCGCGCTCTGGTCCACGACGCGAAGGTCGGCGTTGCGATCGACGTCAATCAGGTCGCACCGGCGACGGCTTCGGATCGCGATCGGGTCGCCGCCGACAGGTGGAGCTCCGCTCGCGACGCGTGGTTCCTCGATCCCCTGTTCGGCCGCGCCTACCCGGCTTTGGGACTCGATGCCCACCGCGAGGCCGGCCATCTCGAAGGCGTCGACCTCGCCGAGCCGCCAGCCGGAGACCTCGATTATCTGGGCCTGAACTACTACCGGCGCGACTCGGTCAGCGCCAATTCGGACCGGGCATTCGACTGGGAGATCGGCGCAGCACCGGGCTCGGAGCAGACGCAGATGGGCTGGCACATCGCGTCCGACGGTCTGCGCGACGTCTTGCTCGAGCTCAACCAGACGTACGCACCGCCCGAGATCGTGGTCACGGAGAACGGCGCCTCGTACCCCGATATCGTCGATCGGGACGGCCGGGTGCGCGACGGAGACCGGCAGGACTACCTGGCACGGCACGTCGCGGCGGCCTCCGACGCGCTTCGCGCCGGTGTGCCGCTGACCGGCTACTACGTCTGGTCGCTGCTTGACAACTACGAGTGGAGCCTTGGCTACAGTCGGCGGTTCGGCCTGGTCCACGTCAACTTCGGCAACCAGCGCCGTACGCCCAAGGACAGCGCGCGCTGGTATCAGCGGCTCATTGCCCGGGAGTAGATCCTTCGCGGCGGGCGCGACCTTGATGCGGCGGGGATCGGGACGAGCGCCGTCGGCGCAAGGCCGACAGGGGCCGGGCCGCGGCCGGCTGCTCCGGGATCTCGTCGTTCAGGCCTGTGTCGTGAGCCCGTGACCGCGCGGATACAGCCCGGCCATCTCGACGGGCAGCCGGCCGGTGAACGGCGCCTCGCCCAGCAGCGCGGCCGCCAGCGCCTCCATCGACGGCGGCAGGATGCCGTAGCTGCAGACATGGGTTCGGGCGGACGGGTATGCGAGCAGGTCCCACGGCGTGCGCAGGGCGAGGGTGACGGTCGGCCTGCCGGATGCCAGGACCGCTGCGGCCAGGTCCGCCTGCGCCGGCCGGAGGTGAGCGGAGAACGTACCGACGAGGACAACGTCGAAGGCTGCAAGCCGCTCCCCAAGACCCGCGATGTCAGCCGCGCCTGGCGCCGCCGGCAGGAGGATCTCCTCCACGCCCGCGAGCCGGCGGCGGAGCGCCGATGCCAGCGTCGGCGGCACCGTGGACGACGTGTCGGCCGGCGTCAGGTCAGCGGGCACCGGCTGCACGACCGCAATCCGCGCATCGGTCGCCAGCTTCAACGGCAACATTCGGTCGTCGTTGCGGACGAGGGTCATCGAACGTTGCGCGAGCTCGGCGGCGAGCGCCTGGTGCTCGCCGCACCCCACGATGTCGAGCGACGGCTGCTCGTAGCGTCCCAGCCAGCCGCGCAGCTCACCCAGCCGGCGCTTCGCCGCAGCGTCGTCGTCGGCATCGACAAGTCCTCGCCGCTGCGCCTGCGCGAGGCCCTCCTCCAGCCGTTCCAGCGCTGCCTCGTCCGGTGGTCCGAGCAACACATCTTCGCCGGCACGGAGGGCAGCGAGGGCATCGATGATCTGCGCCGATCCCTGGGCCAGGGCGTGCATGTCCAGAGCATCAGTGACGGTCACGCCGTCGAACTGCAGCTGCCCTCGCAGAAGGTCGCACAGAACCGCGGCGGACAGGCTCGTCGGCAGGTCCTCGCTCTGGCCAGGTAGCGCGAAGTGGCCGGTCATGACCATCCGCGCGCCCGCTGCCAATGCGGCGCGAAACGGGATCAGCTCCCGCCCGGCCAGCTCGGCGTTCGTCCGGGGCACCAGCGGCAGCTCGTGGTGCGGATCGGCTGCGGTATCCCCGGCGCCCGGGAAGTGCTTGGCCGTCGCGGCCACGCCGTTGCCCTGCAGGCCGCGGACGGTCGCCGCCGCGAGCTTGCCGACTGCCTCGGGATCGTCGCCAAAGCTGCGGATTCCGAGCGCCGGATTGGCCGGATTGTTGGCGACGTCGCACACCGGCGCGTAGTTCACGTTCACGCCGAGGGCACGCAGCTCGCGCGCCGTCGCCCCGGCGACGCGCTCGGCCAGCGCTTCGTCACCGGTCGCGCCGAGGGCCATCGCGCCCGCGAACTGCATCGTCCCTTCGCCCAGCCCAACCAGCTGGCCGCCCTCCTGGTCGGCGGCAACCAGCAACGGTGGTGCGCCGGCCGGCCGTGCGCGCTGGATGGCGCCGGTCAGCCCGCGGATCCGGGGCGGATCGACGCGTTCACCACGAGCTGGAACGCGGGCGCCAGCCCCTTCGTGTGGGTCAAGACCGCCGACGAGAGCCTGGCCAAAGCTGTCCGCAAGCGGTCAGCGAACAGCGAATCGGGATACGAGCTGGACTGCGCGCCTGTCGGCTGGGTATTCCGCCTCCCAACGCCCTCAGGCGCCAGAGACGACGGCCTGGATGTCGGCGGTGGTGACATCTCGCACATCCGACGGGGGCATGGGTACCGACCGGCGGAATCCGTCCTATAGACCAGCGGCCGCGAGACCCCCAGTGTGGTCATCAGGGACAGTCAACGGGCACTGTCACGCACACTTCTCCTGACCGACCACGCTGGCATCACCGGGAGTGGCTCTCGAGCCCCCGCCATCGTCCCCGGAAGGTCGTTCGCATGCACACCCTCTCGATCCGCCGACACGCGGCCCTGGCCGTCGGCACGGCGGGCCTGCTCGCCGGCTCGCTCGCGGGGCCGGCCCTCGCCACCGACACCGTGACCCAGACCATCGTCGCCGGCGGCCTGCTGTCCGCCAGCGTGGCGAACCTGAGCCTCCCGGACGTCGAGTACGACTACGTGACCCATGACGTCAGCGGGACGATGGTTCTGACCGCCGACGACAGCCGCGGCACCTCGCTCGGCTGGAGCGTCTCGATCCAGGGGTCGGCGTTCGTGTACACCGGCACCGCTGAGGGGGGGATCGACATCCCGGCCGCCAACTTCGCCCTGACCTCCGCCGAGGAGCCGACCCTGATCGAAGGCCAGCCCGTCGATTCGACCGCCTCCACTGGGCCGCAGATCCCGATCGAGGGGCTTGCAGTCGGCTCGCTCGACACCCCCATCAAGACGATCCGGGCGACCGCCGCCTTTGGCAACGGGACGTATAGCCAGAACCTCGTCGTCACGCTCACGATCCCGGGCCAGAGCAAGATCGGCACGTACACCGGCACGCTGACGACCACGATCTCGGCGACCCCGTAGCCATGCGCCTCGGGCGCCTGCGCCCTCGGCGCGGATCAGCGTTCGCCCTGCTGCCACTCTTCGTCGCGCTCGCGTTGCCCGGTGGGGCGCTCGCGTCGGACACGGCGGTCCGGCTATCCGTGCTGCCGGTCGGCCAGGTGGGTTCCTACTTCGATCTGACGATGCGCCCTGGCGAGAGCCGGACCCTCGAGGTCGAGGTCGCCAACAAGGGGTCGGCCGGTCTGGCGGTGGCGACCTATGCCGCCGATGTCTACACCATCACGAACGGCGGCTACGGCGGGCGGCTGCGAGGCGAGCCCCGGACCGGGACCACGACCTGGCTTCGCTACCCGACCGACATCTTCGAGCTGGCGCCGGGCGATCGGGCGCGCCGGGCCTTCACCGTCACGGTGCCCGACGACGCGGCGAGCGGCGAGTACATCACCAGCATCGTGCTCGAGAACGACCAGCCGGTCGCGATTGGCGGAGCAACCGGCATGGACCAGTTCGTCCGTCATGCCGTCGCGGTCGTCGTCACCGTACCCGGCCCACGGACACCGGCGCTTGCCATCGGCGAGGCCAGCCACGCAGTCCTGACCGGCCGCTCGGTGGTGTTCATCGAGCTCGACAACGGCGGCAACGTCCGGCTCAGGCCCGTCGCCAGCTTCGAGCTGCGCGATGCGGCCGGGGGCCTGGTCAGCCAGGCGAGCATCGCGCTGGACACCATCTACGCCCACACCTCGACTCGCCTCGAGGTGCCGCTCGCGGCGCTGCTCCAGCCGGGCACCTATCACGTGGCGCTGAGGCTCCTCGATGCCGCCCAGGGCCTCTCCGTAGAACGGGCCGATCTCACGTTCCTGGTCGAGCCGCCGCCGGCAACGACCGAACCGGGTCCGGGGTCGGGACCCGCCCTGACCGCGGTCAATCAGGCACCGGGCGGAACACCAATCCCGTTGCCAGCCATGCTGGCGCTGCTCGGCGCCGCGCTGCTCGGCTCACTCGGGTTCGTCGCGCTCCGGCGCGCCCGGAACCCGTCCGGCCGGTAGGAATCTCGGCCCCGCGGCGTTGACGGCGGGCGGATCACGTTCACGCCGGTCGACGGCGCGGCAGGCGCCCCGAGGCGCGGGCCCCCGTTCGCGGCTCGCCTGGCGAGCTGTTCCCCCCTCGACGGGATCGGTCGCGGACCCGTGTCTCGTGGCGCCGGGTCCCATGATGGCCGTCGCCGCTTATCTGCCACTTATCTGGGAGCCGCGATCCGATGCGTCGGCGTTGCGATGCTGGCGCCGTGGCGCTCGCGGGCGTTGCCCGTAACGAACGGCGGCGGGACGCTTGACGCAGGAGCCCTACACCTGGAGGCGATGATTCGGGGTGTCGTGGGGCGCGCGGGTGCGCCGCCGCGGGGTGTGGCACATGATGATCCTGCTGAACGTGACGTTGGCGCTGGGCCTCGCCGGCCTGGCTGGGCTGCTGGTGGCCTGCTCGATCCGCAAAGGCCGCGAGGTCGTAGGTCAGGCGTTCGGGCTCCCCGGGGCCTGACGAGCCGAAGCCGCGCCAGGCCGATCCCCCGCCCCGCCGGGTGTTTCCCCCCGGCGGCGCGCCCATTCTGCGGCACGGACGGGTCGCGCGGCGGCGGCGGCCCGGGCAGGGACGGTGAGCCCGTTCCGGAACCCCTGCCACCACCTCGGCCACGTCGGCCGCCAGCCGCGCCCGCCCCGGGCCCTCGCGTTACCGCAGCATGGCACCCGTCCCCGCGACAGGCGCCCTATCCCTCGACGGGGAGATGGCGTGGAGGCATGAACCGTGCGACCAGCACCGCCCCGACGACGATCACGGCAGCGGCCACGACGGCGCCTGCCGACAGCGCATCGACGAACCCGGTCCTGGCGGCGGCCGCGAGCGCCTCCCCGGCCGCACCCGGCAGCTGAGCCGCGATCGCGAGCGCGGCACCGACCGAGTCACCGGCCGGTCCTGCGACCTGCGGCGGGAGCTTGGCCACCGCGTCGGCCATGCGATCCGAGTACACGGAGTTCATCACCGACCCGACGACCGCGACACCGAGCGCGCCGGCGGTCTGGCCGACCAGCACGTTGACCGCGGAGCCGATGCCCGCGCGCTCCTCGGGCACGGCGCCCAGGATCGCATCGGCCGATGGCGCCATGACGTTGGCCATCGCCACCGCCGCGCAGAACAGCGTGAGCGATACCACCCAGTCCTCGGTCCTGATCGACCACTGGGTCACGCTGAGCACCACCAGGGCAACGACGACCAGCGCCCCGGCGACGACCCGACCCGTGCCCAGCCTGCCGACCAGGCGCACGCTGAGCCCGGCACCGATCGGGATCCCGACCGCCAGCGGCAGCATGATGGCCCCGGCCTCGAGCGGCGACCTCGCCAGCACGAACTGCAGGAACTGGGTCAATCCGAAAATGACGGCGAACAGGCCGAAGAAGTTGGCGCTGATGGCGGTCACCCCGGCGGTCATCCGGCGGTTTCGGAACAGGCCGAAGTCGAGCATCGGGTGATCGGCGTGCAACTCCCACCACCCGAACGCCACCGCGAGCACCGTCGCGACCAGGAACGAGCCCAGGATCACGGGGTCCGTCCAGCCGCTGCGCGGCGCGTCGATGATCCCGTATACGAGGATCGAGACCGCGCTGATCGAAAGGGCGGCGCCGGGCAGATCGATCGCCGCCCGGCCCGGGTCGCGGCTGTCGGGCACCAGGAGGAAACCGAACAGGAGGGCGGCGGCGGCGACCGGGACGTTGATCAGGAACACGGCGGACCAGTCGAAGTGCTCGATCAGGAACCCGCCGGTGACCGGTCCCAGCCCGATGCCCAGGCCCATGATCCCCGACCAGGCGGCGATCGCCCGTCCGCGCTCCTCCCGGGGGAAGACGTTGATCAGGATCGACAGGGTCGAGGGCATCATCATCGCCGCCCCGGTGCCCATCACGGCCCGTGCCGCGATCAGCTGCTCGGCGGTCGTCGCGAAGGTCGCCGCGATCGAGGCGCCGCCGAACACCAGCAGCCCCAGCTGGAGAAGCCGGGCGCGCCCGAACCGGTCGCCCAGGGCGCCCATCAGGAGCAACAGCCCGGCGAACACGAGGATGTACGCGTCGACCATCCACTGCAGCTGCGCGGCGGTAGCGTCGAAGGCGGTCTGGAGGGTGGGCAGCGCGACGTTGAGCACGAAGTTGTCGAGCCCGATGATGACCAGGCTCAGGGACAGCACGCCAAGGATGAGCCAGCGGCGCTCGTAGACGCGGACGACCCGGGCATCCGGCGTTCGGGGAATCGGGACGTCCATCGGGTTACTCCTCGTTGGCGGCGCCGTGATCCGGCGTCGTGGGCTGGAGGCTGCGCAGGGCAGCGGCGCCGAGCTGCTCGACGACGTCCTCGAGCGGGATGTCGAGCCCGGCAATCTGCTTCGCGACAGGGCGCGTGAGCAGGTGGAAGACCAGCGGGCCGAGCACGCACTGGACCGCGAGGATCGGGTCCATGCGCTCGAGACGGCCCAGCGCCATCTGGCGCTCGAGATAGCCACCGACCGCCCGGATCATCGCGCGCAGCGGGCGGCCGGCCCCGGCGACGGCATCGGGTGACCCCGACCAGACCTCGACGTAGACCGCGCGCAGCAGGCCAAGGTTGGCCGCCGCGATCGAGGCCACCATTCGATGGATGGCGGGGACCACCTCGCTGGGAGGGCGGTCCCCCACCTGGTCGAGCAAGGCGATCACGGGCTCGAAGGGGGTGTGCGTGAGCAGCAGCGCCTCGAACAGCGCGGGCTTGCCCGGGAACAGTCGATAGACGCTGGCTCGCGACACCTCGGCCGCCGCGGCAACCTCGTCCATCGACAGCGCCTCGAGCCCGTCTCGAGCGACCAGCTCGGCCGCCACGGCGAGCACCCGCTCGCGGGTGCCGGGATCGGGCTCCACACCGACGGCCGCCAGCAGCTCGGCGCGCCTTCGGAAGTGCCGGTGCAGGGTTGCTCGCGACACGCCGGCGGCGCGTGCCACGGCCTCCATCGGGAGGTTCGGATCGTCAGCGAGGGCACGCCTGGCGGACGCCACGATCCGCTTGGCAGTGGTCGTCGGTGGCTCGCTCGTCGTCGACATGAGACGACACTAGACGCGACGTCCCGTCTTGTCAAGTATCACCCGGACGAGCTCTCCCCGGGGGCACGGGCGGCGCGCGTGTCGCCCACGGAGGCGCTGCGAACCGGCTGACCCGGCCGTTGCGGGAAGCGATCAGGCGCGGCGGACGGACACCGAGGTCACGAACCGGCAGCGAACCGGGAGCTCGGCCACCGGCCCGGTCACCGCGAGCGTCGCCGACAGCGGCCGATCATCGGATGACGTCCCGGCCCACAGCGTCACCGTGCCCGGCTCGACGATCCTCCGGTACTCGACGCCCGTGTGGGCGAGCTGCTCCGAGTGGAGGATGAACCGGACGTCGGCGGCCTCACCGGGGTCGAGCGAGACGCGGGCGAAGCCGCACAGCTCGAGCACCGGCCGCGCCACGTCGGCCTCCTCGTCGCGCAGGTAGAGCTGGACGACCTCGTCGCCCGGCCGGTCGCCGGTGTTGGCCACCCGCACGCCGATCCCGATCTCGTCGTCGCAGGTCGCGATCGAGGACCGGTCGAGAACCAGGTCCGACAGGGCGAAGGTCGTGTACGAGCGGCCGAAACCGAACGGCCACAGCGGCCCGGCCTGTCCGTCGACGTGATCGCCGCGCGGGTTCGATCGGCCGCCCGACGGGTGGTGGCGGTATTGCAGGGGCACCTGGCCGACGTCGCGCAGCATCGATACCGGGAGCTTGCCGCCCGGGGTCACGTCACCCACCAGCACGTCAACCAGCGCGTCGGGCCCCTCGTCGCCCGGGACCCATGCGAGCAGGACGGCGGCGCAATGGTGGGCGGCCCACTCGAGCGCGAGCGGCCGGCCACTGACCACGACCAGCACGGTCGGCGTCCCGGTCGCCACCACGACCTCGAGCAGCTCCTGCTGACGCCCCAGCAGGCCCAGGCCGCGCCGGTCGCGGAACTCGCCCGTCGTCGAGTCGTCGGTGAGCCCGGACCGCTCGCCGAGCACCAGGACCGCAACGTCGGCACCCCGCGCGGCATCGACGGCCATCGCCAGCTCGTCGTCCCCGCCTTCTCGCAGCCCCGTTCCGCGAGCGTAGCGCACGGCATCAGGCCCGAACCGCTCCCGGAACGCGTCGAGGATCGTACGCCGGCCGGCGAGCTCGTCCTCGAGCGAGAGCGACCCGTGCGCCTGGACGCCGAACATCGGCTGGTTGGCGATCTCGAGCAGGGTCTCGACGTGGAGCGGGTGGCTGTAGTCGCCGAGCAGGTCCCGCGCACTGTCGGCGATAGGCCCGATGAGCGCGAGCTGCCGGGGTGCGCGTGGCAGCGGCAGGACGCCGTCGTTCTCGAGCAGGACCATCGACCGGGCGGCAAGTTGGCGACCCAGCCTGCGCTCGTCGCGCGCCAGGCCCTCGAGCGCGGCCTCGGTCGGGATCTCCACGTACGGCCTCTCGAACAGGCCGAGCCGCACCTTGGCCGTCAGCACGCGGATGACGGCGGCATCAAGCAGCGCCTCGTCCAGCCGGCCGTCGGCGATCGCCTCGGCCAGCGGCTCCGCATAGGCGACGCTTCGAGGCAGCTCGAGGTCGACGCCCGCCGCCAGGGACAGCGCGGCCGCCGTGCCCAGATCGGGCGTCAGACGGTGCTGACCCTGCAGCTGCTCGATCCCCATGTAGTCCGAGGCAACCAGCCCGTCGAAGGCCCATTCCCCGCGGAGCACGTCGACCAGCAGCTCGCGCGAGGCGTGGCAGGGAACGCCGTCGACGTCGCAGTAGGCGGGCATCACGCTCGCGAGATCGGCCTCGCGGATGGCCGCCTCGAACGGCAGCAGCTGCTCGTCGCGCAGCTCACGCCAGCCGGCGTGGACGGGTGCCATGTTGAGGCCGCCCTCGGCCAGGCCGTGGCCGACCATGTGCTTGCCGGTCGCGAGCACCCCGTCCGCCCGCGACGACCCCTGAATGCCGCGGACGTAGGCGACGCCCATGGCCGCGGCCAGGTACGGGTCCTCGCCGTAGGTCTCCTCGATCCGGCCCCAGCGGGGATCGCGGGTGACGTCAAGCACGGGTGCCAGCGCATGCCGGGCGCCCATCGCGAGCATCCGCCGGCGGATCGTACCGGCGATCTCCTCGACCAGGGCCCGATCGAAGCTGGCGGCGGCTCCGATCGACTGCTGGAACACGGGGGCGTCCCGGGCGAGCAACCCATGGAGCGTCTCCTCGTGGAGGATCGCCGGGATGCCCAGGCGCGTCTCCTCGACCAGATAGCGCTGGATCTCGTTGCCGATCCGGGCTGCCTCGGTCGCGGACAGGTTGGTGGCGCCGGCGATCCGGGTGATCTCCCCCAGGCCGTTGCCCAGCAACAGCTCGAGTCGCTCGCGGTCCAGACGGCCCCCGGGCACGATCTGGAAGCCCCAGACGGAGCCCAGCTGAGCGATCTTCTCGCGGAGCGTCATCCGGCTCAACAGGTCGGCGACCCGCTCGTCGACGCTGAGCGACGGGTCGAGGTGGCGTGCGTCGGTCGTCATCAGCCTTTCACCGATCCGGCCGTCAGGCCGCTTACGAGCTGGCGCTCCGCGAACGCGTAGAACGCGATCGCGGGCAGGATCGCGATCACCGTGAACGCCAGGACCCTCGCCTGATCCTGACCGTACTGGGTCGAGAAGTTCATGACCCCCAGCGGCAACGTCCATTGGTCCGCGCCGTTGAGCAGGATCAGCGGCAGCAGGAACTGGTTCCAGGTCATGACGGTGGCCAGGATGCTCACCGTCGCGAGCGCCGGCCGGGCCAGCGGCAGGAGCACCCGCCAGAAGAATGCGAACGAGCTGCAGCCGTCGATCCGCGCCGCGTCCTCGAGCTCGCGGGGGATGCTCCGGAAGAAGGGCCGCAGGATCACGATCGTGAGCGGCAGCGCGAATGCCGCCTCCGGGAGCGCTACGCCCAACAGGTTGCCGTTGAGGCCGATCTCCCGGATGAGGATGTACAGGGGAAGGATCGCCACGGCCGACGGGAACAGCAGGCCCAGCACGAACAAGGTGAACATCGCCTCGCGGCCGCGGAACGCGAACCTCGCGAACACGAACGCCGCGAACGAAGCGAACGTCACGGTCACGCCGACCGCCACGACCGCCACGACCAGACTGTTGGCCGCCTCCCGCCAGAAGGTCCCGGCGTTGTCGCCGAACAGAACGCTGGTGTAGTTCGTGAACACCCAAGGGTCGGGGACGATCGCGACCGGGTTGGCGACCAGCTGGCCGTTGGTCTTGAACCCGCCCAGGACCGCGTACAGGATCGGGACCAGGATCGTGATCGCCACCATCAGCAACACGATCCAGGCGGCAGTGGCGGCGATCGACGGTGAGCCGGCGATCCGCAGGCGGCGCGCGCGACGCGTGAGGGTGGAGGTCTGCGTTGTCATCCCGTCAGCCCGCCGACATGGTGAGCGCGCCTTCCGTGTCGCGGCGCAGGACGAACCGCTGGTAGGCGAGCGCGACGATGAGCCCGAACAGGAACAGGATCACCGCCTGGGCGCTGCCATAGCCCATCTGGGTGGCCTTGAACCCGGCCTTGAACATCGAGATCGCCATCGTGTTCGACGCGTGGAGAGGACCGCCGCCGGTCATCACCCACACCATGTCGAACAGCTGGAGGGAACCGATCATCGACAGGAACACCGACACCCGGAGGGTGGGGCCGATCAACGGCAACGTGACGTAGCGGAACACCTGCCGGCGTCCGGCCCCGTCGATCAGGGCCGCCTCCTCGATCTCGTGCGGGATCCCCTGGAGACCGGCGAGCAACAGGACCATGTGGAAGCCGAAGTACTTCCAGGAGATGATCACGAACAGCGTGAACATCACCAGCGTCTCGTCGCCCATCCAGTCCTGGACCCAGCCCCCCAGCCCGGCCGACGTCAGCGCCGAATCGACCAACGAGCCGGGCTGGAGCATGAGCCGGAACACGATCCCGGTGATCGCCTCGGACAGCACGTAGGGCAGGAAGAACAGCAGCCGGAACACGGCGCGTCCCGGAAAGCGGCGGTTCAGCAGCACCGCGAGCCCGAGCGAGAACGGGATCTGCAGCCCGAGCGACAGGACGACGATCAGGAGGTTGTTCGCGATCGCAGTGCGGAACGCGTCGTTGGCCAGGGCGACCTGGTAGTTCTTGATCCCGATGAAGTCGGTCAGCGGCTGCAGGCCGTTCCACTTGTACAGGCTGAAGTGCGCGGCCTGGATCACCGGCGCGATGACGAACACGAGATAGAGGGCGAGAGCCGGCAGCAGGAACAGGCCGATCGTGAGCCTGGTCGAGATCTGCCTCGATCGCTCCCGCGACCGGGGCAACGCAGCTGCCATCGCCGTCCTGTCCACCTCTTCGGAATCGAGCGGGCCGGCTGGGCCGGCCCGCTCGGTCGAACGAGTCTACGGGTCGCTGACCCGCGGGCTCACGCTACTGGGTTGCCGCCGCGTCGGAGATCGCCTGGCACACCTTCTCGGGAGTGGACTTGCCCAGGAACAGCGCGATCGTCGCGTCGTTGATGGCCTGACCCATCGCCGGCGAGGTCGCCTGGTCGAGGTAAAGCTGCATGAAGGTCGCCTGGTCGCGGCCAGCCGCGACCATCTGCAGGTTGGGGTCGGTGACGCTGCTGCTGGTACCGACCACCGGCGAGAGGCCAACGTTGTCGGTGTTGAGCTTGTTCGCGTTGTCGGCGCTCTCGAAGAACTTGAGGAAGTCGATCGCCTCGGGAGGGGCGTCCTTGCCCACGGCGACGCCGTTGCCGCCACCCACGCCGTCGGTCGGCGCACCGGCGCCACCGGCAACGGACGGGAACGGGAACCAGCCGAGCTTGTCGCCGAGGCCCTGCTTGTCGGCGCTCTGGTCCATCTGGACCGAGGGCGCCCACTGGCCCATCAGCTCCATCGCAGCCTTGCCGTTGCCCACGGCCGCCGCCTCGTCGTTGTATGTCGCCGACTTGTAGCCGGCCTGGTACGGATCGAGGGCGTTGAGGTCGAGGACGGCCTGGCCCGCCTTCGTGCACGCGTCGGTGTTCCAGTCGCCGCTCTGGATCATCTGCTGGAGCGTGTCACCGCCACCGATCCGGAGCACCAGGTAGGTCCACAGGTGCATCGACGGCCACTCGTCCTTGCCGGCGATCGCCAGCGGCGCGGTGCCGGATGCCTTGAGCTTGCCGACGTCGGTGAGGAGGTCGGCCCAGGTCGCGGGCGGGGCCGCGATGCCGGCCTTCGAGAACAGGTCCTTGTTGTACCAGAACCCGATCATGCCCATGTCCCACGGCACGCCGTACTGCTTGCCGTTATAGGCGTAGATGCTGAGCGCGCCGGGGTTGATGGTGTCCTTCCAGGACGCGATGTCGGACGTGATGTCCTTGAGCATCCCGGCATCAGCCTGCGCGGCCATGATGCCGCCGCCCCAGGACTGGAACAGATCCGGCACCTGGCCCGACTGCATCTGCGTGGCGAGCTTGGTCTTGAACGCCTCGTTCTCGAGCACGGTGATGTTGATCGTGACGTTGGGGTGCATCGCGGTGTAGGCGTCCGCGATGTTCTGGAAGTCGGTCTTGCCGGGATCAGCCGTGGTGATGTGCCACCACTCGATGGTCACCGGGGCCATGGCCTCCGAGGACGGCGATTCGGGGGCCATGCTGGCCTCGGTCGTCGGCGCCGTGGTCGGCGGCGCGGTACTCGGGCTGGGGGTCGCGCTGCTGCTGCAGGCGCCCAGGATGATGGCCAGGACCGCGACCAGGCCACCCACCCGCCGTTGCGATGTCATCACTCCTCCTCCTGACACTACGCTGCTCCTCCCCGTGCCCGGGCACTTCTGCGCGCCGCGAGCCCGCCTTCCTGCGCCGGCCGGTCGCCGAGTGCCACCGGTTCGGGCGTGACTTGAGCCTGATCGAGCTGCCGTCGGGACCTACGGAACATCCGTGGACAGGGCGGTGCTGATCGCGTTGACCTGGGACGCGAGGGCCACCGGCGATCCCGGTTCGCGGGGGAGGAGACGCCCAACGAAACGGGATCGCCGCGGCGCTTCGCAAGAGCTGGAGGGAGACACGCCAGAGCAATCTCCAGAGCCCACGCTCGTCGGTGCACGGCCGGGACCGGCATCGCCTCCTCCAGATCGAAACTTTCGCGTGGCCGGGCGATCACTTTCGGCGACTGTAGGCCTTCCGGTATCCTGCCGTCAACCCCTGGAATCACGCGGTTGATCTGCGCAGATCACCGGCCGGCAGGCCGAAAGTTTCCGCTAGACTTGGTGCCGTGGCCCACATCTCGACGCCCCGCCGCACGTCGGACCGGTCGATGACGATCGCGCACATCGCCCGCCAGGCGGGCGTGTCCGTGCCGACCGTGTCCAAGGTGATCAACGGTCGCGCCGACGTCTCGGCCGAGACGCGCCAGCGCGTCGAGGCGGTGATCCGCGAGCACGGTTACAAGCGATCGAGCCGGGCCGTCCGGTCCACCCCCCTGATCGAGCTGATGTTCCACGAGCTCGAGAGCGAGTGGGCGCTCCAGATCATCATGGGCGTGGAGCAGGTCGTCTCGGAGCACAACCTCACGCTGGTGCTGTCGGAGATGCAGGGTCGCACGACACCGGCCCGCGGCTGGATGGACAACGTCCTCGCCCGGCGCCCGACCGGCGTCATCGCGGTGCTGTCGGACATCAACGACGAGCTCCGTTCCCAGCTGCGGAGCCGCAGCATCCCGCTGGTGGTCGTCGATCCGACCGGCGAGCCCCTCCATGACACCCCATCGGTTGGGGCCACCAACTGGAGCGGCGGGCTCGCGGCCACGCGCCACCTCCTTGCCCTCGGTCACCGCCGGATCGGCTTGATCGCCGGGCCCGAGCAGATCCTGTGCAGCCGGGCCCGCCTCGACGGCTACCGGGCAGCGATGGACGCGGCCGGTGTGCAGATCGATCCGGAGCTCATCCGCTACGGCAACTTCCACGTCGAGGCGGGTATCCGCGAGGGCTGCGCGCTGCTCGACCTTCCCGACCCGCCGACGGCGATCTTCGCCTGCAACGACCTGCAGGCGCTGGGCGTGTACCAGGCCGCACGGGAGGCGCGCCTCCACATTCCCGACGATCTGAGCGTGGTCGGCTTCGACGATCTGCCGGTGGCCCCCTGGGTTGGCCCGCCGCTCACGACCGTGCGCCAGCCGCTGGTCCAGATGGCGGTCGCCGCCACCCGGTTGCTGCTCCGGTTGGCCAAGGGCGAGCAACCCTCGCAGACGAGGGTGGAGCTCGCGACCGAGCTGATCGTCCGCGAGAGCACCGCGCCGCCCCACCCCACGGAGGCCTGACGGCGCACGGTCCCTGGGACGTGGTGTCGGCCGTTGCCGACACCGCCGTGCAACGCTGATCGTGCGGCCGGTACCTCAGGCTGACGGCGCCTCGAGCCCGATCCGGGCCAGGTAGTCCAGGCGCTCGACCTGGTGCTGCGCCTCGCCCGCGTCGTGGCCGTTGTACGGCCACACCCGGATCTCGGCCGGTCCGCCGTATTCATTGAACGCGGCGAACACGGTCGAGGGAGGCGTGATCTCGTCCTCGAGCCCCACCGCGAACAGGGCGGGGGCCGTGGCACGGGCCGCGAGGTGGCGGCCGTCGAAGTAGTCGAGCGTCGCGAACACGCGCGCCTCGTGGATCCGGTTCACGCGCAGGAACTGGCGGATCTCGTCGTAGGGCGAGGCGTCGGTGATCTCGAGCGCCCGGCGGAAGTGGCACAGGAAGGGCACGTTCACGAGGGCGGCGGCGGGGTCCGCGAACGCGGCAGCAGCGAGCGCGAGGCCGCCGCCCTGGCTGGTGCCGGCGACGATGACGCGGGCGGCATCGACGATCGGATGAGCCCGCGCGGCATCGACGGCGAGGATCGCGTCGGTCATGAGCCGCCGGTAGTAGTAGGTCGCGGGATCCAGGATGCCCCGGGTCATGACCCCCCCGGCCTGTGGCCCGGTGCCGCTCGGCTCGACGTCGGACGTGTCGCCGCCGAGCCAGCCACCGCCCTGGCCCCGGGTGTCCATCACGAAGTGGGCGTATCCGGCCGACGCCCACAGGAGCCAGTCCAGCGCGAGCCCGCGACCGCCGCCATAGCCCACGAACTCCACGACCGCGGGCAGCGGCTCGCGGGCGCCCCGCGGCCACAGCAGCCAGCCGCGGATCGGCTGACCGAGGTAGCCGGAGAAGGTCACATCGGCGACCGCGATGGTCCGCAGCCGCGCGTCGTGGGCGACGAACGCCGGTGGTCCACCGAGCTGCCGGCTGGCATCCAGCGTCTCCGACCAGAACCGGTCGAGGTCGGCGGGCTCCGACCGCGGTGGCCGGTAGGCGCGCAGTTCGTCGAGCGAGAGATCGAACCGCGCCATCGCTGGGATCCTCCATGGGCGTCGGCGCCGGGCGCCGTCCCCGTCCCGACCGGCAGCAGCGGGCAAAGGACCCTGGCTGGCCGTCGAGGCAACCTACGATCGCGGCCCGGCGTGTGTCAAGATCGATCGCGGCAAGTTGCGACGGGGGCTGCCGAAACTTTCGGACGCGGGGTCCGGCGCGTGCCACGGAGGTGGACCTGTGGTGCCATCGCGCACTCCCCGGCACCGGATCGCCCAGGTATCAGCCCAGATCCTCGGTCCGGAGGGCCCGCCACTGGCCGGCCGCCCGGTGCGGATCACCCAACAGCGACACGCGTTCCTGTTCGGCTGCACGGGCTTCGAGGTCGTGCCGCTCGCCAACGGCGAGCTGAGCGGCGACCGGCAGCGGATCGCCGAGCGCATCGACGCGCACTGGGTCGAGCTGTTCAACGCGGTCACGCTGCCCTTCTACTGGGCGGGGTTCGAGCCCACTCGGGGCGCTCCCGACACCGGGCGGCTGC
>Ga0315540_10000759_pt1 | contig 18400 bp, 15 predicted proteins | sample SalMarSW160110MG_FD_203677 | JGI IMG/M metagenome (GOLD analysis project Ga0315540, IMG submission 203677) | Salt marsh sediment microbial communities from the Plum Island Ecosystem LTER, Massachusetts, United States - Salt Marsh Sediment SW1601-10 ...
CGGGCGGAGCTGACGGCGTCACCACGACGGCGCTGGTGAAGATGGTCTGGTTCGGGACCAGCACGCGCGTACCGGCGGAGGCAAGCTCGGTGTACCGCAGGTCGATCGCGCTGACCGTGCCGCTCTGGCCCGCCACCGTGATCTCCTCTCCCTCCTGGAAGGGGCGGTACACGAGGATCAGGACGCCGGCCACCAGGTTCGCGAGGATGTCGCGCAGCGCGAAGCCCAGAGCGAAACCTCCCAGGCCGAGCCCGGCCACCAGCGCGGAGACGTTGATGCCGAGAGTTCCGAGGGCGGACGCCAGGCCGACGAGCCACAGCGTCACGCGGAGCCCCTGGCGGGCCAGCGCCCGGAGGCCCGCGTGCACCTGTCGGCCTCGGAGCGCACGGCCGAGAATGGCCTGCAACACGGCGTTCGTGAGAACGAAGACCAGGAGCGTCCCGACCGCCAGCAGCGCGCGGGCGCCGGGACCGTAGATTGGGAATACGGCCTGCAGGGCGTGCATGCCTGATTGTGACGCGCGGGCCGGGCAACGCCTGTTCGCGGCGTGCTTCCCCGCGCGCGACCGGGTCGATCGGGCCGCGCCGCACGCTCAGGTGGCGGTGCCAGCCTGCCCGGCCAGCGAGCGCCGGCCGCCGCAGGAGCTCAGAATGAGAGGTCTCTCATCTTGTATACATGTATCTTTAGTATACCGAGATGCACGCAATCAAACCGTGCGGGCCCGTGACGCGGGCCGGCACCGGACCGGGTAGAGCGGATGGACTCGGGGTGGCCTCGCGGCCGTCGCCAGGCGGGAGGGTCGATGGGTAGCTGGCACGTCGTACGACATTGGTTCCCAGCAGCGGGGGCGCGCCTGCGCGCCTCATGCCGTGAGCAGCGGCCGGGCCGGGGGAGCGGGACGTGAGCATCCTCCTGCTCTCGGTGGGCTTCGGCCTCATCACGGCTTCCGTGATCGCCATCGCGGGGGTGGGCCTGTCTCTGCAGTTCGGCGTCACCAACTTCGTGAACTTCGCCTACGGCGACTTCATGACGCTGGGCATGTACCTGACGCTGGTGCTGGGCACGGCGTTCGGGCTGAGCGTCTACGCGGCGTTGCCGCTTGTGGTCGTCTTGACGGGCCTGGCCGGGGTGCTCATGAACCGCCTCGCGCTCGACTCCTTCGTGCGCCGCGGCGCCAACCCGATCATCCTCCTGATCACCACCATCGGCGTGTCGCTCATCATCCAGAGCGGGCTGCTGGCGATCTGGGGTGCGCAGTTCCAGAAGTTCTCGCTCGGTCCCAGTCAGCCGCTCCACCTCGGCCCGTTCATCTTCACGCCGAGACAGCTGACCGTCCTCGGGCTCGCCGTGGTCGCGATGCTCGCCATCCACGTGCTGCTGCGCTACACCCGCCTGGGCAAGGCGATGCGGGCCATGTCGGACCGGCGAACGCTCGCACGCGTCGTGGGCATCAACACCACCTGGTTGACGGACTGGACCTGGTTCATCAGCACCGCCATGGCTGGCCTCGCCGGGGTGGTGCTGGCCATCAACACGGCCAGCTTCACGCCCTCCACCGGCTTCGGCTTCCTGCTGGTGATCTTCGCAGCGGTCATCGTGGGCGGCATTGGCAAGCCCTACGGCGCCATGCTGGGCGCCTTGATCATCGGCGTCATCACCTCGGTGGCGGCCTCCTACATGGACTCGGCCTACAAGGATGCCATCGCCTTCGGGTTCTTGATCCTGGTCCTGCTGGTGCGGCCCCAGGGCATCTTCGCATCGCGGGGGCGCGGCTGATGGCGGCCCTGAGCTACTACGTCAGCGTGCTGGCCATCTTCGCCTGCATCTACAGCATCATCACGCTCGGGCTGAACGTCCAGTGGGGGTTCGCCGGCATCCTCAACTTCGGCGTCTACGCCTTCGTGGCGATCGGCGCCTACACCTACGCCCTGCTGACGCTGGGCAAGCCCATCCCCGGAGCGAGCCAGACCTACATCCTGGGCTTGCACCTACCCTTCCTGGTGGGCCTGCTCGCCGCGGGAGCGGTCGGCGGCGCGGTGGCGTGGGCGCTCGGCGCGGTGGCGCTGCGGCGCCTACGCAGCGACTACCTGGCTATCACCACCATCGCCTTCAGCCAGATCCTGTGGCTGATCGCAGGCAACGAGACCTGGCTCGCCAACGGCTGGGACGGGGTGTCCGGCATCCCGCAGCCGTTCAACGGGCTGCTGAAGCTGTCCTTCAACGACTACAACTTCTTCTTCCTGGCACTGAGCCTGGTACTGCTTGCGCTGGTCGTGTGGCTCGCGCAGGTGATGCTTCGCACTCCCTTCGGCCGCATCCTTAGGGGCGTCCGCGAGGACGAGGTGGTGGTCGAGAGCTTCGGGCGCAACGTCAGCTCCCTGAAGCTGCGGGCCTTCGTCATCGGGGCGGTGCTGGCGTCGGTGGGTGGGGCCATGCTGGCGGCGTATGTGGGGGCGTTCAACCCCAGCGCGTTCCTCGCGGGCGAGACCTTCTTCGTGTGGGCCGCCCTGCTGATCGGTGGGAGCGGCAACAACTGGGGAGCGATCCTCGGTGCGGTCCTGGTTCCCGTGGTGTTCACCGAGGGGACGAGGTTCCTGCCGAACATCCCGTCCAACCCGCAGCTCATCGAGGCCTTCCGCTACGTGATCATCGGGCTGCTGCTGATCCTCACGCTCAAGTTCCGCTCCCAGGGCATCTTGCCCGAGCGGCCGGACCGCTTCGAACGCGGCGCCAAACGAGGCGCGCGGCCGAGCAGCACGCCGATTCCCAGCGACGATGCGGGGGAGCCGCCGCATGCTTGAGGTTCGGGACGTCCACAAGCGCTTCGGCGGCAACCAGGCCGTCAACGGCTGCAGCTTCACCGTCGAGCCGCAGACCACGGTGGGGCTGATCGGCCCCAACGGCGCGGGCAAGACGACCACCGTCAACCTCATCTCCGGGCGCATCCCCGTTGATCGGGGCGAGATCCTGCTCAACGGCAACCCCATCCACAACTTGCCCATGTGGCGTGTGGCGCGTCGCGGGCTGACCCGGACGTTCCAGATCTCGCGCGAGCTGCGAGCCCTCACGGTGATGGAGAACATGCTGATCGCCGCCCAGCTGCAACGCCACGAGGGGTTGCTGCAGACGGTGTTCGAGCTGCCGCGCATCCGGGCCGCCGAGAAGGAGTCGGTGCGCAAGGCGTTCGAGCTGCTCGAGCTGTTCCAGCTCACGCGCTTGGCGAACCAGTACGCGGGCAACCTCAGCGGCGGCCAGAAGCGGCTGCTCGAGCTCGCCCGGTCGCTCATGACCGAGCCGGAGATGCTCGTCCTCGACGAGCCGCTTGCCGGCGTGAACCCGACCACGGCGCGCAACATCGCCGAGTACATCGAGACCATGCGGGCGCGCGGCATCACCCTGCTGATCATCGAGCACAACCTGAACATGGTGGAGCGCCTGTGCGAGCGCGTCGTGGTCATGGCCGAAGGGAGCGTCCTCGCCGAGGGGAACATGAAGGAGATCCGCGAGAACCCGAAGGTCGTCGACGCCTACCTGGGGACGGTGGTCTGATGGCGCTGCTTCGCGTCGAGGGGCTCACGGCAGGCTACGGCGACACCACCATCCTCAGTGATGTGGCCATCAGCGTCGAGCCCGCCCAGGTCGTGAGCATCATCGGACCCAACGGGGCCGGCAAGTCGACCCTGATGAAGACGGTGTTCGGCCTGCTGCGCCCGTCGCAGGGCAGTGTCGTGTACGAGGATCGCGACATCACCGGTTGGGCGCCGGACCGCATCGTGCGCCTGGGCCTGTGCTACGTCCCTCAGGTCGAGAACACCTTCCCCACCCTCACCGTGGAGGAGAACCTGGAGATGGGGGCGTTCACGCTGACGGCGGGACTGCGCGATCGGCTCGATCGCGTGTACACCATGTTCCCCGACCTCGCCGCGGCCCGCCACAAGCCCGCCGGCAAGCTCTCCGGAGGGCAGCAGCACATGCTGGCCCTGGGCCTGGCGCTCATGCTCAACCCGCGCCTGGTGATGCTGGACGAGCCGACAGCCGGCCTGTCGCCGAAGTTCGCGATGTCGGCGTTGCGCCATGTGGAGGCGCTGCGCGCGGACGGCGTGGCGGTGCTCCTGGTCGAACAGAACGCCGCTGCCGCGCTGCAGCTGTCCGATTGGGCCTACGTCCTCGCCAGCGGCCAGAACCGCTTCGCGGACACGGGCCCCGCCCTCCTCGAGAACCCAGAGGTGGGCAGCCTCTACCTGGGGAAGTAATGGAGCTAGAGGACGCGTTGGCCGCGATGTTCGCTGCGCATCAGCGCGAGGACCCGAGCGCGTCGCTCGGCGAGCTCGCCTTCAGGACGCTGCGGGAGACCATCCTCCGTGGCCACCTGCGTCCGGAGCAGAAGCTCAGCGAGAACCAGCTGGCGCAGGCCATGGGGGTCAGCCGGACGCCCATCCGGCAGGCGATCCACATGCTCGAGACCGAAGGGCTGGTCACGACGCAGCGGCGCCAGATCAGCGTGCAGGCCTTCCAGCTCGATGAGCTCGAGGAGGTCTACCTCATCCGCCGCGCGCTGGAGGGGCTGGCCACCGAGCTCGCCGCCATCAACATGACCGACGAGGAGATCAACGAGCTGGACGAGGTGGTCGATCTGATGGCGTTCTACCTGGAGCGCGGCAACGTCGCGGCCCTGCGACAGACCAGCCGCGAGTTCCATCAGCGCATCTACGACGGCTCCCGCAACCGGATGCTGGCGCTCATGCTGGCCAACCTCTGGACCTACATCGATAGCGCGCGGGGCGGCACCGCGGAGGGTGAGCGAATCACCGGCGATCCCCTCAAGAGCCACCGCATCATCCTGCGCGCGCTGCACGATCACGACCCCCTGCTCGCCCGGCGCCTCGCCGAGGGGCACGTCATGACGGCCAAGGACCGCACGCTTCGGGCCGTCCGCAAAGCGTCGCATTCACCGGGCCGGGGCGTTCCCGAGTAGGCGCCGACCCCGTGGAGGAAAGGGGAGCGAAAGGTATGGCCGAAAGCATGCCAAGCGCCAGATGCGTGAGGGGTTCCGCCAGGAACCCGGAGGAGGAGAACCAGTCATGAGGAGCAACCGTCTTCCCATCGTCGCGGCCATCGTGGCCGCCGTGGTGCTGATCCCGGCCGCGTTTGCCCAAGGCACGTTGAAGGTCGCGGTCGTCGGGCCCTACAGCGGCTTCGAGTCGTTCATCGGGCCGGACACCCTCAAAGGCGTGCAGCTGGCTACCGACCTCATCAACCAGAGCGGCGGCGTCATGGGCAAGCAGGTCGAAGCGTCCACCGGCGACACCACCGGCGACGCCATCGACGCCGTGCCCGCCCTCCAGAAGGTCGTCAACGTCAACCACGTCAACGGCATCATCGGCCCGTCGTCGGTGACCATCCAGGCCGCGCTGCCGTTCATCAAGAACCTCGACATCGTCGACGTGATGGTGGGCGGCACCACGGCTCTCGACAACAACGCCCTGCCGAACCTGTTCCGCACGACCCCCTCGGACTCGCTCATGGGCGTGGCGATGGCCTACTACGCCCATCAGAAGGGGTACAGCAAGGCTGCCGTGGTCTTCGGCACCAACGCCTCGGCACAGTCGCTCAAGGCGCCCGTGGTGAACACCTTCAAGAAGGAAGGCGGGACCATCGTGGCCGACGTGGGCATCTCGCCTGGCCAGAGCTCGTACCGTAGCGAGATCCTCAAAGTGTACGCCGCCAAGCCCGACGTGGTGTTCTTCCAACTCGACCCCGGCACCGGTGGCACCTTCTTCAAGGAGGTCACCGAGCTCGAGGGCACGTCCACCCCCTACGTGGGGACCGACGTGACCGCGTCTGCCGACTTCATCAAGGCCGTCGGAGCGCAGACCGCCGACGCGATGGTGACCTCGATCGAAGGGAGCTCCAAGGGTGGGAGCGGCGCCGGCGCGTTCGTGAACGCCTACCAGAAGAAGTACGGCGGCAAGCCGGTGGAGCTCGCGAACTACGGCTACGACGCCATGAACGTCATGGCGCTGGCGTGGCAGAAGGCCGGCACCACCTCGGGTAGCACGGTCTTTCAGGCGATGCGTGACGTTGCGGGCGGAACGGGCACCGTGTGCACGACCTTCGCGGACTGCTCGAGCCTGCTGAAGGCCGGCAAGGACATCAACTACGAGGGCGCCAGCGGTCCCGTGGACTTCAACCAGTACGGCAACGTTGCCGCCGGTTTCGAGGCCGTCAAGGTCGACACCGCCGGCAACGCCAAGGTGCTCATGGACATCGGCGCCAAGGCGCTCGAACCCTACTTGAAGTAGGAGAGACCCTCACGCGCCGGGGCCCCAGGCGGCCCCTGCGGGTACGAGCCGCGATCCCGGGAGAGGGGTCGCGGCTCGTCGCCGGCGCGCCACAGGTCATTCGGTATACCAAAATGGTGTACCACAGTGCTAGGCTGCGCGCATGGATCCCGGCGCAGACACCCACGACCGCGCCAGCCGCGGTGAGCACGCGGCCCGCGAGCTGCGGCGGCACATCCTCTCGCTGGCGTTGCGGCCCGGCGAGAGCCTCCCCGAGCGGCGGCTGGAGCGGCTGCTGGGCGTCTCGCGCAGCCCGGTGCGGCAGGCGCTCGCCGAGCTCGACAAGGAGGGACTGGTGCGGCGGGCCGGCCGCAGCTACCAGGTCGCCCCGCTCGACCTCGCGGAGTTGCGGCAGCTCTTCGCCTTCCGCGCGCTGCTGGAGACCACCGCGGTCAGGTGGGCGGCGGCCGCTGCGGAGCCGGCCCGGCTCGACGCCGTGGACGGGATCGTGGCGGAGCTCCATGCGGCCGAGCCGCCCGAGGACCGCCTCGCCCGGACCGCCCGCCTGCACCTGGCGTTGGCTCGAGCCAGCGGCAACCGCTTCCTCGCCGACAGCCTGGAAGCGATCCTGCCGCGGGTGACGCGAGCTCGCTACCTGGAGATGACGAATGCCGAGACGGTTGCACGGGGCGACGACGAGCACCGCCACATCGCGCGGCTGGTGCGTGAGGGCCGGGGCGAGGAGGCGGCGGGTCTGATGGCGGAGCACTTGGAGCGCACCCGCGCACACCTGGAGCGCAGCCTCGCCGGGCTGGGACCGGGGCTGCGACTGCTGGTCCAGGGCGGTCCGGCGTGAGCGCTCTCAGCGGCGTGCGTGTGTTGGAGCTGGGGCAGTTCATCGCCGCCCCCTACTGCGGGCAGGTCCTGGCCGACCACGGCGCGGACGTGATCAAGATCGAGCGCCCCGGCAGCGGGGACGCCATGCGCGACTGGGGCGTGAACACCGGGGACGGTGCGCCGATGTGGTGGTCGGTCATCGGGCGCAACAAGCGAAGCGTCGCCATCGACCTCAAGACTGACGAGGGGCGCGAGCTGGTGCGCCGCCTGGCGCTCGGGTCCGACGTCCTGCTCGAGAACTTCCGGCCGGGGACGCTGGAGCGGCTGGGGCTCGACCCCAGCGACCTGGCACGGGAGAACCCCGGGCTGGTGGTGGCCCGCATCTCCGGGTTCGGGCAGACCGGCCCCTACAGCAGCCGCGCCGGCTTCGGAGGCGTGGCCGAGGCCATGGGCGGGCTGCGCTACCTCACCGGCGAGCCGGAGCGGCCGCCGGTGCGCGTAGGCCTCGCCATCGGGGACAGCCTCGCTGGCCTGTTCACGGCCTTCGGCGTCCTGGCCGCGCTGCGCGAGCGGGATGCCAGCGGTCGCGGTCAGGTCGTCGACACCGGCCTCACCGACGCGGTGGTTGCGGTGCTCGAGAGCGTGCTGGCGGAGTACGGGGCGACGGGCGCTGTGCGCGGCAGAACCGGCAACACCCTTCCGGGGGTGGCGCCGTCCAACATCTATCCGACCGCGGACGGGCAGTGGGTCGTCATCGGCGCCAACGCCGACGGCCCGTTCGCGCGCCTGTGTGGCGCGATGGGCCGGCCGGAGTTGGCGCGGGACCCGCGGTTCGCCGACCACGGCGCGCGCGGCCGGCACCAGGCGGCGCTCGACGAGCTCATCGCCGGCTGGACCCGCCGCTACCCGCTGGCGGAGAGCGTGGCGCGGCTGGCCGAGGCCGGCGTGCCGGCGGGCCCGGTCAACACGGCGGCAGAGGTCGCCGCCGACGCGCACTTCCGCGCCCGCGGGAGCGTGATCGAGGTGGACGGTGAGCGAGGGCCGGTGGTGATGCAGGGCGTGGTGCCCAGGTTGACGGTCACGCCGGGTGAGGTGCGCTGGCCCGGGCCCGCGCTCGGAGCGCACACGGCCGAGGTCCTTCGGGACGGCCTGGGACTGAGCGCCGAGGCCATCGCCGCGCTGGCGGCGCGCGGTGTCGTGGCAACGGGGGAGGCCACATGCTGATCCGCGACGTCACGCTGCGCGACGGGCTGCAGATCCTGCCCACGACCCTGACCACCGCGCGGAAGGTGGCGCTCTACGAGCAGCTGTGCGCCAGCGGGCTGACGGCGTTCCAGGTGACGTCGTTCGTCTCGCCCAGGCGCGTTCCCCAGCTCGCGGACGCCGAGGCGCTATGGAGCGCCCTGGCGGGCAAGCCGGGACAACGCGATGCCCTGGTGGCAAACCTCATGGGCTACCAGCGCGCCCGCGCGGTCGGCGCCGACCGGCTCGAGCTCGTCCTGGCGCTGTCGCCCACCTACCACCGCGAGAACTCGGGCCGCAGCCAGGAGGAGACCATGGCCGACTACGCTCGGGTGATCGCCAGCGCGAAGGAGGCGCGGGTGCACCTCGGGATCGGCCTCGCCAACGCCTGGCACTGCACCTTCGAGGGCGCCACCCCGCCGGACCGTGTGCTCGCCTGGGGCGACCGCTTCTACGCGCTGGGCGTGCGCGACATCGGGCTCGCCGACACCACTGGCGCGGCACACCCGGGCGAGATCGCGGCGCTGGTGCGCCGGGCGCGCGAGGCATGGCCCGACGCCTTGCTCCGTGTCCACCTCCACGAAGGCGGGCGCGGCGTGGTCAACGCACGCGCCGCCCGCGACGCTGGGGCGGACGGGCTCGACGTCGCCTTGCACGGGATCGGCGGTAGCCCGTTCGCGGGCGAGGTGGGCGGCAACCTGGACGCTCTCGCGCTCGCCGAGGCCGGGCTGGCGGAGCTGGATGCCGGCGCGCTGGCCAGGGCCTGGGACGCGCTCAGCGGGTGGCTGGCTGCGGACGGGTCGTCCGCGGCGTGACCGGCGCGCGCGGCGATGCCCTTTCCTGCGTCTGTGAGGACGTTCGTCCCTCGCCCTGGCCGTCTCGGCCCGCTATCATGGCGTTCCCTGAGGCAGGTCGGGCCGCGAACGCCAGCGATGGCGCGTTTCGATCCGCCTCACGAGCCCCGGCGGTCGACTAGCTGGCTAGCGGCCGCCGGGTGGTCTGTGCCCAGCTGCCGGCGTTCGCGAGAGGAGCCGAGCATGGCGAACGAGTTCCTGACGTATCTCGGCGACGATGCCGAGGAGCTGCTCAGCTACCGGGCCAAGGGCATCGCCAAGGATCGCTTGACGCTTCCCGGCCCGGACTTCGTTGAGCGGGCCTTCCTCGACTCTGACCGCAGCCCGCAGGTCCTGCGGAGTCTGCAGCAGCTCTACGGTCACGGCCGGCTGGGCGGTTCCGGCTACCTCTCCATCCTGCCCGTGGACCAAGGCATCGAGCACACCGCGGGTGCGTCCTTCGCGCCCAACCCCGACTACTTCGATCCCAGGAACATCGTGGAGCTGGCGGTCGAGGGAGGCTGCAACGCGGTGGCGTCCAGCTTCGGGGTGCTGGGGGCGGTGGCGCGGCGCTACGCCCACCGCATCCCCTTCATCGTGAAGATCAACCACAACGAGCTCATGACCTACCCCGAGACCTCCGATCAGATCCTCTTCGGGACGGTCGAGGAGGCGTGGAACATGGGGGCCGTGGCGGTGGGCGCCACGGTCTACTTCGGAAGTCGTGAGTCCGACCGCCAGATCGTGGAGGTCGCCGCGGCCTTCGAGCACGCTCATGCCCTCGGCATGGCGACGGTGCTGTGGTGCTACACCCGCAACGAGCGCTTCGTGAAGGACGGGGTGGACTACCACACCGCCGCCGACCTCAGCGCCCAGGCCAACCACCTTGGCGTCACCATCCAGGCGGACGTGGTGAAGCAGAAGCTGCCCACGGTCAACGGCGGCTTCACCGCCATCGGCTTCGGGCGCACGCACCCGAAGATGTACGGCGAGCTGGTGCCCGACCACCCCATCGAGTGGGTGCGCTGGCAGGTGGCCAACGGCTACCTGGGGCGGGTCGGCCTCATCAACTCGGGCGGTGCGGCGGGCGAGCACGACTTCGCCGACGCGGTGCGCACCGCGGTGCTCAACAAGCGCGGCGGCGGCAGCGGTCTCATCAGCGGCCGCAAGGCCTTCCAGCGCCCGCTCGACGACGGCGTGAGGCTGCTCAACCTGATCCAGGACGTCTATCTCTCCGACGAGGTCACGGTGGCTTGAGGCCGGGCTCTGTGGCGAGTGGCGGACGCACGGGGCCGGGTGCGCGAGGGCGTGGAATGCGCGCCTTTCGGTGGTGGCTGTGATGTCGATGATGTCGGTGCCGGTGATTGCGGACGTAGGCGCCAGGGCCCTGGCGGCCCTGACGACGGTCGCTCCCAAGACGCCTCGGCGCCGCTGTACGTCAACTTGCACGGCGGCGGTTTCGTGATCCGCTATCCGGAGCAGGACGGTCCCCTGTGCCGCCACCTTGCGGCAACGGCCGGCGCGACCGTGCTCAACGTGGATTACAGCGTCGCGCCGGGCCGGCGCTTCCCGGCGCCGGTCGAGGAAGCCTTCGACGTGGTGCGCTGGGCGGCGGCCGGCGGCCACCCCTGGAACGAGCGCCGGCGTTGTCTGGGCGGGCAGAACGCCGGCGGATCGCTCACCGCCGGGGCGGCTCGGCTGGCGCTGGAGAACGGCGAGCCGCGCATCGCCCTGCAGGTCCTCCACCATGCCGTCCTCGACCTCGTCACCTCGGCGGCCGCCAAGCGCAGCCGCGCGGCACGGCCGGCGTTGCGCCCGTGGATGGGAGAGATGCTCCACACCGCCTACATCCCGGACGTGGGCCAGCGGCGCGACCGGCTCGCCTCCGCAGCCTGGGGCGCGAACGCCGACGACCTGGAGGGCATCGCTGCGGGCTGAGCGTCAGCCTTCGCCGCCCTCGACTCGAAGGGTGACGCGCCGCCCGCTCGCCAGGCGGTAGAGCGCCTCACCACCGAAGGCCAGCAGCGCCAACCCCAGCAGGAACCACAGCTCCATCGGCTGGCGCGCGGCGGTCACGGCGAGCAGGGTGACCAGCGCGGCGGCCGAGGAGGCGGCGGCCAGCCACGGCAGGGCCGGCCGCCCGCCGGTGCTGGGAGAGAGGCGCGCGCAGGCGACGTTGACGAAGGTGAAGATCACCAGGAAGCCTGCGCTGCCGATGACGGCAATGCTGCCGAGCGGCACCAGGTTGGCCAGTAGCAGCGTGGCGCCGCCGGTGATCAGCAGGCCTTCGACGGGACGGTGCCAGACCTTGCGCTCGAGCGCCGCCGGCAGCTCGCCGGAGCGAGCGATGACGAAGCTGACCCGGGCCGCTCCGTAGAGCGAGGCGTTGATGGCCGAGGCGGTGGACAGCATGGCAGCCACGGCCACCAGCACGAAGCCTGCCTGGCCGAGCGAGGGTCGCGCGGCGACCGCCAGGGCGTAGTCCTTCGCCTGCACCAGGGTGGAGCGCGGCACGCCGCCGACGGCTATCAGCGCCACCGCCACGTAGAGGACCACCACGAACCCCACCGCTACGGCGTACGCGCGGGGCAGCGTCACGCGCGGCTCGACCACGTCCTCGGCGGCATTGGCGATGAGCTCGAAGCCCTCGTAGGCCAGGAAGATGACCATGCCGCCAGCCACCAGCGCCAGTGGCGAGGCCCACGCCGCCGGCGCCAGCCGCTGGACGTGAACGGCCAGGGCGCCGGCGCCCACGAAGACCAGCAGGATGGCCACCTTGAGCGCCACGATGATGCTTTCGGCGCGACCCACGGCGTCGGCGCCCAGCACGTTCAGCCCGGTAATCGCCGCCACCGCCAGGCTGAGCAGCAGGTGGCGGACGAGGGCGTGGGCCGGGCCGGCCACGAAGCTGGCGCCGTAGCTTCCGAAGGCCTGCGCGTAGAGCGCCAGCATCACCAGGTAGCTGAGCCACAGCATGACGTTGAGGCCGCCGCTCAGCAGGCCCGAGCCGAAGGCACGATTGAGGAAGACCACGGTGCCGCCGCGGCTGGGGAACGCCAGCGTCAGCCGCACGTAGCTGGTGGTGGTGAGCAGCGCCACCACCCCCGCCAGCAGGAAGGCGAGCGGCGCTCCCCCGCCCGCCAGATCCACCGACAGGCCCAGCACCGCGAAGATGCCGCCGCCGACCATCCCTCCGATGCCGATGGCGACCGTCTCCCACAGGCCGATGCGTCCGTGGCGCACGTCCAACTCTACAGCGGCGCCGCGATCGTTCCGCCGCCTCTACCCGGGCCCCTGCGTCACCCGCACCACGCTGCCCTCGCGCACGCTCAGCACCTCGGCCGCACGCCCGTCGCGTACCGCGATCTCGAGCAGGCCGCTGCTGCCCAGGTAGGCCAGCGGCCGGCCCACGGGCACGTCCGCGAAGGCGCGGCGGATGGGTCCGATCTCGAAGCCGTCCAGGTGGACCCGCCAGCGCGCCAGATCGGGCAGCAGGACGCGGGCCGCGAGGTTGCTGATGAGGTTGCCGAACTGGTCGTGGTGGATCAGGTCGGCCTCCCAGCCGTCGTCCGTGCGGCGCGCCGAGTCCCAGCGGATACGCACCAGCGAGGCCGGGTCGACCGACGCCCCCAGCGCCTCGATGGGCACCCCCAGCGCCAGGTGGGCGGCGGCGGGCGCGAACACGTCGCGGCCGTGGAAGGTGCTGCTGACCACCGGCAACTGGTAGGCGCGCGCGTCGAGGCTGACCGCCGCCTCGACGGTGGCTTCCTCCAGCACGCTGGTGAAGAGTCCGTTGTCGGGACCGACGAAGGTGTAGGGGCCGCTGGCGCCCTCGACCAGACGGATGGCCACGCCGCGACGCTCGGAGCCGACCCCGGGGTCGACCACGCCGCAGAACACCGTCCCTGCCGGGAAGAAGCCGTGCGACACGTAGAGGTCGAACGCGCCCTCGCGCACGTCATGGGCCCGGATCTGGTGGCTCAGGTCGATGACCGGAGCCTGGGGGGCGATGCCGAGGATGACGGCCTTCAGCATCCCCACGTAGGTGTCGCGGAGGCCGAAGTCGGTGAGCAGGGCGATGGCGGCGGCCGGTCGGCGGGCCGGGGGGCGGTCGCCGAGCAGACGGTCGTCGAAGGGGCGGTCGGTCATGCGCTGGTCGGCTCCCTCCCGGCGGTCACGCGGATACGTGCGCCCATCCTACGGGCTCCCCGTATCGCTGCGCGACTCGGCTTCCAGCCTAGCGGGGTCGTGGCCGGCGCCGCGGCCCCTGGTGCGACCGCCGGCGGCCGGGATGCCTGCCTCGCGGCCGCCCTGCGCGGGCGCGGGCGTCTGCGCGCCGCCGGCTTCCCGTGCCGCGCCCCCGGGCCCGCCTTCGGGCGCCGGCGACGCGCCCATCGCGCGGGGCACCGCAGCCGCGCCGAGGCGCTCGTAACGCCGCCGCTCGAACAGGTAGAAGGTGCTCGGCACGACGAAGAAGGTGAGCAGTGCCGAGGTGAGCACCCCGCTCAGGATCACCAGACCCAGCGGCTTGCGGAACTCCGCGCCCTGGGCCGCGCCCACCATCAGCGGGATGCTGATCACCACGACCGTCATGGTGGTCATGATGATCGGCCGGAAGCGCACCCGGGCCGCCTCGACCAGGGCAGTGAGCAGGTCCCCGCCCTCGCTCACGCGCCGGAGGGCCACGTCGAGCAGCAGGATGGCGTTCTTCGTCACCAGCCCCACCAGCATCACCACCCCCAGCACGCTGATGACGTCGAGCGAGTTGCCGGTGAGGTAGAACGCCCACACCGCCCCGACCAGCGCCAGCGGCACGGTGAGCAGCAGGTAGAGCGGGTACTTGAAGGAGTTGAACTGGCTGCCGATAGCGAGGTAGTTGAGCAGCAGCGCCAGCGCGAACGCGATGGGCCCGTACTTCAGCAGGTCGCCGAGCAGGTCGATGTTGCCACTGGTGGACTGGACCACGTTGGCGTCGAGCACGCCGGCCGCCACCAGGCGCTTGTGCGCCTCCGCCTTGACGTCGGAGAGGCTGGCGCCGGGTACGGGGTCGGCGGTCACGTCGGCGCTGTACGCCTGGTTGGTGCGGCGGATGATGGCCGGCGCCAGACGTGTCTCGAAGTGGCCCAGCGAGCCCAGCGTGACGTTGGCCTGCAGCGCCGGCGAGTAGAGCGGCAGGCTCAGGATCGCCTGCTCGTTGGTGAGGGAGCGCGGGTCCGCCATCACCTGGATGGGGATCTCCACGCCGTTGCGGCGCATGCTGGCCGCCTTGATGCCGACGTTGTAGGCGCGCAGCGCCTGGAACACCTGCGCCCGCGTCAGCCCGGTGCCGGCCAGTGAGGCGGCACTGGCCACGAACACGCGCTCGGTGGAGCTCGACGCCACGTCGGAGCTGACGTTGCGCAGCTGGGGGTCGTTCTGCAGCACGACCACCGCCTGGTCGGCGTGCTGCCGCAGGAGGTCGAGGTTGGTCGACGACAGCGTCAGGTCGTAGCCGGCGTTGGTGGGCGCGTTGCTGGGGTCGACGGCCCCCACCTTGATGCGGATCTCCGGGTGGTCGGCGAACAGCGAGCGGAGCTGATCCTGGATGGCCACCGCCAGCTCGTCGGTGGTGCGCGTCCTCTTGGACTTGCCGACCAGTTGCACGATGAAGGTCGCGTCCTCGGGCAGCGCGCCGCCGACCTGGGTGCCGGAGCCTACGGTGGTCTGCACCGTCGTCACCAGCGGGTTCGCCATCAGCGTCGACTCGATCTTGGTGGCGACCACGTTGGTCCGGTTCAGGCTGGTGCCCACCGGCAGCCGCGCGTCGACAGTCAGCTGCCCGGCGTCCGACGGCGGCTGGAAGTTGAAGCCGATGTGCGGGAACACCCAGAACAAGCTGGCGAAGAGCAGCAGCGCCACGGTGAGCGCGATCCAGGCGCGGGGCAGCAGGCGGCTCAGCAGCGAGACGTAGGCGTCCCGGCCTTTCGCCACCAGGAAGTCGCCGAGCTGGAAGAGGTTGAGGAAGAGCGCCCCGAGCGCCGCCATGGTGATGCGCAGCAGCACCCGCAGCACCGTCAGCAGCGGCGGCAGCGCCAGGAGCACCAGCAGCGCGCGGGCGCCCTGCGCCCGGTAGAGGCCGGCGCCGGCGGCCAGCGCGATCAGCCAGAACCAGGGGCTGCGCCAGAACCCGAGGCCCCACCGAAGGTCGTTCCGAGCGCGCCCGGTCATCTCGGGGAACTGCCGCCAGGACGGCGGGAACGGATCGGGGGAGAGGGCCAGACGCACCGTCAGGAAGAACATCGCTTCCAAATAGCTGAAGGCGATGGTTGCCGCCATGGTGATGCCGAACTGGGCGAAGAACTGGCCGATGATGCCCGGCAGGAACGAGATGGGAAGGAACACGGCCAACAGGGACATGGTGGCCGCCAGCACGGCGGTGGATATCTCGCTGGCACCCTTGAGCACGGCCTCCTTGCGCGAGTAGCCCATCTCCCGGTAGCGGTCGATGTTCTCGGCCACCACGATGGCGTCGTCCACGACCAGACCGATGGCCACGGTGAGTGCCAGCAGGGTGATGATGTTGAAGCTGTAGTGGAACAGCCAGAACATCACCAGAGCCCCCGACAGGGCTACCGGGATCGCCAGCACCACCGCGAACACCGACCCCAGCCGGCCCACGAACATCAGCACCACCAGGGACACCGCCAGTGCGGCGATGACCATCTCGTGGAGAGTGTCGTAGACGCTGGAGGCGACGTAGGTGGTGGTGTCGCCGACGATCTGCGTGCGGTAGCCGGGGGGAAGCTGGGTCTGGGCCAGCCTCGCCTTGAGGGCCTTGGCGGTGGCCACGGAGTTGCTGTCGGAGAGCTTCCGCACTTGCAGCAGCACCACGGGCTCGCCGTCGAGGCGTGCGTAGGAGGTGGGCTTGGCGGTGGTGTCGCGCACCGTGGCCACGTCGGAGACGGTGAGCCCGCGCGTCGGGTCGATGGGGGTGGCGGCCACCTCCTGCAGGCTGGTGGGGGTGGACCGCGCCGTGACGAGCACGCGGCTGTTGGCGAAGTCGAGGCTGCCGGCGGGTACGTCGAGGGCCGAGGCGCCGATGGCGCTGGCGACCTGCTGCGGCGTGAGGCCGTAGCTGGCGAGCTCGTTGGGGTCCAGCAGGACTTGCACCTGCTCCTTGGCCGGACCCACCACCGTTACGTCGGCGACCCCGTCGACGCGCTCGATGGCGGGTTGCAGGGTGTTCTCGGCGTAGCTCTGCACCGCCATCAGGTCCTGCCCCGGAGCCGACAGCGCCACGCTGAGGATGGGCTGGTCGTTGGGGTTGAACTTCTGGACGGTGGGGTTGCCCGCGCCGTCGGGTAGCTGGTTGCCGATCTGGGCGATGCGCTGGCTGACATCGATGGCGGCCTGGTCGACATTGGCGTTGGCGTTGAACTGGGCGATGACGATGCTGTAGCCCTCGTAGGCGACGGAGCTGACGGAGCTGATGCCGGGAAGAGTGGTGAGCGCTCCCTCCTCGGGCTGCGCCACCTGGCGGGAGACCTCTTCCGGGCCGGCGCCGCTGTAGCTGGTGGTCACGGCGATCACCGGCACGGTGATGGGCGGGAAGAGCTCGATCCCGCGGCTGACGATGCTCACGGCGCCGAACAGCATCAGCGCGCCGAACGCGCTGATGGTCAGGACGTAGTTGTTGACGAAGAACTGGATCAGGCGTCTCATGGCGAGGTCGTGCTCCCCACCACCTTGACGTGCGCGCCGGCCAGCAGGTCGCTCGGCAGCGGGTCGATGACCCGGGCGCCCTCGGGCAGGCCCTCCACCGCCGCCTGGCCGCCCACCTCGGCCACCAGCTGCACCCTCGTGCGAGCCGCGATCCCGCCCTGGGCCAGCAGCACGGTGCTCTCACCGTTGTCGGTCTGGATGGCGTCGGCCGGCAGTAGCTGGCCGCTGCCGAGCGTCACCTGGTAGCTGACCTGGGCGGTGGCGCCGGTGGGGATGCGCGTCTTGGAGGGGTAGATGCGAGCGGTCAGCTGCACCAGCCGGGACGAGCCCGGCACCTCGGTGGAGCGGATCACCTGCGCGGCGTAGTCGAGGCCGCCGTAGCTCACCTGCACCAGGCCCTGCGCCCGGAGCTGCTGGGCGTCCTGCGGTGGAACGTCGAACCTGGCGAGCTGGCTGCCGGTGGACACCAGCCGGAACACGGTGCTCCCCACGCCCACGAACTCGCCCTCGGCGACCCGCATGTCGGCGACGGCGCCCGCGAAGGGGGCGGTGATGCTGGCGTCGCTCAGGGTGTGCCGGGCCTGGTCGAGTTGGATCTGCGCCTGCTGCACCTGCAGCTTCTGCAGCTGGAGGTCCTCGCTCTGGGCGCGGTTCGCCTTGTCCACGGCGTTCTGGGCTTGCTGGTAGCCGGACCTCGCCTGGGCCAGCTGCGCCCGCAGGTTGTCCAGGTCGGTGGCGGAGATGCCGCCTGCCTGGTAGAGCTTCTCGCCGTTGGCGACCTGCGTCTGCGCCAGGCCGAGCTGAGCCTTGGCGGCGTCCAGTGCCGCTTGCGCCTGCGTGAGCCCCTCGCCGGCCGCCTTCTCGGCCTTGTCCAGGGTAATCTTGGCGCTCTCCAGCGCCGTCTGCGCGTTGCGGACCTGCAGTTCGAGCGAGACGGTGTCGAGCTGGACCACGGTCTCGCCGGCCTCGACGGGGCTGCCCTCGTTGTGGAGCACCTTCGCCACGCGGCCGGAGGTGCCGGCGGCCACCAGGGAGCTCTTCTCGGGATCGACCGTCACCGAGGCGCTGCGCTGGGCGGTGAGGTTGCCGCGCCGGGGCTGCACCACGCGCACGCTGCGTACGTCGACCGACGCCTGGGCCGCCTGCGGCGGGCCGCTGGCACCGCTCGCGGCGTCCGCCCGCGCCGATGAGCCGGCCGCACCGCTGCCAGCCTGCCGGCCCCCGCAGGCGGAGAGGCCGAGCGTCAGCGCCAGTGCGAGCACCGGCACCGCCGCCGCGCGCCGGCCCGAGCGGGCGCGCCGGCCCGAGCGGGCGCGCCGGCCGCTAGTGGCCATTGCCGGTCCCGTTCGCGTCCGTGCCGCTCCCGGCGGGCCCCGAGCCCGCGACCGATCCCGAGGGACGGCTCGCGGCCCCCGGAAGGGGCCCGATACTGGCGCCGAAGTCGTACACCGAGGGCCCGCCCAGCGCCACCTGCGTGCCCGCCTGCAGCTGCAGCAGGGCCACCAC